>Ga0208411_1001924_pt1 | contig 13227 bp, 10 predicted proteins | sample ETN01SmetaG_4_FD_185793 | JGI IMG/M metagenome (GOLD analysis project Ga0208411, IMG submission 185793) | Marine microbial and viral communities from oxygen minimum zone, Eastern Pacific Ocean - ETNP2014F12-01SV261 (SPAdes) (version 2) | ecosystem: Environmental > Aquatic > Marine > Oceanic ...
TCTTTTACGGTGCCAGATACTGTCATAGATTGTGCCCATAACATTAATGGTAATGTAAAAACGATCAATGTTAATATTTTTTTCATGCTACTTGTCTCCTTGGTTTTTAATGGGGATTGTGGCTTTCCCCAAAAATTGGGGCTTTGTTCACGTGTTGATTGGTATATGTTTTCAGAGGATTTCTTCTAAAACACCTTGCCAAAATTCGGTTTAATATTGTATAAAATCAAGAAAAAATAAATAGGTGTTTACCATCTAAAATAAATCTAATGTTTGACGATTGTTTACTTCCTCAAGGCAGTCTGGTGAGTTATGATTAGGGGAGTTTACCATCGCGGAGACCTCTTTAATAGAAAGAGTGCCCGTGTATGGCAATAACATTGGGAGGGCGTCGGTCACCGAAACATTATTAACATCTAGCCATAAGGGAAAGGTCTCTCTATCTAATATAACCGGCATTCTATGGTGAACAGTGCGAACAGTTGTGCGTGCGTCAGTAGTGATGACCGTGTAGGTGTTTTCTGTATCTCCTCCCGGACCAGCCCGCGAACTCCACAGTCCTGCCATGGGCAACAGTCCCCTGTTCTGAGAATAAATATAGTGTGGAATTTTACGTTTGCCTGCCCGCTTCCACTCATAATAACCATCGGCAATAACCACACAACGGTGTTTAGAGATCAGCCCCTGGTAGGCGGGTTTCTCTGTCAACGTTTCGGAGCGAGCATTGATCATTTTAAATCCAATGGATTCATCCTGTGACCAGGAGGGCGCGAGCCCCCATTTCATCAGCTTAACAGTTCTTTGGCCTTCCTTAATAACAATCGGAGATCTTTGTCCGGGGGAAATATTATAGCTGGGGAAATAATCTTCAGGGTTTTCCCACTCATCGATTGCTAATTCTTCAATGATGGAGCGGATATCTTTTGTGAGTGTTTTTCTACCGCACATTGTTCTTCTTATCTACCAGAATTTGTTTTAATCTAATAAGAGAAAAATTTAATTGTAAAACCTAACCTATTCAAAAGGACTTTATATAGATGGATTTTCTTTATTGTTCGGTGGTTCATTCTTATTTTCTTGGCAAGAATTTACTCTACAATATTATTATATCTTATTAGGAAGCTTATATATGAACACCGCTCATAAATTAGCATGTTTGTTTTTCATATCAACCATTTGGCCACAAACCTGGCAGTGGACAGGTAGAACACACGGAGAACTGGATTGGACAACCCTTGAAACAGACCATTTCCGAATTCACCATCACCAAGGTATTGAAAATATAGCAAAAGAAGGTGCCTCCATGGCGGAGCAGATAAGACCTACACTACTCCAGCAAATGAATCTGGAAGATATCCCCACCATTGATATCATTTTTACCACCGAAGATGAGATAATGAATGGCTTCGCAATGTGGACCTACACCACATTTATATGGGTAGACCAGAATGATGCCGCCATCTGGCTGGAAGATGAAAAGTGGCTGTATCAGGTCTTGGCACACGAGCTACAGCACATCGTTTTTTTTCATCGAGTACAAACCTGGCTCCCTGAACCATGGTCCTATTTAGTGTCCCAAGTTCCAGGGTGGGTGGTAGAGGGATTGGCAGAGTACGAAACAGAGCGCTGGCGACCCTACCGTGCTGACATTAGTCATAAATTTCATGTTCTCAAAAACAAAATGGACACAATGGACCCCCACCACGACGGATATTCCAAGCTGTTATACTGGTCAGACAGATTTGGTGATTCCGCAATTGTAAAAACACTCTCTGAACGAAATAAGATTGGTTTGTTCAGGTTTAAGGATGCCTTCAAAAAACATACTGGAATCTCGGTGGATCAATTCAACGAAGATTGGCGTCGACATATGAACACCTATTATTATGGCTACCGATCCCAAAAAGAAGCCATAGAAGAGATAGGCAAGGTGGCTACGCTTCCTATAAATAAAATGCATGGGTTTTCGTTTTACAGGGATAGCTCCCGAATTGCCATTTCCGGACTGGACGATGAAGACCAGCAGGATCTGTCTTTATATGTGGTTCAGCGGGATACGGCCAAAGAGCGTGAGCTGATAGATAAACGTAAAGAGGAAAAAGGAAATTCCGACCCGCAAAATGATAAAAAACATGGGTTTTTTGCAAGCTTGTTTGGTAAAGACAAAAAAGAAGGTAAACAGAAACCCGCTGTCATCTGGGATAAGAAAGAAATTGATTATGGGTCATTTCATCGGGCAATGGATTGGTCTCCTGATGGGAAAAAACTGGCCTATACTAAATTTCATTTTGGTGAAAACCAGTCCCTGGTCAACGATATAAAAATTTATGATGTTGATAATAACAAATCAGTTTGGCTAACGGAATCACAGAGGGCGTCCCACCCGGCTTGGTCCCCAGAGGGAGGGCAAATTATATTTGTAGCACACAAAAACAGTGTGGCAAATCTGTACACCGTGGATGCCGATGGAACAAATAATAAGCAGATCACTCATTACACATATGATACTCAAATTGTTGACCCCCACTATTCGCCTGACGGGAAATCCATCATTTTTTCAATGGCAAACAAAAATGCAAATTTGGACCTTTATATTCTGAGCGTAGCTACAGGTGATGTGCAAAGAATAACAAAAGACTCGGCAGCAGATTATAACCCAGTTTGGCATCCCGATGGTCAATATGTGTCCTTCACATCACACTCAGGGGGAACCCCAAATATTCATACAGTAAATATTAATACTGGTGAATCAAAACAAATCTCAGATGTTGGGGATGCCATATGGGCAGCACAGTGGTCCCCATCCGATTCTATGTTAATAGCAACAACCCTGACAGATGTGGATACGGTCAGAATTGTAAATATAGACCCCCACAGGGTTATCACCACAGAAAAACTCTCAATGAGAAATCTATTCACTGACTGGAGAAACGTCCAGCCGGCTGTCCCCTTAGTAGGGATTGATCCGGCCAAAGATGTTAACATCCTGCGATCCCACAGGTACACGCCAGCCCTTGGTGTAAAACATTTTACAACACTGGTGTTACCTATGGGCTATGAGGTTCTCGGCTTTACTCAGTGGTCAGATGCAATGATACGGCATTTATTTGTTGGTATTGGGATAGCAGACTTTTCGGAAAAGAACACTCACAGGTTACTGCTCGAATACGTCAATGCTATGAACGAGCCAATGTGGGGCATCTCCCTGGCATCGCTTATGGATTTTAAAATGAAACCCTATGATCGTTCCAAGTGGGGCCTGTTTGAGGAAAACAGCAGTGTCTCCTTTTGGACACAGATCCCATACAATTTTGGTAATACCCTATCCAGTGACCATAATTTAAGAGGCACTATAAAGTTTACCGATCGCAACGCTAAGGTCATAAAAGATATAAACCAAGAAACCAACGAAATGATATATCGTGATTCCACGGATGAATTTCGTGAAATGCCTGTGCCGGTATCAGGAAAAGAAGGCCTGATTCGACTGAGCTATACATGGTTAAACCGCCGACCCCACAAACAAAACAGTATGAACCCCCAACATGGAAATGGTGTCGATATCACTTTAGAGTATGCCAGTTCAGGATTTTATGGAGATTTTGATTATACTCGAATCACAACAGATGCCTTTATAAATTATCTCCCTCACAGGAAAAGCCCGGTCGTTATTTTCGGGAGGGTTAAATCAGTATCCATGCTGGGAGACAGGCCTCCACCTCAGGACATGCCGGCAATAACAGATGATACCCCCATCTATTTATATGGTAATAATATTTTAGGTACGGACGAGGTGGTTCACCTCCGAGGGTGGGATGATTGGCGTACGGGAGATAGGCTAATCTTTGGTACTATTGAACCGCGTATACATATAAATAAGATTGTGCTGGCCAGCTTTATTGATTATGGTAATGCGTGGTCTGCAAATAGTGATATTGATAGCTGGATTGTCACGGCAGGGTTAGAGTTGAGGATAGACCTGTTTGGTTTTGTGCTGGCCTATGGTACCGCTCAGGGAATTGAGGGCTGGCAGAACGATGATGTGTCAACCAACTATTTTCGTCTTTCTCTTGTGAACCCTTTCTAGAAAAACAACTTCAAACCTCATAGAATATTTGAGATTTTACTTTAACTTTTATTACAACAAAATATAGGATAACCACTAAATGAAAAAATTTATATTATTGCTTTTTATTTCTTTTTCTATGTCACAGGAAATGCCTTGGGGAGGGGTCTCTGTTGCTACATCAGACAACCTGGATGCACTCTCTATTAACCCTGCAGGGCTTGGAATTCAAAGAGGTAATCAGGGAGGACTGTCTTTCTTTAACATGACAGGAAAAAACACAATCCACTTGGCAAACAGAGACGGAGGATTTGGCTCAACATTTCGCTTAGAAAACAGTGAGAATGCATCTCATTACTTTTATTCATTCGGTCTGGGGTTTGAACTTGGCACCCCTGACGTTCTAGGTGGAGTTCAATGGTTTTCAGAACAAAGGTTCAGATTTGGAACATTAGTACGCCCCATGAATTCCCTTTCAATAGGTTTGACCACAGACTACAATCAGAAAATCGGGGATTGGGATATTATCAAAATAGGGACAGCTGTAAGGCCTATGGGGTCTAAGGTTACCATGGGAGTTAACTTAAATTCTATTGGCACCGATTTTGAAAATATCCATACATCTTATTTTGCTGAAGTTTTGCCCATGGATGGTATGAAAGTTAGTTTAGGTTATCGTGACGACGAACTTCAAATAAGTGTAGGACTCAATTTTGGTGTTGTGGATGGTTTTTTCTCTTCACAGGGGTCCTCCAGCGGTTTTGGTGCACAAAAATACAGCCAAAATCGGTCCACCATGTTTGAAGTTAAGAAAAAGAAGAAGCTCACCTATGTGAATATGAAACTGAATGGGATGTTCGTTGAAGAGCCCGTGATGAAAAAGTCCTTTTTAGAGTTCGACTTCCCTGATATCATGCCTGCTTTTTTGGGAGGTGGAAAACCAATGAAAAAGATTCAGCTCAGGAAATGGATTGATGCTGTGGATAAGCTCACTGAGGATGAGTCCATTAGCGGTATGGTAGTTTACCTTGAAAATGTGGGCGGAGGATTCGCACAGCTTACTCAGGCAAGAGAGGCGCTGAATCGCTTTAAAGGTGCAGGCAAAAAACTTATTGTTTATGCCACAGGCATCTCTAATGTCAGCTATTATTTCATTTCTATGGCGGACGAAATTTATATTCCCGAGCTCAGTGCGGTAGACATTAGGGGGCTGTTTATAGAAGTGCGTTTCTTTAAGGACATGCTGGATTCGTTGGATATCGTTGCAGAGGTTGAACAGATAAGCCCTTATAAAACAGCAATGGACCCGTTCATCCGCAGTAACATGTCCGAAGAAATGAGAGAAAATTACACCATGCTTTTCGATGACATTTATACTTCGTTTGTAAATGGCATTGCAAGTGGAAGGGGGTGGCCCATTGACAAAACAAAAAATATCATTGACGGAGGGCCTTACTCAACAAAAAACGCAATAAACGCAGGATTGATTACCGATTCCAAATATCCGGATGAATTTAAAAAATATATGAAGAAAAGAGGTGATGAGAAAATTGAACATACCAAGTTCAATGGATTTATCTTGGAGGATAATTATGTCCATGATTGGGTTGAGAAAAAAGAAAAAATAGCTGTTATTTATGCTGTTGGAGGTATCAATGTTGGTAAGAGCGAAAAGCAGGGCGGAGTTTCCAATATCATGGGAAATGAAACCATCGCCAACGCAATCATCTCGGCCCGAAAGGATAAGGACGTAAAAGCGATCGTTATGCGAATCAACTCTGGCGGCGGTTCTGCGCTGGCATCTGATTTAATTTGGAAGGAGGTTTGGAACACAACCGTTTCTGACTCAGATAACGTGAAACCTTTTATTGCATCCATGTCTAATGTGGCAGCATCGGGAGGATACTATATTGCCTGTCAGGCGGACACAATTGTCGCAGATTCAACCACCATTACCGGGTCTATCGGAGTGATCAGTGGCAGGATAAATCTGTCTGGCCTGTTAGAGAAAAAGTTTTTTACCCACACGGATCACTTAAAATTTGGAAAGCACTCTGATCTGTGGGGAGGAAGTAGATTGTGGACAGAGGAAGAAAGACTATCGCTCCGGCAGGAAATTATCGATATCTATGGCACTTTCCTCAGCAGGGTAGCAGGCGGACGGGAAGCACTTGACTCTTTGGATGTTCATGAAGTCGGAATTGGTAAAGTATGGTCCGGTGTTGAAGCAAAAAGGTTAGGGTTGGTTGATGAACTGGGGGGACTTCATCGCTCCATTGATATCGCCAAGGAAGCAGCAGGAATTGATTTCGAGGCAGATATAATTATTGAGGAATACCCAAGAGCCAAACCATTCAGTTTTAAGTATATGTTCAATATGAATGGTGATGCGGAACTGTTAGTGTTGGAAGGGCCTCTAGGTGAGATTAAGAGGTCACTGGACGCACTGCCGAACTTTGAAAATGACCGAATGCAGATGATTCTCCCTTACGAAATTATTATAAAGTAACTGCTCCATACCCTCTTCAATTTTCATTTAAAGCATGGGCACAAACCGCACGGGAAGGGTGGGATTTATTTTCACCTTACCCTCTTTATCTTTAGTGACCATCATCAATACCTGGCTTTCTTTTTCCTCTCCCACCGGAATGATCATAATCCCTCCATTTTCTAATTGATTAATAAGATCAGACGGGATTTTTTTTGGACATGCGGTCACCATAATTCTGGGGTAGGGTGCGTGTTCCCCCCAGCCACTGTTCCCATCAGCTTGGTGGACCTCCACATTTTTATATCCTAGCTGGTTTAGGCGTTTTTCTGAAGTTACAGCCAAAGAATTATTAATTTCTAATGAGATGACCTTTTTAGCAAGAAGAGAGAGGACCGCTGTTTGATAGCCACAACCGGTACCAATCTCGAGAACAGTGTGGTGAGGTTTTACCTTCAAAGCTTCGGTCATATAACCAATGATGTAAGGTTGGCTGATGGTCTGTCCCTGCCCTATGGGCAGAGGCCCATCAATATAGGCCATGCTAGTATATTGAAAACTGACAAACTCATGTCGGGGGACTGTTTTTATGGCGTTTAACACATTTTTATCAGAAACCCCCCGTTTGGTTAATTGAGAGTCAACCATGGTTAATCTTTTGTCAGTTGTTTTTTCACTTGCCATGATATAAAGTTTCTCTGAACTTTCATGGTAAATTTAGCTTGAATTTTTTGAAAACTGTCCAGATTATTGTTCTCCTTTCCCTTTCTTTAGGACTTAGCAAGGAAATAAAACCCCTTCCGCTTAACTTGTCAGGGCCAGCGGGAGACAAGATTCTTGAAATGTCCAGTCTTTCCTGGGCAGGCGAGACTCTTTTGCTCATGCCCCAATATCCTAACAACTCCAAACCTCTGGTATATGGAATCGATAAATCGATAATCAAAAACAGAATAAAAAATCCAGGTATCCCTATTGAACCAAAGGAGTACTCCCTTCAATTAAAAAACCTTTTGGATAGTGTACCTGGTTTTCAGGGTTTTGAGGCAGTGTGTTATGTTCGTGGAGAACTTTATTTTCTTATAGAAGCGGAAGTAAGCAGGATAATGAGCAGTTACCTCACAAAAGGGACCTTTGATGAAACCAAAAAAGAAATAATCATTGATGAAAACCATCTAATAAAAATAGAGCCTCCCATTGATATCCATAACATGGCATTTGAATCTCTTCTATATACCAGAAAAACACTGTGGGCACTGTTTGAAGCAAATGGGTCAATGGCTAATCCTTCACCAAAAATGCACACCTTCTCTCTTGGGCTATATTCTAAAAAACAGGTTCCATTTCCCAATGTCGAATACAGAATAACCGACTTTACAGCGGTAGATGATCATGGTCGTTTTTGGGCGATAAATTATTTCTGGCCTGGCTATCGCAAATATGTAAATCCTGAGAACGATGTATATGTACATCAGTTCGGGAAAGGGGAAACACACAAAAAATATGAACATGTGGAGCGGCTTCTAGAATTTCAGATATCAAATAATGGAGTTATTCCAACAGGAACACGGCCTGTAGAAATTGTGCTGGAAGAAAACAGCCCAAGAAACTGGGAGGGCCTTGTCAGGTTGGATGATTTGGGATTCCTAATTATTTCTGATGAACATCCAAAAACTATTTTTGCTTTTATACCGTACCCATTAAAATGAAGAATATGATAAAAAAAATCTCTTTTTGTTTCCCGTTTTTCCTTTCAGTCCTTTTTGGGTGGGGAAAAACAGGGCACCGTGTTGTGGGATACATAGCAGAACAATTCCTCACTGAAAATGCAAAACATGGTGTAACCTCTATTTTAGGCCATACAAGTTTGTCAATGGTAAGCACGTGGGCAGATGAAATTAAATCTAACCCAGAGTGGAACCATGCCTATGACTGGCACTGGACAACCATCCCCGATGGCGAACAATTTGAGGCAGGGAAACGCTCCGGTCAGGCAGTGGAAAAAATAGTCGAATTCCTAAATCTGATAGAGAACAAACAAGGTACCCAATTAGAAAATAAGGTCGCAGTAAAATTTCTCGTTCATCTTATTGGAGATCTGCATCAGCCCCTTCATGTAGGCAATGGAACAGACAGGGGAGGAAACGATGTAAATGTAAAGTGGTTTGGGAAAAGCACTAAACTACACGCGATTTGGGACACTGAGTTGATTGACCATCAAAAACTGAGCTACACTGAGTATGGGAACTATCTCCTCCTTGGCCTGACAGATAAACAGAGATTGGAGTGGATAAACGCAGATATTTTTGATGTCATCTCTGAATCGCAGGATTTAAGAAGTCAGACCTATGATTATGATAATAACAATCTCAAGTGGGACTATTTTTATAAAAATAAAGAACTTCTTGAATTAAGATTGCTCCAGGGGGGGGTCCGCCTGGCAGGAATGCTGAACAAATGTTTCGTTAAAAATTAATAAATCGAACCCCTATTTTAAAATAAAGTCCTTCGGGTTCAACCAAAGGTTCTATCCCGTCATTCCAATGACCATGAATATTGGTCGCCTCGTCCCCACTTCCTTCCGTGTAAACCCATTTATCAGATTTATCTTCTAAAATATAGTGAACTCCTAAGACAATATCTTTTGTCCGTGATATGAGAAACTCTGTGTTCAGCCCTATTGTGGGTGTAAACTGGAATTTATGTACATTCTCAGGTTGATCATCCTGCCTAAATATCAAGCTAAGTGGTAATGAAAGAGATGTCCCAAATGAGAAAAAACGGGTATGTATAAATCTGAAATTTATTCCACCAATTAGTGACGCTTTAAAGTCTGTATCATTTCGGGAATCTGTTACAACACCCACTGCCCCTCCTGCAGTAAAACTGAATCGACTGAAAGGAAAAAACTCATACCCAATATCTAAACGTTTCTCTTTAATAGATTCATTATAAGATCCGGAGAAATTCCACCCCCCAAAATGTTGAGGTTTTTCCACCAAAGAATATCCTTCTTTAATCTCTCTCCACTGCCTCACAATTTTTCCGTCACTGATATCTATTCCTGAGTTATTTACCCTCATCAGGCCTGCAGATTCTCCAGGTAAGATAAATTCTCTGCCGTTTATCGTACGATGTGCATCAGGTTTTAAAATTTCGAAAATAGAACCTTTTTTAATTCCAAGGTTAGAACCTAACAGCATGGTAATCTTTCCTCCATCTCGAGCAAGAACTTCGCTTTTCAAGAGAAACATTCGTCTCAATTTTGTTGAGATTTGGCGGCGAACTTGATTTAAGACTACGCTAAGAGATGCAGCTCTTGTTCCCCCTGTGTGTTCACCATAAACACGGAATGAGTGGAGTGATTTTCCTGTTTCTACATTAATTTTCCGAATCTCAGCCTGAAGAGATGTTTGAATATTGTTAGGCCATTTTTCCTCTCTGTCTTCCTCGTTGGAAAACATGCTGCGAATGACTCCCACTGCCAGCTCTGTTCCTATCCGTTTCCAAAACCCTCCCTCTTTTTCTTTCTTTTTAGGGTTACTCTCTTTTGGGGGAACTCCTTTTTGACCAAAAGAGAGTATAGAAACAATAAGCGCCTCATCGGCTGAGGAGATTTCTCCATAGCGCACTACCTCATCATCGCGAATAATCCCGCTCATCTGCAGTTTCTGCTCACTTAGAATTCTCTCTAATTGATTTCGATCTATAACCTCAAATCTGGTGAGATTTACGGCTTCTGATGAGACCAAACCTGTGACGGTTGACTCTATTGATTGTGCTCCCTCCTTCTCGTCAACTGATAAAATAAGAAGTCTCTCTTTTCCTTCTGTGACTTTATTTATTTTGGATTGACTAAATCCAAAAGCTAACATCAAGAGAAATATTGTTTTAATTTTCATATCTATTTAATGTAAAACTGCTTTAGGAGTTTCAATCAAATTCCACTAAGACTTTATTTTCTTCCCGCTTTTCATCAACAGAACCGCGGCACATGTAAACAAAATTGTCATAAGGAATGCCATAATAAAACTAATCTCTGGCGGGGAGTCACTCACTCCCAAAACGGTGTATCGAATACCATTGATCATATAATAAATGGGGTTCACAAAACTTAATGTCTGTGCCCAATTGGGAAGCATTTGTACAGAATAAAATATTCCTCCCAAAAAACTGAGTGGGGTAAGAAAAAAATTCTGCATCGTAGCTAGCTTATCCCAGGAATCCGCCATCTGTCCCAAAAATAATCCCATACTTGAAAATGCCCATGAAACAATAAAGAGAAATACTAAGGCCTTAATAGGGCTAACCACCGGCATCCCAACCAGTAAAACCCCCAAAAGAAGAACAAGCACTCCATTGACAAATCCTCTTACTGCCCCTCCAATAATGTAGGCCATGGAAATTTCAAAACTAGACAGGGGGGCACAGAGAATGTCCGGGAGCTGCTGGAGAAGTTTCATCTGGAGCATGGAAGATGAAGAATTGGAGCTGGCATTTGTGAGGGTGTTCATCATTATGAGCCCCGGGAGAATAAATAACGTATAGGATATCTCAGGGAATCCATCAATTTCTGTGATCCGCTTCTGAAGAGTAAATCCAAAAATAAGAATATAGAGCGTTGTGGTAATGAGCCCCGGAAGAACTGTCTGCCGATACACGGAAAAAAAACGCCCTACTTCCCGCTTTGTCAGTGTCAACATGCCGACCCAGTTCACGGGCCTGTGTCCTCTTCTATTCCCCTTCCTGTTAAAGAAAGAAAGATATCTTCAAGTGTGGTTTTTTCCGTTTTTATGCTCTGGATATGACATCCTTTCTTGCTGAGAATATTTATTATTTCCGGAAGAGATTCTTCGGGATCTTCAACAGTAAAATGGAGACGGTTTCCATCAACTGTGAATTTGAATTTATCCACATCGCCTTTCATTGTATCATCCCAGCTGGAAAGTTGTATTGTAATGCCTGCTGTTCCAGACTGTTTTGTCAGATCCTCTGGTTTTCCTCGGGCAATAATTTTTCCTTCATCAATAATAGCAACGTCCTCACAGAGCATTTCCGCTTCCTCAATATAGTGAGTTGTAAGGAGAATAGTTTTTCCTTCTCCATGTAGTTCTCTGAATAGCTTCCACATGTCGTGCCGAAACTCAACATCTACGCCCGCAGTCGGCTCATCCAGGATGACGATCTTCGGGTCATGAACCAGCGCCTTGGCTAGTTGATATCTCCTCTTCATCCCCCCAGAAAGTTGTCGCAGGCGGGCCTCCCTTTTTTCCGCCAATCCAAGTCTCTTCAGGAGTCTTTCAATATTAGGTTCTGCTTTTTTTCTAGTAATACCGTAATACCCTGCCTGAAAATAGAGAAGCGTTTCAATAGGGAAAAACCAATCCTGGGGGAGTTCCTGAGCGGCAATACCAATCTTTGCTCGGGTCGTGCGATAATCCCTTACTGTGTCCTTTCCAAACACTTCTGTTTTCCCCTTGTCTTTTAGTACCAGCCCAGACAAAATGTTTATGGTGGTTGTTTTCCCTGCTCCGTTTGGCCCTAACAATCCAAAAAACTGTCCATCACCAATTTCCAGGCTTACCCCATCAAGGGCACGTGTCCCATTGTAGGATTTTTCCAGACCCTTTATGCAAATTGCGGGTGGTATCATTTTTTGTCAGTATCAAATCCGATTTGTTTTTCAAAGGGACTGGGGAAGTCGAGCCCCTCGACACCCGGAAAATGAACAATGGAGATAATGAATCCCCAGGGAATCAACACAGAAGCTGCCACCTCGCGGGTTTTAGGTGGTTTGATTGATTTTATCTGCTTATCATCAGGAACTTCTGCTACTTGAAAGTTTGGGTGGTGTATCCAAACACCATGCTCATCATAGCCAAGAATTTTGGCGAACAATGATTTCTGAATGATCCCCAGGTCTTTCAGGGGTTCATGATTTTCTAATTTTAATAATACAATATCATCGATTATTTCACTGATGTTCATCATGTTTAGTATTCCTTTTTGGGCAAAGAAATTAACCCTACAGTAAAATTAGAAAAGAGGGGTTTTGATTGAAAAAAAACCGCTGTCTTTTTATTATGTTCTATTTAATAGAAAGAGGATTATAGAAAAAATAAATAGGAGGTGATTCTTATTCGATCATCCATCTCATGACCGCACCATCAATGTGTCCTGTTATAAAATGCTGGTTGTCAATGAAATTAAAGGCTGTAATTCCTGGCCTTTTATCAAAATTGTTGACCAGAGGTTCCCAGGTTATCGCATCAAAAACTATTAACCCTCCGTCCTTGAATCCAAAACTCCTTATTGCTTAGAGTTGAGAAACATGGAACAATATAAGAGTTTTTTACTATATAAATATCCTATTAATAATGTGGTGGGGAGATGGCGTAGGTTCTTTTATCCCAGAATCACCACTATTAATCATGGTCCTAATTGAATGAACCGGTCTTACACCAGTTTTATGAAATCTTCCTCTGAGAGTATATCTACCCCCAATTCTTCGGCTTTCATTTTTTTAGAACCGGCACCGGGTCCCGCTACAACGTAGTCAGTATTTTTGCTGACTGAGTGTGAAGCCCTCCCTCCATATTTTTCTACTATTTCTTTCGCGTCACTACGGGTAATCTGTTTCAGGGTACCTGTAAAAACAAATGTTTTCCCTGCGAAA
>Ga0208411_1001926_pt1 | contig 13218 bp, 9 predicted proteins | sample ETN01SmetaG_4_FD_185793 | JGI IMG/M metagenome (GOLD analysis project Ga0208411, IMG submission 185793) | Marine microbial and viral communities from oxygen minimum zone, Eastern Pacific Ocean - ETNP2014F12-01SV261 (SPAdes) (version 2) | ecosystem: Environmental > Aquatic > Marine > Oceanic ...
GGTGAGAAAAGTTTCCTGATGCGCATCAAAGGTGGGCCCATTGGCGGGTGGATTATGTAGGAACACAGCACTACGCCCCCAATCGCAGGTGTACACCGCGTGGTTATAGGGTTTGGGCCAGCGGGAGTCGTGGTAGAACATGCCGCCGCACCCGGAGCCGCCTCCGTAATCCTTAAGGGTAGGCATGAGTTCATTGTGGAAATTCTTGTACCAGGAAGGGTAGCCATACTCGGCACTTTGCATGATATGACTAAAGCGTACGTTCCAGCCGCCTCCATCATTGGTATTGTCACGCGTGAAAATGTTCAGGTAGGGATCGATGCAGGCATCGAGAACATTACGCAGGCCCCAGCAGTAAATCTCCATATCCGAACCATCGGGTCGGATGCGTACAATCCCCCCTCCACGCCGGCTTAGGACCCGGCCATCAGCACCAACGGCCTTGGTAAATCCGAAGTCACCCACGGCAATGTAAATCCAGCCATCAATCCCCATCCGGATGCCGTTGGTGGTATGATCGGCCCCACGTTTGTTGACGTAGTCGGTACTAATACCATCAATCAGGACCTTTTGTTTGTCTGATACCCCGTCCCCATTGGTATCTTCAAACAAGGTGAGTAAGGGCGGATGCAATACCCATAGTTTTCCCTGATCATATATGAGGCCGCGCGGATGATCCATCTTTGCGAAGGTATTGATTTTGTCGGCTTTACCATCCCCATCGGTATCAATGCAGCGAACCACCCGGCCCCGGCCTTTCTCCTTGCCCAAGGAACCCTGCTCATCAATACCCACAAACAGTTCGCCGGTGGAGGCGGCTGTGAGGCAGACTGGATAATTTACCTTCGGAGGCTCAGCGAAAACAGTGACGTCAAATCCCTCCGGAGCCTTTACATTCCCGAAACCACTGGCGGCGTTACTCCCATTCTCGGCCGCTTTCATTACCTTGCGTGGCAGCTCAGGTAGGGCGCCAGCGTGGGCTTCTATTTCCCATATGCTTCCCCATGACCCCGTGCTGGAGCCCAGATAAGTGACCTTTAGATAACGAATCCCCTTGGCAGCAATTTTGTGCGGAGCGATCTGCTGGACTTCCTTGTTCTTGGAATAGTCGACGAGCATTTGCCAGTCCTTGGCATCGGTCGAGCTCTCAACGGTGTACCGGTAGGCAGCATTGTTTTTCTCCCAGAGGATTCGCAGGTTCTGGAGGTTTTGGGGCTTACCCAGGTCGACCTGCAGCCATTCCCCCTTGCCACTGCCAGAAGCGCACCAACGCGTGCCGGGTTTTCCGTCAATGGCGTGGGTGGCAAAATTATTTTTATTTTTTTCCTCAGAACTGGCGGTGACTGTAGCACCGGTTACCGCGCTCTTCGGGACAGACGCTACGGCTTTACTTTTTTTTTTGACTGGGGTGCCGGTTTGCTATTGAGCGAAAATGTTTCGTTCTTCGGTTGAGCCACTGACCAAGCCTCCTTCTGGGTGGCCCAGAGGATACCGCGTGCCACCAGGTTCAAATAGCGGGCATCAGCTACGGTGACATTATTATGTCCGATTGAGGTGCTGAACACGCGCGTGCCATGGTAATCATTTGTCCAGGCCACCACGGTCTTGGATTTGCCCTGTTCTCCCCGGGCGACAACCTTGGCCGTCGGAAGGACTTGAATATTGTTGTAGAGCTCCTCGTTTGCAGTTGTCCAGTTGGAGACATCTTTGGTGATGTAAGAAACGTTTTTTTCAAACTTGATGTCGATCGGCCGTTGGGGACCGTGTCCGGTGGACTGGATGCCGATATATTCAAACCACTTCGCGTTCTCATCGGTGAGTTTTACCGGCTTGCGGAAATTACCAAACCGGTAGGAGTGCATCGCGCAGTGAAGGTTTACTCCCGGGATGCCTTTTTTGTGTGGGGCAAGAACACCGGCGATAACCTTGGGGTCACTGATGCCTGCTGAGCATTCGTCGTGAATCACCAAGTCGTACCCCTTCGCGTAGTCAGGATTGCCATAGATCGCCAGGGGCGGCTTGGTGCTCTTATCGGGTGAATGAGCGTGGTCGATCTTGATATTAATGCGGCGCTCCAAACCCTGTTGGAGGATATCTTTTTGCTTCGCATAATCATGACAGCACCCGCCGGTGATCAGTAGTGCGCGCAGAGGTTTGGCTAGCGGCTTCTTTTTATCCGCGGCAAAAAGATCTCCGGTCCATAGGCCGGCTAATAAAAGGCAAAAAATAATTCTCATAATGAGTGTGTGAGAGGGAATATTAACCTCGGAGAAAGGCAAAATCAATCACAGTCAGTAATCATTTCGTGTGGCCAACTACAGAGGGCGTGTAAGTCCCCCCGAGGTCATGGCGGGATGTACTGAGTTGACGCAGATGAACAGGGGTTGGTGAATTCGGGTCGCCCAAATACAGATCCCATCCACCCTTTCCATTTTCCGTCCTGCTGCTGGAGAATCCCACCCAATTGTTGATTGCGAAAGGGTCTGAATCGTCCGCACCATTGGTGCTGTTGAAGGCAGCGCCCCGATGCGTACCATTTGCAAGATCAAGAAAGTAAATTTCATCATCATGTTGTTTGGGGGAGGTCCAGCGTGTGTAGGCTAGGTGATCGTTATCCATGAACACCGGAAACATTTCCTGAATGCCCGACAACCCGGCCAGCAACTCTGCCGAACCACCTGTCACGGGAATGCGATATATATCTGCTCCTACACCGTCGCCGTTCCAATAAAAGATCCATTGGCCATCGGGAGAGATTCTTGGGCCGGATTCCTCGTTTCGTTTGCCGTCAGCGGTGATAGCTTGAGCTCGAAGTGTTTTTAAATTGATCATCCAGAGATCCTCGCGGTTTCGTTTAAAAACGAGGGAACCTCCATCAGGCGTAAATACCGGATCTTCATCAATAGATGGGCCAAGTCCAGCTTGCTTGGATATATTCGATAATTCGCCGCTACGAAAATCATAAACAAACAGATCGAATGCCTCCGGCCAATCTGCGCCATACTTGGGTCCGATGGGGAGGGCCATGAATGTCATTTGTGCGCCATTCCGGCTGAAGATCGGGTTCATCGCGTGAATGGTGTGTTTCTCAATTTCCGGAATCGTTACGGCTGTTTTCGCCGGGAAATCGCAAACGTGAATTCGGCCATCCAACCATCTTTGACCCGAGTCGTCCAAGTCGTATGCTGTGTAACTATGAAATGCCAGTCGGCCGGTTGATGGCAACGCCAGTGGGCGCGACCGAGTGTGCGACTTTTCACCCTCCAGTTTTGCCGTAATATCTTTTTCTGGATCCCCGGAGCAACCCGAAAATAGCACTGACAAGATAATGAATAAAGATAACCTAAGGAGGTTCATCACTCTTCCTTAGCCATTTTTTCCAGCATTTCCAGAAGAACCTTCTGGATTTTCACTGAGGCGGTTGTTTCCAGCGTGCAGGTGCCCATCCAAGTCTCGTAACCGCTTAATTGGTGCTGCCTGGGCGTAGGTAGATAGCCGTTATGACCGTTGGCCAATTCTATGGTGAAGGTAGCTTGCGGTAGTGGGCTTTTGGCTTTGAGCATAAGCCCAATTTCACAGAGCACCTCGCAGGGAATCGAGCAGATACCCACCTCTCCAATCCGCAGTGTTTGCAGCACAATTTCCTCTTTACGGGGACCGTTGGCCAATCCGAGGGTGCGATGCGCATAGGCCTCGGCCAACCGCGGCAGTGGGGCAGGCGGATTCTCTGAGAGAACCGCTTTAGCATAGGCGATCTGTTTGGTGGTGGGTTGGCGGTTCCTCAAAGTCAGTAGGGTTTGCTCCATAGCCAGCGTAACCTCTTTATTAAAGGTCACCTTCTTGTGGGTTTCCAAAACCCGGTCACTGACGAGTTTGGCTACTTCATTCATACGCTGGTAACGCTCCATTCGACCTCGTGGCACTCGAAAACTAATATTATTAATATCGCCACTGGTGCCATTGGACATGATGGCGACATAGTTCTTGTCCTTGCCCAGTGCCTGCTCAATGTGGCCGGCAAATACACCAAAGTAATCGGCTGAAATGGTTTCCTTTGGAATTCCACCCACATAATGCAGGGAATAATTGGACAGAAGGGCAATGGGTCGACCATTGGTGCCTCGAAGTGAAATGAAATGCACCTCTGGATCCGTGGGGCCGGCTGGTCGTTCAATGAGATTACGCGGGGGGTTCATGCGAACGGTATCATTTGGATCGCCAAATGGATTGATGGCGATGCCGCCCTCTTTCATGTGCCAGCGTCGGTTGAAAATTTCCTCCGGAACGAGTGCCACTCCATGAGCCATTTCTGCAGGCGCCAGATTTTTCTCCGCTGCAATAATGGCTTCAGCAATGCCATTGACCAGTTGTTTGAAATATGCCCGGTGTGCTACGTCATCGCGGTTGGTGCGCCGATCCTTGCCCGGGGGTGCGGTATGAGTGTGAGTGGCGGCCACGAGCATACGATCAGAGCGAATATTGGTTCGTTTGGCGGCCAGAGCCTTGGCTTGATCAATGTAATTACGACCAATCAGACAATTGTCCACGATTACAATTGCCAATCGGGTTTTTCCATCATCACAAACAATGGCCCGGGCATGCAAAGGGTCGTGAACCTTGTCAGCAAGCCGTTCACTGAAGGAACCGATTAACTGTATCGGCCAAACCTTCGGGGTAATATCGATTTTAGCTGCACCCGCACGGAACTGTGCTTGAAGCTGGATAGTGGAAAAAATAAATATGAACAGGAGTTTGATTTTCATTTAGCGTCCTTCGCGTTTGTCTTTATTGAACTTTTCATTCTTGGCGGGCATTCGCGCCCCGGTGTCCTTTCGCCACTGGGCGAGTCTTGTGGCCAGCACCTTTACTTTAGCCGGATGTTGTTTTGCCAAATCGTTCTTTTCGGACGCATCCTCCCTTAGATTAAAGAGTTCCAGTTTGCCGTTTTCATACCACTCGATGAGCTTCCAGTCACCTTCGCGTATTGCACCGGTGGGGGCGCATCCCTGGTTGCCATAATGGGGGTAATGCCAGTACATCGCACCCCGATCATGTTTTTCCCCACGCAGGGCGGATGTAAAACTTACTCCATCAATCGGCAGAGGTAGATCTGTTTTTGCTCCAGCCATCTCCAAAATGGTTGGGAAGAAGTCAGTGCTGGTAATCGGGGTATCATTTACGCTGCCAGGCCGGGTTACTCCCGGCCAGCGAACCATCATTGGTTCGCGGATACCCCCTTCATACATCCAGCCTTTACCTCCGCGCAGAGGCAGGTTGCTGGTGGGATGTCCTTCACTGGTTGAAAGTCCGCCATTGTCACTCATGAAAAACACGACGGTATTTTCCTCGAGTTTTAATTTCTTGAGACCATCAAGCACCTTGCCTACGGCCAAGTCCATGGCTTCCACCATGCCACCATAGACTGCATGCTCCTGCACGAGTCGCACCTTGCGGTTGTGTTCCTGTCCCCATTTGGCTTCAAGACCCCGCTCTTTTTTTCGGGCTTGATATTTCTGGGTGAGATCCTTGCGTGCAATCAGGGGGGTATGGACCGAGTAGAAGGAAAGATAGGCAAGGAACGGCTTGTTCCTGTTTGTGGCCATGAATTTTACCGTTTCACTTGCGAGCCGATCGGGAAGGTGTTCACCCTCAGGACCATCGGCAAGTCGTGGGTTACCGTAGGGAGAGAAATATTTTTTTCCGCCATAAGGGCCTCCACGCTGGTGCCCCCCCATGTTTACATCAAAACCCTGATCCTCAGGCCAGAAACCTTCATTGCCTAAATGCCATTTGCCGGCAAAAAAAGTCGCGTACCCGTTTTCCTTCAGAGCCTCAGCTAACGTGAATTCTTTTAATTCCAATTGTCGGGTGTAGATTGCAGGAAGGAGTCGGGTATTACGGCGCCATGCCTTACCGGCGGGTGCGCCGATGTAATCAGTAACACCTGTGCGGGTCGGGAAGCGGCCGGTCATAATGCTTGCCCGGGTGGGGCTGCAAACCGGGCAGGCGGCGTAGGCATTGGTGAATTTCATGCCGCTGGCCGCGATCCGGTCACAATTTGGGGTATCGTAGAACGAGCTTCCAAAGGTTTTCAGATCAGTCCAGCCGAGGTCATCGACCAGGAAGAAGACGAAATTCAGAGGTTTGGCTTTTTGTTCGGCCTGGAGCAGAACAGGGCTCAGGATTACCAACAGCAGGAGTAAGCGAATCACATACATGGATGGCCAAGTGTGCCCGCACCTTTGAGCGGGCGCAAGTCTGCCAATAGTGAATTAGGATACTAAGGGATTGGAATGGTCTTGGATTTCCAATCGTAGAGCGCAATTCCCTTCAGTTCACGTATGGCTATCTGGTTTCCGCTGATGGCCAGATGGGCCCAGGTGGATTGACTGGAGACTTTACGTGAATCCACGATTTGTAGTTTCTCCGGATTGGCCTTGATCAGGTAAAGGGTTCCATTTTGGTCCAGAGCCAGTATTCGATCTCCCTGCATGACCAGGCTCATGTACTTGCCAAAACGTTGGTCGCTGACCCAGCATTCCTTGCCGGTTTTTAGTTCATAACAGGCAAAACGATTATTGCGCAAGTGAAGATAAGCGTGTCCTTCAAAGAGGATCGGGCTGCACATGTAGGCCTGAGATTTGTGGTCCCACTTTGCTTCCGATTGCCAGTTCTTATCCTTGTGACTGATATTATAGAAATGCGACCCACCGCCATAGGTGCTGGTGTAGATTCCGTTGTCATAAGGTAACGGGGTAAGGATGTTCATGCCTCTATAAGCTTTGACGGGTTGTTTCCATAGTACATTGCCTTTCTCAATTTCGACACCCGTTAGTGCTTCTCTCGTCTGAACGAGAATCTGGCGTTGATTATGCAGGGTAGCTATCACTGGCGAGGAAAAGGCGCTCCCGTACATTCCGCCCTTGTCCTGCAATGTCCTCCAGATAATTTTCCCGGTGACCTGCTCAATTTTGCAAAAACCGGCTCCCGCCTGTATGTACACATATTTTCCATCGACCATGGGCGAGCATACACAGCCAAAATCCGGGACAGGTGTTTTAAGCTGCTTGGGAAAGTCGATATCCCAAAGGATTTTTCCGTTTTTTGTGTCCAGACAAAGCAGGTGATCCTTCATGCCGGCAACAAATAATTTTCCATTTGCCAAGGCCGGGGTGCTGCGAATCCAGCTGCCATTACTCCAGGCAAAGAACGGCACACGCATTTTCCCGGGCCACTGCTGCTTCCATTTTGTTTTTCCGGTTGCCCGATCCAGGGCTTGGACCGTTTCGTTTTCTCCCACTGATTCAGTTGCATACACTGTATCCTTATCCAGAAGTGCTCCCGAATAACTGGAGCCCAGTTTTACCCGCCATTTGAGTTTTAAGTTCTCTTTTTTAAGCGTAGCAGGCCAATCCTTGCCTCCCACTATTCCATCCCGGTTGGCGCCTCGCCACTGGGTCCAATCTGCAGATAAGGCGTTGAAAGAAACTGCGGCAATAAATGCAATAATATATCGACTGATCATAAATTCTATTTTGTATAGGCGTGGTGGACGCAGATTTAGTGGATTGGTTTCTTCAAATCGAGAATTTTTCCTTATGGAAACCCAGTGTTTTTAGATAAATGCACTGCAATTACTTGCGGCGCAAATCGTAACAAGCCATTTCATGGCTGTTTCTTATGAAAAGCAGACCCTTTGAAAGGGCTGGGTAATTCCAGGTACGGCCTCCTTCCAAAGCCTTAAAGGAAGCTTTCTCCTTAAATTCAGATGAATTCATTTCCACCAGAGACAAGTCACCTGCGTCTCCCATAATGATGAGGTGGCCGGAAGCAGCAATGATTTGGCCGTAACCATATTTGTTACCCCTCCATTGGAGCGATCCATCAGCTGCATCAAGGCACACGAGCCGGTTTTCATTAAGGCCATAAAGATAGCCTTCCCAGAAGATTGGGCTGGAGAACTTGGTCTTGAGTGATTTGCTTTTCCATAGGGATTCAGTCTTTAGCGTATCCTTATCTTTAATCAGTTTGAAGGCCTCGGCTCCTTTTCCATAGCCTGCAGAAATTAGCAGCTTGTCATCTGCCAGCCGGGTGGGTTGGGCAATGTTATAATTATTCATGAAAATCTTCCATGGCCTCGACCATAGCACCTTTCCTGACTCTGGATCTAATCCGGCAATTTTACTTTTCACTGAAACAACGAGTTGAAGTTTATTGTTCAGATTCAGGAGGACCGGAGTGCTATAGGTTTGATCGCCATTTAGAGTGCTCCATTTTTTTTCACCCGTCTTTTTGTCCAGAGCAATAATGGCATTATCCTGATTTCCACCGGGAGTGATGAAGAGTTTATCTTGGAAGATTACCGGCGAAGCAGAAACACCCCAGTAAGGGAGCTCAACCTTGTTCTCTTCAATCAGATTTTTTTTCCATACAAGTTTGCCGGAGTTGGCTTCGAAGCAATGCAGGTGCCCCTTGGCGCCCAGCGTGTAGAGGAAACCTTCATTCCAAAGCGGGGTTGTCCGCGGGCCGATTCCCCCAAAGTATTCTTTAAATTTGGCCGGATATTCATAAGTCCATTTTACGGTTCCATTGGTAGTGGAAACAGCAACCACCACTTCATTTTCCTCCTGCTGTTCAATCGTAAAAGCCAGCTGACCAGCCACCGAAAATGAGGCGTGGCCTCCGCCGATTAATTTTTTCCAGCGTAAAGGTGGTCCTTCCTCGGGCCAATCGGTTAGAATGTTTTGCTCAGTATAAATCCCTGTACCATCAGACCCCCTAAAAGCGTTCCAAGAGGCTTTGGAACCATGACGGATAGTTGAATTAGCATCGTCTTTTTGAAGAGCCGGGGAGGGAGTGGTGCGCTCTTGTTTTAAACCTTGAATATCCGGATGCGATTTATTCCATACGATTTTGGGCATGCCTCCTCCACGCCACTCAAAGTGGCATGCAAGCCAGCTAACCATACAAGTTGCTACAGCAAGACTTAGAAATAATTGCTTTAGGTTTCTCATCAGTTGCTCCTCTCATGGAGATAAGTCCAGTTATTGGTCATCTTATGGGTGGGGCCTTTGTGGCGCCGACCGACTTGCGCCATTGAATCAATTGAGACAGAAGTTCACGGCGTTTGTCGGGGCGTTGGTTGGCGAGGTTGGTTTTTTCACTCGGATCACTGCCCAGATGGTACAGCTCAGTAGAGTTTTCGTCAAAATTCTCAATCAATTTCCAGTCGCCAGCACGAATGGCCCCACCAGATCTTCCGCCGAGGAAATGAGGTTTTTCCAGCGGATAATGCCAGTGTAATGCCTTGCGTACAGGGGCGGCTTCGGGGTCGCGCCAAGTTTGCAGTATGGATACCCCATCAAGGGTTTGGGATTTATCCGGAGCAATATCGGCGGCTTCCAGAAAGGTGGGATAAAGATCAACGTTGGAGGTCGGTTGTTCAGATATCTTGCCTGCAGGGGTTTCGCCGGGCCAACTGACAATAAAGGGAACCCGGATTCCTCCTTCATAAAGCTGGCTTTTACCGCCACGCAAAGGGGCATTGGAAGTAACATTGGTTTCGCCGCCATTGTCACTGCTGAAAATTACAATGGTGTTTTCCTCCAAGTTGAGTTGGTGGAGTTTTTTCACGATGAGTCCAATGCCACTATCGATGCTCTCAAGCATGGCGGCCAAATGGGGGTTGTGGTCGCCGGCCCAGTGGTTCAAGGCATCGCCCTCCTGCCCTGAATCCTTACAGAGATAGCATCGGTTACGTGTGCTTTTTCCCGGCCGATGTTTCTTGCGGTATTTTTCCACCAGATCAGGCCTCCCGTTGAGAATCGTGTGGGGCGCGTAGTGGGCCAGATAAAGGAAGAAGGGCTTGTCCTTGTTTTTTTCGATAAACCCAATTGCTTCGTGGTTGAGTCGGTCAGTCAGATACTCCGACTTGCCGAGTTTGTTTTTGGGCAGGTCAATCCAACTAATGGGTTGGGTGCGGAAAACATACGGGAAAAAGTTTGCCCCGTTTCCAACCCCCTTGATCTCACTGCCGGTATTCCAGCCAAAACCATGGTCAACAGGGCGCACGACTTTTTTGGCACCATGATATGTGTAGCCTGAGAGATGCCATTTGCCGATCATACCAGTGGTGTAGCCGTTTTTTTGCAGCATCTCGGGCAACGTAGTGTGTCGAGTGGAGAGACCATTCTCTGAATCGGGTCTTAGATAATCCAGTATGCCCACCCGAGCAGGATATTGACCGGTCAAAAATGCGGCGCGATAAGGGGAACACACGGGTGCCGAGGCGTAGGCGTGAGTGAAACGAAGTCCGCGCTTGGCGAGTGCATCCAGATGGGGAGTCTCGTTAAATTTGTTTCCGTAGCATCCCAGTTCTGACCAGCCAAGATCATCGGCCAATACAAAGATGATGTTCGGAGGCTTGGCCCACGTAGAGTCCAAGCTCAAACAAATGAGAGCTAGGAGTAAGGACCGTTTCATTCTCCAATGATTTCGAAGATAGCTTCCACCTCCACCGCCGCGCCGGTGGGCAGGGCGGCAAATCCAAGCGCGCTGCGGGCGTGATAGCCGTCACCGTCCTTGCCGTACAACTCATGCAATAGGTCAGACGCGCCATTGATGACCAGATGCTGATCGGTAAAATCCGGTGCCGAATAGACACAACCCAAGAGCTTAATGACCTTCAGTCCATTGATGGTCCCGTGTGCGTTGTGCACGGAATTCAATATCTTCTTCGCGCAATCCTTGGCGGCCTCATAACCCTCCTCAACGGACAATTCTGCCCCCAGCACACCGGTGGCAGTGCTGGTATGCCCGGAAGTGATGAGCAGGTTGCCACTGCGAATGCACAGGTTCAGGTAGCCCGCTTCCTGTTTGGTGAATTCAATGCCCAGTTCCTTTGCCTTATCCTCAGGGTTCATGGAGCGATTGTAGGGATTGGGGCCTAGGGAGAAAGCTCAATTTTATTAAACTAAAACAAAGGCAAGGAATCGCCCTCACAAAGCCTGATGGAGCGACCAAGCGGATCAATCAGTTCGGTCAGGGGGTCAATCCCCATGGCTTTGAAGGCGGTGGCGTGGATGTCGGCGGGCGAACAGGGATTGGAACCGGGTTCCGCACCCTTGCGATCGCTGGCACCATAAACTTGTCCGCCCCGGATTCCTCCACCGGCCAGAGCCAGTGAGTAGACGCCCGGATGATGGTCGCGCCCGCCGTTGTTGTTGATTTTCGGTGTGCGGCCGAAATCCGTGAGGAACACCACCAGCGTTTCATCCAGCATGCCACGCATTTCCAGATCGGTCAGCAGCGCGGACACCGCACGGTCAAACACCGGCAGCAGCCGATCCTTCATTTTTGGAAAATGCCCGCGGTGAGTATCCCAGTTGTCGCCTCCGCCGCCGGCAAGGTCGCCCGCCGAGCAAAGCGTCTGCACCACCGGTACACCGGCCTCAACCAGGCGGCGGGAGAGCAGCAGGGTTTGCCCTCCCATGTGGTCGCCATACAGATCGCGAATGCGTGGGTCCTCCTTTTCCAGATCATAGGCTTCACGAACCGGTGAACCGAGCAACATGTCTGCAGCCATGCGGCGGTAGTGGTCCAGTTTCTCGTATTCGGCCTCCGATCCACGGCGTTGGCCGAGAGTGTTATCCAGTTGCTCAAGCAGTGTGCGACGATCGCTTACTCGGCGCTTATCCAGATTCAACTTCAGGTTCAGCTCGCGATCGGTGTAACGGCTGACTCCACCGTAGGGTTGGCCTGCGGGTGTGCGCATAAGGATGGGGTCGTATTTTGAGCCGAGCCACCCGGCTCCTTCGCCGGCCATTTGCGTGCCATTGTCATACATCGAATAAGGCATGCGAATGGCTCGGGGAGTACCGGCATCAGAATTGTGAAAATGCGAAATCATTGAGGCCAGTGAAGGCCAGTTGCTGCGGCTCTTGGCCTTAATCGCCCCTTCGGGATCATGACCGGTCATGTTCACATACATGCCCTGCTGATGCCCGCCCTGCTTGTGGTTTACCGAGCGGACAATGGCGAGCTTGTTCGAATGCCTGGCGATTAGCGGAATATGTTCGCAAAAATGAATGCCCGGCGTGGCAGTCTTGATGGATTTGAATTCACCGCGAAATTCAGAAGGCGCCTCCGGCTTGGGGTCAAACGATTCGTAGTGGCTCATTCCTCCCCACGTGTAGATGATGATGCAGGACTTGGCCTTGCGCGGATGTCCGTCGGATTGTGCCTCTGCTTTGAAAAAGGTCGGCAACGTCAGGCCTGCCAAGCCTACGCTCGAGTGCAGGAAATCACGTCGTGAATATTGCAGGCTTAACATAGTGCCTTGGATTCCTTGGACGACCCAGTCACCGGGAAAATTTAGCCTATTGGGTTTATTATCTCAAGACCGCAGCTTCAACCGGGTTACTTGGGAATAATGGCCAGCGCCATCTTCGTGCCGGCCACAAAGTAACCCAGCGGCTTGTCCTTCTCATCGGTCACCAGCCATACGGCATCGGAGTAGGTGTTTTGCTGCCGCTCATCACCCTTGGCGATTTCGCCGTAGAGCTTGCGTACTCCACCGTAATCAATCCAGTAGAGTTTGATGTTTTTATCGCTCTTATTCTGGAAGGTAATGATGGTGAAAGAACCGGGCTTGGATTTCGATGGTGGTTTTTCTTTTCCCTCCGCCGGGAGCCATTTCAGGTTATCCTCGGGCTTGGGCTCAGGCTTCTTTACCACCACCACTTTGCTGAGATCAATCCCGCGCACTACCTTCACGCCGGGTAGCGCCTTCCTGAGCTTGTCGGCACCTTCCTCGGTAACCCCGGTTTGCCATACATACAGCTGCTTCAGGTTTTTGAGACCGGTCAATTGATTCAGTGCCTTGTCAGTGATCTTGGTGCCATAGAGGTTGAGGTACTCCAGATCGCCCAAGCCGGCGAGGTTACCAATACCTTCATCATCAACCTGGGTGCGTTCCAGATGTAGTCGGCGCAGGTTGCGAAGGTCCTTGAGATGCATCAAGCCGGCACTGGTAATCTGGGTATCGCGTAGGTTCAACACCACCACGTTCTTGAGCGCAGCCACATGTTTCAAGCCCTCGTCGGTCAGTTCTCGCCCGCGAAGATGAAACTCCACCTCCCATTGCTCACCTTTGCCCGGATGCGGTAGAGCCAGACCGCCTGCGCTATTAATGGCCTTAAGGGTAGCTAAATCTGCTGC
>Ga0208411_1001927_pt1 | contig 13207 bp, 7 predicted proteins | sample ETN01SmetaG_4_FD_185793 | JGI IMG/M metagenome (GOLD analysis project Ga0208411, IMG submission 185793) | Marine microbial and viral communities from oxygen minimum zone, Eastern Pacific Ocean - ETNP2014F12-01SV261 (SPAdes) (version 2) | ecosystem: Environmental > Aquatic > Marine > Oceanic ...
AAATATTGAAGGACCTCGTGCCTGAATGACAGATAATAGCGTATTCCTGGTTTTTATCCATTTTGTCAATGGTGTTGGGTATGTCCTCCATTTTAATATTTATCGAGCCTTTTATCTTGCATATCTCGAATTCAAATCTATCTCTTACATCAATTAGTATTATGGTTTTTGCATCTATGCGTTCTTTTAACTGTTTAACAGATATATTATTTACCATGAATCTGGTCTCCTGTCTGTAATGATTCCATCAATGTTTTTATCTTTACACCACCAAAAGGCGGTTTTGTTGTTGATCGTCCAAACGTTTATACCCATATTTTTTTGTTCTGCAAAACTGATGAGCTCATCATTTATTAGGTCGGCTCTTGGGTGTATATATGATGGGTGAACCCAATTGACAATCCAAAAATATTCTATATTTTGATATAAAAACCCTGTGATGATATTCCTGTAAAATAATTTAAAATATAAAATAACAAATGGATTGAATGATGATATGATAATCCTATCAATAGGGAGTTTACCAATAATTTTTCCTAGGGCCCGGGCAGTTGATAGGTCTAGAACCCTTGGTGCCTTGACCTCAATATTAACTTTGGTATTGTTACGTATATTTTTAAATACATCTACTAGTGTTGGTATGTGTGAAGTCTTGGTTTTTAAAGTATTAACTCCCGTATTAATAGAATTTAGAGCGAATAAAGGTAAGTTTGATATATACCCTCTTCCGTCGGTTTCCCTTTCGAGGTCAAAATTATGAGAACATACAACCTTACCGTCTTTTGTTGAAACAACATCAAGCTCTATCCAATTAAATTCATTTTCTTCAGCATCGATAAATGCACCTATTGTATTTTCTGGATTTTCTTTTTTATAACCCCTATGGGATATGAAAAATGGTGTTGGGTCGTTAAACCTTCTACTTCCTGCTACACTCCAATAATACCTATGTTTAACAACCATAAAAAAAACAAAACATATTAAAAATTCTAGAATAGTCAATCTGGGATTAGTTGGAGATGTTTAAAAAGTTTATTGTTCTCTATACTACTTTTCTTAAATAGTGTTGTTCGATATTCACCATTGTGGTATAAGGGGGCTTGGTCACTATAGTGCGGTGAATTATACAATCCTGATTGCCCTGTGGGAATGATCATCTGTGTTCTATCTAGATTACTAAAATCAACAATTCTACGCATGGATGCTCCTGATTTCTGATCGAACCCACCACTTGCTGAGTACCCACCAGCGTTTGGTGTCACGTCGGAACCCCCCGATTTGAATGGTCCAACATTTAATGATAATAAGTACTCAATAATTGGAGCACCGCTTAATATGTGTTTATGTGTTAGGGAGTGTGCCTCACCCCATTTCCAATTAGTCCAATTTGGACCGTAGGTATTAATTATATTATTTATTCCATCCCGAATACTTTTATCTAATATGTCTTCTATAGACTCAGTGACATCTTTCGTGTTAACATCATCGATCCAAGACGAGGCCGTACCTGTTAAAACCGATCTTAGATTTCTTTTAGTGATATACTTTAACCCCATATACGCATCAAAATATCTATAACCCAATAATGACAATTCATCAAAATATATATTTTTTACAATCTCATTAACAATTGAATGAAATATGAGTGTGGCCTCTGAATTAATGCTTTCGTAATGGTCCCACTCTGTTAAGAATCGAATAGCCCGTCTTGGCCCTAGCCCGTTAACTAAGTGACCACGCTTTAAAATGGAAGGCAAAATTTCTTTTGAAAAATTTGATTTCAGATCAAGTTGTATTTCTTTCATATCATTCAAGCTTAACTTTTTGTTACCAGACAATAGGTTGTTTATCCTCGATGCTCTACTCGGATCTGCCCATAACCCGCTTATGTAATAGGGAAATTCTTCATTTATCGTTTTATTGTTGGCTGTTGAAATGAATCCTTTATCAGGATTATATAAATAGGGCATTTCATCAAAGGGCACCCTCCCCATCCAATCAAATTTAGGGTCCCAACCCGGGCGAGGTACCATAGAGTTGCCCAATATTCTTATGGGTATGAATACAGCTGGTCTCCAGCCAATATTTCCATCTACATCTGCGTATACAATGTTTTGTCCAGGAACACCAAAATTCTTAACCCCATTACTAAAGTCTTCCCAGTTTTTCATAGTGGTAAGCTGAACCCATGCATCCAATTCATTCGTAATCCAGTGTCCTGTCCATGACATACTTAGAACTTTATTTCCAGATTCTATAAGAGGGTGTATGTCGCTAACAATTGGGCCATGGTGGGTTGATCTTATTGTAACTGTCGTGTCTCCCTCACCTTTAATTTTAAACACCTCTTCTTTTTTCTTAATTTCCAGCCACTCACTACCATGTAAATATTGGTTCTTGTTGTTTTTATTTAATTCTTCTACAAAAAAATCTAGGTCGTCAACCATTGAGTTTGTAAATCCCCACGCAGTTCTTTTATTTTGTCCAATAACCGGGAGAGGTATTCCGGCAATACACACACCTGAAACATCAAATCTTCCTCCTGATAGGTGAATCTCATACCATCGTGGCGGTTGTGTGAATGCTAAATGTGGATCGTTCGCCAAAAATGCCCGTCCTGTCTCAGAACGAGACGGAGACACCACCCAATTATTTGATCCTATATCCGCCGAAAAATCTCCGAAGAGGTTTCTTATCTCATACTCATTATCCAACACATTATCATATAATCCCGCTATCACTCCCTCATTTTTCATTGCTATCGTTGGATAGTCCACCTCTTCCCTTGGAAGTAGCTCCGTTAACTTTTCACTACCAAAATATTCCTTAACTGCACCAAAAACTATCTCAGCTTTCCATGACCCTGACATTTCATGTGCCATCATTCTAGTATAACCAGCTACTATAGTTGGGTCCCAATGTTTTGGTTTAAAATCCATTATCTTAAATTCTATTGGAAGATCATCAATGACCTCATCTATCCTATAGTTTATCCCACTACAAAAATTTTCGAATATCTTCCGGTTTTCAGGGTCCATGTTATTGACCAATAGTTTTGCAGTATCGTGTATCTTCCATGTTCTGAAATATATGTCAGTCTTAAGGTATTTCGGGCCAAGAACTGATGCTAGCCCGCCCCTCACAGCATTAGACACCATTGCCAATTGAAAAAGTCTGTCTCGGGCGGCTATGTACCCTGCTGCAAAAAACAGGTCCTCTTCATTATTTGCAAAAACATGGGGAACCCCATATTCATCCGTATATACATCTACTCGCTTCTTTAATGGTTCGATCTGTATCTTTCCCTCAATAATTGGTAGAGGGTGTCGAAACCATTCGAACATCGAATAACATAAAATGGAAATACTGATAAATAGTGCAATCCATATCTTTTTTCCTGTCAAGGCAAACCTCATTTATTATTATTTCAAAACAACAAGATCATATAAAACCCATCCATTGGGGTCTAGCACTAGGTCTGAGCTATCAGGTACAACTATCCGCATTGGTTTATTCGTCAACTCTAATGATCTTTTCCTTTCACCATCAAAACTATCATATTTTATCTCCAACGGCATCTTAAATCCCTTCTCTCTCCACCATATATCAATAAATCTTTTATTATTGACCTTCCTTTCTCTCATTTGAAGAATGGGTAGGTCTTTTGAGTATAAATACTGCTCTGCGAGCCAAAACAGGTCTGATCCAGAATTTTCATTTATTAATGAAATGAACTCCTCTGTTGTCGTTTGATTGTCTCCTAACTCTTTTGGCATCTCCAAATATTCTTTAAGACTGGTCCACAATATATCCTTTCCAACTAGGTATCTTATCATATGTAGAAAGTGTGCAGCCTTATAATATACATCAGTTCCCGACTTTGGTTTTGCGGTCTGGTTTCTCATTGGTATGATCGGTGCGGTGTTAGAGATGTTTTCCTTAAACCTTTTATCAATAAAATTTCTTGTGGTCTCTAGCCCAAATTTTTCTTCTATGTACATAGCCTCAGCATAGGTACATATTCCCTCATGTATCCAAAGGTCAGCCCAGTCAGAAACGCTTAAATAATTACCCCACCATTCATGGCCGATCTCATGTAATAGTATAAAATCATAACCGAGGCGTGTTTTTTTGTAATTGTTTCCATATGCAATGATCGACTGGTGTTCCATACCAGAAAATGGGGTGTGCACCAAACCAAATTTCTCTTTGATCCATGGGTATTGCCCAAATGCCCGGGCATAAAAATTTAAATGTTCCTCTGCGTCATCCAACAACTCCTGTGCGCCCTCCATTTTCTCTGGCAACACATAATAGACCATTTCTAATGGTTTATCTAAAACATAGCCAACCTGTTCAACCAAATCAAAATCTCCAATAGAAAAATTAATATTATATGCGCTGATGGGATATTCTGTTCTCCAATGCCATTTGGTCCACCTGTCCTTTTCCTTTACGCTTGATATCAAAACTCCATTAGAGACAACCATTAGGGGGTCTGGCACTGTTATAATAACATCAGCACCATTGACCTTATCACTTGGGTGTTCTTTACACGGATACCATACATGGGCTCCATTTGATTGGCAAGAAACGCCAACCCAGTGCCTTCCTTCAGTGTCTTTTGACCAGGTAAAACCTCCATCCCACGGTGGGTTCTTTGCGATTGGTGGTTTTCCTCCATACTTTATTCTTAGCTCATGCTCAATGAAGGGGTCTATCCCTTGATTGTCGATAAACACCTTGTTCTTTTTGCGAGTGTGAGACATCGCCATTCCATTTATGTAAGTACCAGATATTGTATATCTATCTAATAGGTCCATCACAACATGGTCTACTCTTTGTAACAATTTAAACCTTATAATAACCTCACCAGATATAACCTGCTTATATGGATCCACCCTTAGGTCTATCTTATAATGTTTAACATCAATTGCAGATTGTAAAGGTGATAGTCTACCGCCACTTTCGACATCCAAGCCGGATAATGTTGTTAACAACAAAAGAATGGGTAGAACAAAACGCATCTCTATCTTTTGATCTTGTATTGATATTGAAATATTCCAGATGCTCTATCAACCTCAACCAATTTATTAAATTTCAGACTTATGGGTTCTTTTTCTTTTCCATCAAAAAGGGGAATCCCATGTCCAAAGATAAGGGGGTGTGGTGTTACGTAAATATGGGTAAGTTGCTTTCTAAACCGGTGGTAGGTCTTTCCGCCCCCTATGACAAAACACTGGTCTCCAGAGATACCTTCAATGATTATCTTTGGGTCATCATTTCTATGAACAACGATGACCTCCCTACCCCCAAGCTCCCCTGAAATGGTTTTATGGGTGTTTGAACCCATTATAATGGGCCAACCCATGGTCTGCTCTTTAAAAAGGCGTAGGTCTTTCGACCATTTTGTTCTCTCAAGACTGTGTCTGGCAACAAAACCATCAACCGTGACTGCCGCTATGAGAATAACCCTGTGCGGCATTTTGATCTATTCGTAAATCCTTGTTGACTTCCACTCACCTAGGTCTGAAAAGGAACTTTCAATACCAGATCCGTTCTTGTGATTCTCAGCAAAGCCAAGGATGTTGACCATTTTTCTAGTGTCTTTTGATATCATCATCTCCAGGTGATCTGCAATGCCTTCCTTTTTTGCGACCTTTAAGGCCTCAATGGTTTTTTTATTCCGCTCAAAATCTCCACCGTGTTCGAATATCAGGGTTTTATATTTTGTTGCCCTTTCTGAAATGCTCATAGGTTTTCGCTCTAGTTCCTCAATTGAAGAATCAATCAACTGTTGAAAGGTATTATCATCCAGATCCCGTATGATGCCTGGACCCCCAGAGATAAACTGGTCCGCTCTTTTGTTAAGTTCATCTGCTGGATAAACACCTGATTGAATAACAAAGTTCAAATAAAAGGTCTCATCATAGTTTCTTGGAAATGACCATACTATATATCCAAGTTGCTGGTTTGTTCTCATTTCAGTATAAAAAGGTTGCTCTAGTGCTTTGCTGATCAGTATTGATGTGGCCCTGAGCTTTGGTGAGTCTTTTCCAATCTCATATTTCCTATAAAAACATGAATTGTTAACTTGAAGTTGATCTGTATACTGTATGGTCTCTGGTTCTGATATGTTTAAATAATCTATGTCAAATGCTTCTTCTCTTGTTATGGGTTTTGTGCCTGTCTTTTTCTTAAATAGACCTAAGACCCTTTTACTGTCCTGCCTTATAAAATCACCATAGACCATCGCCTCCAAGTAGGTTTTATCATAGATTGATGTGCTGTATCTCTTGACCTTTTCAAGGGTTGCTTCCTTGGCTATTGGAAGGGCCTCTTTCCAGGTATACTTATACCTATAGAATAAATCAGGTCCCAATTCTCTTGTTTGTATGTGAGCATCAGATAATGAAAAATTCTCATAATCCCTTACAATTTTATCCTTGATGGCCTCAAATTTCATATCTGTAATTGAAAACTCTGTCATGTGTTCTAACATCATCTCATATAACTTGAGAGCGGATTCCTTATATCCATTAACACCAACAAAGATTCCCTCGTATCCTTCTTTGATAGAATAATTCAATCCGGCCTGTTTGGCTGGGTAGCTTAATTCATTAAGTGATTCGTTGACGCATGCTGAGTATATTTTTGAATACACCCTGTGTTCCACGCTCATTTTTTCTTTTGGGAACAATATCTTAAGCCCTATGCTTCCTTTTGGTCGAAGGAATTCATGGTCTTGTCCAAAATATAGACTTGTTCCATTTCCAGATTCAATCTCTTTGGGAAGAATTGAGTCATCTAACTTTCTTTTTGGAACAGAGGCTTTTTTGGGGATAAATGGATTTAACTCTGGTATGGTCAACTCTGAATGTTCTCTTGTTGTTATAAGGTCCTTATAAAACCCATCATCTTCATGGTAGGAGTATGGGGCCTGGTAAAAATGTTCTACCTCATCGGTATCAACGTCTTTTGCTATTAACATTGTAAGCATGTTGTCTGGTGTGATGTGTGAAAGCAGATCTTCATATGTTTTAGATGAGTTGTCTGAGTAGATATAGTTTATTCTACCCGCATCTTCAAGGGGGTACATCATTACCTCATTTGCTAATTGCGTAGCCCTCCACATTCCCTCACCCTTACTGGCGTATATTTCGTTCAAGGAGGCCATTGTCTTCAATTCATCAAAAACATGCTTTGGGTGTCCGGATTTTTTCATCAGTTCGACATAGTCCATGGTGACCCTGACAACTTCCATATAATTATCCAGGCCATCTTCTGTGAGTCCTACGGTAATGGACGCAGCACCGTAGTCATTGTTTTGAGATCCAGCCCCAGCCCCTAGAGAGATGGCCCAACCTTTATCTTTTAAATATGAAAGAAGACTTCCAGACCCCTCATGTCCCAACACAAAACCAAACTGACGATCTGGTTTACTATCGTATAGGTATCTGGTTCCAGGAAGCGGAAACATCATGACCAAATCTCTTATGTCTTTTACTGGGTCAATCTTTACCAATCTAAATGTCTCTTTCTTGTCATAAGGGTTTGGGTCGTATTGGTTTACTTCTTTTTTGTGGTTCTTGATAGTTGAAAAGTATTTCCGCGCCCAGGCCTCCATATCATCCAAGGAGTGCGTGCTCAATAGGGCAACCCCCATTCTGTTTGAGCTATAATACTTATTATAAAATTCAATAAGTTCAGTCCTGTCTATATCACCAAGGGTCTCGAGGTTTCCTGTGCCAAACTTTTGCTCTGGGTGACCCTCTTTTGCAAATATTCCAGCAAGCCTAAACCTTCTCCAGTTGTCATTCATAATATTTTTTTGATGCTCTGAGTTAACGGCATTCACCTCTCTAGAGGTGTATTCTTCTGTGAAAAGAGGGCTGATGAAAAATTGTGAAAACCTATCTAGGGCGCCCTCAAAGGCGTCTGGAAGAACCTGAAATTGATAATTTGTAAGGTCGCTGGCGGTGTAGGCGTTTGAATACCCTCCATTATTCCTCAAGTAGGAACTATATTCATCCACGTCTGGATACTTTTCTGTCCCAAGAAATAACATGTGTTCCAAGAAGTGGGCCAGACCCTGCCTATCGTCTGGATTGTCTAGAGAGCCAACTTGAACGGCTACCGATGCAGCAGAAAGATTAAACTTCGGATCCGATAGTAGATAGACCCTTAGTTCGTTTTCAAGTACAAGTGTTCGAACTTGTGATTTGTCTAGTGGATGTTTCAATGTTTCACTGGGCTCACATGCGAAAATAAAGAGCAGTAGAAACCAAATATGTTTTTTTATCATGGTGTTCCTTCATGTTTAATTATGTTTCAAGGGCCTTGTCTATTATATATACAATGTGTTTTCGGTGGGCCTTTGTTGCCTCGTTAACACTCTTGACCTTGGATGCATACTTTTTAATTTTATTAAGATTTTCAAATGCAAGCGACACTGATATATGGTCATATTTCATCTTTCCCTTGTTGTGAACTAGTGAGATGAGACGTTTGGTGTATTCGGTCTGGAGGTTCATTCTCATGGTCTTTACATTGGCCCCAGCATCTGCAGAAAAACATGCGGTTGTTAGATCGTTCATCATTTCACTTAACCCATAACGATTGCCATAAAGCTCTGTATCGGATATTCTTTTTAACACATTCATGTGAAGAAGTTGGTCAAACAACTTCTTTTGTATTCCTAACATCATGTCGTGTATCTTTGGGTCTCTGGTTCCACTCCACCCTCTTCTCTCCCACTGAAGGTGGCTGTATATTTTTTCCGGCACATCAAACGCCTCTGGCGAAAAAACATACTTACCCAATAAGGTCATGGCCCATTTTTGTTCATCCTTTGGAACGGGAACAAAGGGGTTTTCTTTTCCTTCTTGCCCCACCATTGATCTATCCATATAGACACCTCCTATATATCGAGAGATGACCCTGGTGCAGGTTGCATACTCACCGTTCAATATTGAGAAGGCACTGCGAAAACCATGGTAGGACTCACCGGGGATTTCAAATTTTTCTAATAATTTTGGATATATTGATCTGATGATGTCCATCCTTTGATGTGCATATCCCACAGCGTCATCACTTAGGTCACCAATCATTATCCTTGGGTCAATACCTTTTCCTGAGCTACGCATATCGTCTGCATCGTTTCCATATCCATATTCGTTTTTTGTAGACTTGCCCAATAGGTCCAAGATCCTTTTCTTTTCGTCTTCTGGATTATTAAGAGGTCTAGCATATCCATATTCTATTGCCCATAGGTCATATGGACCAGGTGTGGTAGTATAAAATTGTCCGTGATGTTTTGAGTCTGGACCAACATTGGCTGAGTTGTAGTCCATGACAGAAGAAGTTAACCCTACGGGTTCGGTTATGTGTCTATCATGTATGTTGGTAAGAGAATGTAGTTGGCTAGAATAAAAATTATGACTAAGGCCAAGGGTGTGCCCAACTTCATGAAGGGTCAATCTGACCAGGCTTTCATATATGATCCTGTGTTGTTCTAGTTGTGAATAGTCGCTTATAGAGCTAGTTGCAATAGAGCCAAACATGTTTCCAAGTTGCATTATCTCGCCCATGTGGCAAGCCTTACCATTGTCCATATCTGAATTAAAAGTGTCAAATATCTTTTCATATTTAACTCTGTTGGTAAAATAAACGTACTCCAACATAATATCAGCACCTAAGATCTCTCCGGTCCTTGGATTGACAAAACTGGGACCATAGCCTCCAAATGGTGGACTGGGTGAAGAGGTCCACCTTAAAACATTGTAGCGTATATCGCCTGCGTCCCAATCCGCATCGTCGGGCTGAACCTGAACATCGATCGCATTAATGAGGCCAGCATTTTCGAAGGCCTTGTTCCATGATAAGACACCTTCTTTTATGGCATCTCTGAATTCATGTGGTGTTGTGTTCTCGATCCACCACACAATGGGTTTTACAACCTCAGACCTAGCTTGGTCTGGGTTCTTTTTTTCAAGGTGCCAACGATGTATCATGTCTCGATAGGGGGTTGCATCATCTGCAGAGGTCATATCGGTAACCTGTGTTGTGAAATATCCAACCCTTGGGTCTTCATATCTTGGGATATATTGATTGTCTGGTATTTGTATCAGGCTGTGTTGAAGTGTCACGTTCACAGAACGTGCGTCGGTCAGGCCATCGTCCGACCCCCAATTGGTGGGTGTTGGGTTGCTATACACATACTGTACAACCAAGTCTGTATTATCAGGATAGTTTTTAATGGACGCGTATTTTGTTCTTTCTTTTGCCAGTCTTCCTAGTTTAAATGGGTTTTTGTTTGCTCCCCCAGGTATAAACCCTCTGGTGATCTGGTATAGGGCTTCAGTTAGAAAAATGTTATCGACACCAATCAGGGTTCCTCCGTCTTTTTCGGCCACTATATACGAAGATGCAAGAATGGCCGTGCTGACATTTGCATCGGATGAGCGATGGAGGGGGTTTTTTGGATCAAAGTACATTGAGTTGTTCTGTACCTCAAACTCAACTCGATTAAAATATCGTTTTAGCTTAATGATCTTCGCTCCACCATATCCACCCTTAAAGACTCCGGCACTCATCTGCCCATTAAGACTGTGTACAAAGTGAATATATTCTATGTTCAACTGATCATCATTGACCAACATAAAAAGTTTTCCATTGGTTGTATCTTGATACATTGTGATAAGACCAGGTATTTCCTTTGTGTTCTTTAGCGCTTCTTCCATTGTTTTCTTCTTTGGGGGCGCTGGTGTTTTTCCTGATGCCGCACCTGGGACTGGGGACTGACCAGGATTTGTATCCTGACCAAAAACAAATGTGGTCACAAGGGCAAACAAAAAAAATAAACGAATCATGTTACTTTCCTCCCTTTGGTGGAATATATAAATCTGTAATGGTCCCCGAATATACCTCTGATGCAGCTAAAAAGGTCTCTCCAAGGGTTGGATGTGGGTGTATAGTAAGTCCTATGTCGTCAACATCTGACCCCATTTCTATTGCCAAACAGGCTTCCGATATTAGGTCACCCGCAGATGGACCCACTATTGCCGCACCCAAGACCTGTTTTGTTTCTGGGTCAAATAAGACCTTGGTTTTTCCTTGGCCCGCATTGATGATCAGTGCTTTTCCACTTGCTGCCCATGGAAACTCTCCTTTTTCATATGGTACACCACCTGACTTGGCTTCAGACTCGGTCAACCCGACCCACGCCACCTCAGGATCTGTGTATACAACGCTTGGTATGGCCCTTGCATCCATTGCTGCTGGATGACCAGATGCTACCTCTGCCGCAACCTTTCCCTCGTGAGTTGCCTTATGTGCCAACATTGGGTTTCCAACTATATCGCCTATAGCAAAAATATTTTTAACCGAGGTCTTCTGATACTCATCAACTATTATAAACCCATCACTGTCTAGTTTAATATCTGTTGATTCGAGATTCAATAGGGCACAGTTTGGACTTCTTCCAACAGAAACCAAAACCTTGTTAAAGGTCATTTCTTTTTTCTCGTCTTTGGTATCAATGATAACCTCGAGGTCGTTATTCTCTTTGGGTGAAACACTTACAACCTTTGATGATAACATAATGGATTCAAATTGTTTACTTAGGTGCCTTTGAAGTGGTTTAATAATATCATCATCCGCACCAGGAATAAGCCCCGGTAAAAACTCTACAACCGAAACCCTGGACCCAAGCGATGCGTATACCTGGCCCAGCTCCAACCCAATGACACCGCCACCAATCACCAAAAGCGTTTCGGGTACATCGTTCAATTCAAGTGCCGTTCTTGATGTGAGTATTGATGGGTGGTCTTTTGGGGCACCTTGTATCATTGACGATGTCGACCCTGCTGCAATTATACATTTATCAAATGAAACTTTGGTGTCACCAGATTGGGTCTTTACAGATAGTTGTGTGTTTGATTCAAACGTGGCGACTCCACAAAGAGTTGTGACATTGCGAGCCTTTGCAAGTTGTGATATGCCTCCACTTAATTTAGAAACGATTTTTTCTTTATAGGCCCTGATGGATTCCAGATCGATCGTAGGACCGGAAAAAGACACTCCAATGTTTGACAGGTGATCTACCTCATTCATCACTTTCGAAATATGTAATAATGCTTTTGAGGGAATACAGCCGCGATTTAGACAAACACCGCCAAGATCAGCGTCTCTATCAACCATTAGAACCTTCTTTCCAAGGTCTGCTGCTCTAAATGCAGCAGCATAGCCACCCGGGCCTGAACCAATAACAACAATATCCATGTGTTCTTTTTTGGACATCTTCTATTCCTTGAAGAGTTCGGGGTCACCCAAGATGACAGACAACCTCTCAACAAACACAGCACCAGAGGCACCATCAACCACTCGGTGGTCATATGATAATGAAAAAGGTAAAATATAACGAGGTACAAAATCTTTGTTGTCTTTGTTGTAGACAGGTTTCCATTCGCTTTTTGAAATACCAAGAATAGCAACCTCTGGTGGATTTACTATTGGAGAGAAGCCGGTTCCACCAATTCCACCAAGGCTTGATATTGTGAACGAGCTCCCCTTAAGCTCGTCTGGCCTCAGTTTTTTATTTCTAGCTCGTTCACTAATATCCATCAATTCTTTTGATAGGTCTAAGATGGTCTTTTTATCTACGTCTCGCACAGATGGTACCATTAGGCCAGAGGGTGTGTCAACAGCCACACCAATATGAAAATAATCCTTAACGACCAGGTTTTCTTCGTTTTCATCAAGAGAACTATTAAACCTGGGTATTTCCTTTAATACAAAAGTGACTGCCCTCATTAAAAAAGGTAGAAACGTCACCTTGGTTCCCGCCTGCCTACCTTCTTCTTTTAGTTCTTTTCTAAAAATTTCTAGATCTGTTATGTCTGCGGTATTGCACTGTGTCACATGAGGAATTTCTTGCCAAGCTGCTTGTAAGCGTTTTCCAGTAATTTTGTTAATCTTTGTTAATTTTTGAAGCTCAACATCGCCCCACTGTGAAAAATCAATTGGTCTTTTGGGTGGATTAACCTGCGTGGAACCTGTTTGCATTTTCAGCCTAATATGCCCATAGAGGTCTTCTTTGGTTATTCTACCTTTTGCCCCTGACCCCAATATTAGACCGAGGTCAATGTTCAACTCTCTTGCTAATCTTCGAACACCAGGTGAGGCAAATACATTGTGACCAGCCCTC
>Ga0208411_1001930_pt1 | contig 13200 bp, 14 predicted proteins | sample ETN01SmetaG_4_FD_185793 | JGI IMG/M metagenome (GOLD analysis project Ga0208411, IMG submission 185793) | Marine microbial and viral communities from oxygen minimum zone, Eastern Pacific Ocean - ETNP2014F12-01SV261 (SPAdes) (version 2) | ecosystem: Environmental > Aquatic > Marine > Oceanic ...
CAAACTAAAAAAGCAAGATTATTGAATAAAAAAGACTGTAAAAAAATTGTGATTTACTCAAAAAAAGTTCTTTTTAATGCAATTGCTAAAGGAGGATCGAGTATAAGAGATTTTAAAAATATTTCTGGAGCAAAAGGTAATTTTCAAAAAGATTTTAAAGTTTATCAAAGAGACGGTTTAAATTGTAAAAGATTTAAATGTATAGGGATTATTAAAAAAAAAATTATTTCTAAAAGATCTACTTTTTTTTGTAATACTTGCCAAAAATAATCAATTATTTAATTGACCAATATAAATTCTCAATATATACCCCTGCGCATATGGCTAATATTAAATCTGCAATCAAGCGAATAAGAAGAATATCTAAACAAACAGCTGTAAATAAAGCAAGAAAAAGCAAATATAAGAATGCCTTAAAGAAAATGAACTTGCTGATTGAAGATAAAAAAAAATCTGAGGCTTTAAAATTCTTACCTAAGTTGAATTCTGAACTGATGAAGGTTGCTAAGACAGGAATAATTAAAAAACAAAACGCTGCTAGAAACGTTTCAAGATTAACTAGAAAGATAGCATCAATCTAATTAAATAATACTTCTGGTTGTTAATTTGATTCAACTTGAAAGTCTACAAAATCTGTCATTCGAATTTTTTTTAATACCAGATTTAGATTTAGTAAATAAAATAATATATTTAATTCAATTATAAATTTTATTTATAAAAGACCATATAAAAATTTCTTGTCAAATAATTTTTATTTAAAAGATAAATATTTACACAATCCCAGATTTTATTTTTTTTTTATTTTCTAAAATTATTTGTTGCAATAATCTTATTATGGTTCTAACTGAACTTTCCCCAAATAATATGAATAATTCTTATACAAATAGAAACATTAACAATTTTAAACCAGATAATCTTGATTGGAAAACAGTTCAGGTTGAAATGAAAAATAAATTAGGTTTGGATATTTATGAAAGTTGGCTTAAAAAAATTAATTTTGTAGAAGAGTTTAATAATTATATTTTATTATCTGTACCAACTAGATTTATTCGTGATTGGATAACTTCAAGATATTTAGATCAAATTTTAAAGATTATAAAAAATAACAAAAAAGATATAATACGTATTGAATTTAAAATTATTGAAAAAAATACTGATAATATTCAAAAAAAAGATAATTTTAAAACTTTAGAAAATGAAGAAAATGTATCTTTTATAAAAGATTCGTATCTTCAATATAATCGTATAGATTCAAATAAAAGATTTGAAAATTTTATAACTGGATCAAGTAATAAACTAGCTTATGAAGCTTCATTAAAAGTTTCAGAAAATATTTCTTATTATAATCCACTTTATATTTATGGAGGTGTAGGAATGGGTAAAACTCATCTTTTAAATTCAATTGGACTAGAATTAAAAAAAAATAATAAAGTGATGTTTATCTCAGCTGAACGTTTCATGTATCAATTCGTAAAATCTATTAAGTCAAATGATATGGTAAAATTTAAAGAATATTTTAGAAGTACTGACATTTTATTGATAGATGATATTCAATTTATGAATGGTAAAGAAGCAATGCAGGAGGAATTTTTTCATACTTTCAATGCTTTACTGGATAAAGGATCTCAAATTATTATTTCAGCAGATAGATCTCCAAATAAATTATCCAGAATACAAGAAAGAATTAAATCTAGATTTTCTGGTGGTTTAGTTGTTGATATTCAAAAACCAGATCACGAACTAAGAAAAAAAATTGTTGAAAACAAAATTAAAGAGATGAATCATTTATATGATGAGCAATTTAAAATACCTCAAGAAATTAAAGATTTTATTAGTGGAGAAATAACTGCAAGTATAAGAGAATTAGTTGGTGCAATTAATCGAATAGTATCTTTTTCAAGAATTTATAAAAAAATACCAAATTTAGCTGAAACTAAAATAGTATTAAAAGATTTATTAAATCTAACTGAGAACAAAGTAACAATTGATTTGATCCAAACTATAGTTTGTAAATTTTTCAAAATTAGTAAAAACGAAATGTTGTCATCACGAAGGTCTAGATATTTAGTAAGACCAAGACAAACAGCTATATATTTAACAAAAATTTTAACTTCAAAATCACTACCAGAAATTGGGAGAGAATTCTCAAATAGAGATCATACAACTATAATACACTCTGTTAAAACGATTGAAAAACTAAAGGAAAAAGATTTAGATATGGTTGATAATATTAATAAACTCAAAAATCAAATATTATACAACAATAATTAAAATGAAATTTAATTTAAATCAACAGGATTTGCAGCAAGCCTTAAGTTATTGTCAAGGCGTTATAGAGAAGAGAAGCACACTTCCAATATTATCAAATATATTATTAGAGGCTCAAAATTCTAAATTAACTATAACTGCCACTGATTTAGATTTAATATTTGTTCATCAAATCAATAATGTAGAAGTTTTAGAGGAGGGAAAAACTACAACAACTTCATCTATTATGTATGATATTGTAAGAAAATTTTCTTCAGGCAAAAAAATTAATTTAACTTTAACAGATACAAGCAAATTACATTTAGAGTCTGAAAAATCTATTTTTAATTTGAATTGTATAAGTTCCTCAGAATTTCCACTTACAGATGAAAATTTTAACCAAAATGAATTTTCAATAAAGTCTAAACATCTATTAAAATTGCTTAATAAATGTAAATTTTCTGTATCAAATGATGAAACAAGACATTATTTAAGTGGAATTTATTTTCATCAAACTGAAGTTGAAGATAAAAATTATCTTACTGCTGTAGCTACGGATAGTCACAGAATGTCGATTTCCAAATTAAGATTAGATCAAAAAATAGACTTTGAACCAGTTATATTACCAAAAAAAACTATTTTCCAATTATGTTCATTGTTAGAAAATTATGATGGTGATGTAAAAATTTCAAATGTAAAATCTAAAATTAAATTTGAATTAAATAATAGTGTTTTAATTTCTAAATTAATTGATGGAAAATTTCCAAATTATATTCAAGTTATACCAAAAAATAATCAAAAAAAATTAGAGATTGATTTAAAACTCTTTTTAGATTCAGTAGATAGAGTTGCTTCTGTATCTCTTGATAAAAAAGATGGTGTTAAATTTAATTTAACAAAAGATATTTTAAACTTATCTGTCAATAATACTAATAGTGGTGACGGAAAAGAAACACTTGGGGTGAAATTTGATCACGATTTAGAGGTTAGTTTCAATTCTAGATATCTAATTGATGTAGCATCACAACTTGATGGAAATAAAATAGAACTATTCTTTAATGATACAAGTTCACCAGCATTAATAAAAGATCCAGGTGATTTTGATAGTATTTTTGTTGTAATGCCTATGAAGGGTTAATTTAATAAGTCAAGTTCAGAATAGATATCTTTTTCTAAAATTTTAATAAATTCTTCTTTCGAAAATTCAGCTGATATTGGTTTTAAGATTGAAATAGTTATAGTTCTATGGCTATTTTTCAAACCTTTTTTTGGCCAAACGTAACCAGAATTGATGGCAACTGGTTGGCAAGTAATTTTTAATTCTTCATAAATTCTTGAAGCTCCTTTTTTAAATGGTGGTCTTTCATCAGGCAAAACTCTTGTTCCTTGAGGAAAAATTATAAGTGGCCGTTTTGAATTTGTGACTATTTTAGAAATATCATCAAAGAATCCTAGATTATCTTTTGTTATTTTATTTCTTTTAATTGAAATGGATCCAATTTTTTTTAAATACCAACCAAAAATTGGGATTAGAAGTAATTCCTTTTTTAGGATAAAGACTGGTGAATTGAAAATGGTTTGAAGATAAAATGTTTCAAACATTGATTGATGCGATGCGGCTATAAAAAATTTTTCATTACTAATAATATTTTCTGTTCCTTTAATTATAATTTTTGTTGATAGAAAAAACTTTAAGCAAAAACTCGTCCAATGACCCATTAATTTACCACCAAATAGTACAACTTTTTGAGGTAAAAAAAATGCAGGTAAAAAAAATAATGAAATAATGATTATTCCAGTAAAAAAGAATATTGAAAATATTGAGTTTTTAATCATTCTTATCAAAAGCTACATTAAATCTTTATGCTTTTGTCTTTTTCTAATAGTTTTAATTTTTGATCCTTTAATTAATAATTCTATAGCTTTAGGTCTTACATTGTAGTTTGAACTTAAGGACATTCCATACGCACCTACATCACATATAACAATAAGATCTTTTTCTTTTAATTCTTGAAAATTTTTTATTGTTATAAATTTATCAGTACTTTCACAAATTGGTCCTACAAACTCATAAGTTTTTTTAGATTTTTTATTTGTTTTTATTGATGGCAATGTCTTATGAGTGGCTCCGTATAATGCAGGTCTCATTAAATCATTCATTGCTGTATCTAGAATAACAAAATTTTTTCTTTCACTTTTTTTAATATAAATTATCCTAGAAATTAGAATACCTATATTTCCTACAATTGATCTACCTGGTTCAAATATTATCTTTGATTTTTTGTTTTTTAAAAATTTTTTTATAGCAACATTATATTTTTTATAATTAAGTTTTTTATTATTGTCCCTATATGAGATACCCATACCACCACCAAGGTCAATAAATTCAAATTTGTGATTAATTTTATTTATAATTTTACTAACTGCCTTTAGCATTTTTTCGTAAGGTTTATGGTCTAAAATTTGACTTCCAATGTGAACACTAAGACATTTTAGGTCAATATTTTTGGAATTTTTACAATAACTTACAAGTTCAAAAAATGTTTTATTATTAACACCAAACTTGTTTTCTTTTTTTCCAGTTGAAATTTGAGTTAAAGTTTTTGCATCTGTATTTGGGTTTAATCTAATACCAATTTGTATTTGTTTCTTTTTTAATTTTGCAATCCTGTCAATTTCTTTGATTTCATTTTTAGACTCAGCATTTATCAATAATATATTTTTATCAATGGCATAACTTATTTCCTGTGATGTTTTTCCAACCCCTGAAAAAACAATTTTTTTTGGATTTATGCCTGCTTTAAGGGCTATCATTAGCTCACCCATCGATACTACGTCAGCTCCTAATCCAAATTTTTTTATTTCCCTAATTAAATTAACATTAGTGTTAGATTTAATTGCAAAACATATTAATGGAGAAAAAGATTTAAAACTTTTTTTGAAATTATTAATGTTTTTTTTTAACTGGTTGTAGGAATAACAATAAGTTGGGGTACTATATTTCTTAGCAATATTTTGTACACTCACTTTTTCAATTGTAAGTTTTTTATTAATATATTTCATTAAGCCTTATTTATAACAATACTTTGTATTTCAGCTTTTTTTTCAGGGTCTTTATATTTAGGGTCTCCTTTTTTTCCACATGAAATTATCATGCAAAATAAAATCAAAGCTAAAGTAATTTTTTTAATCATTTTTGTTTTTTATATTTCATTATCATTTTTTTAATATTATCAAAAGATGTTCCACCATATGATCTTTTAGAATTAACAGAATTCTTTAAATCAAACACTTTTAAAACATCATTTGTTAGTTTTGGTTCAATTTTCTTTAGTTCTTCCAAGGTTAATTGATCAAGACCTTTATTTTTCTTTTCTGCCAAATTAACTACTGTAGCTGTCTTTTGATAAGCTTTTCTAAATGATATTGAGTGATTCTTGACCAGATAATCAGCTAAGTCTGTTGCTGTAATGTATCCAGAATTTGCAAGTTTAAGCATTTGTTTTTTATTAGGGGTAAAGTTTTTAAGAATTTCATCAAATATTCTTAGACAATCTAATAATGTGTCATTTGATTTGAAAATAATTTCTTTATCATCCTGAAGATCTTTGAAATATGATAATGGCAAACCTTTTAAAATTGTAAGCATAGCAAATAAATTTCCGTAAGTGCTACCAGATTTTCCTCGTAAATATTCTAGTAGATCAGGGTTTTTCTTTTGAGGCATTATTGATGAACCCGTCACTACTTTGTCTGATAAATTAATTAAGTTAAAACCATCAGAGTTCCAAATGATAAGTTCTTCAGCAATTCTAGAAATATGCATAGAGCATACTGAAACACTGTATAAAAAATCTAAAACAAAATCTCTATCAGAAACTGTATCAATTGAATTATTAGTGGGTCTTTTAAATCCAAGTTTTTTAGTTGTATAATTTCTATCGATGTTAAAAGAAGTTCCGCTTAGGGCAGCGACACCTAAAGGATTTTCATCTAAATTATTTAAATTATTGCTAAATCTTTTTTTATCTCTATTAAACATTTCAACATAAGCCATCAAGTAATGAGCAAAAGAAACAGCCTGTGCATTTTTGAGATGAGTAAAACCAGGCATAATAGTATCTATATTTTTTTCAGCCAATTTTAATGTATTCTTAATTATTTTATTTAATGCAATGTTGATTTCTTTAGTTGCAGATTTAATCCAAATTTTAAAATCTGTAATTACTTGATCATTTCTTGATCTTGCGGTGTGGACATAACCTGCCTCATCTCCAATTATTTGAAAAAGTCTTTTTTCAATATTCATATGAATATCTTCATATTTTTTGTTAAATTCGAATTTTTTATTTGATATTTCTTTTTCTATTTTAATAAGGCCGTAGATAATTTTATTTTTAATTTTAAAAGAAATTATTTTTTGTTTAAATAGCATTTCCACATGAGCTATAGATCCAGCTATATCCTCTTTATAAAGTCTTTTATCAATATCAATAGAATTTCCAATTTTTTGAAAAAGAGAAGGGGTGTTTTTTTTAATCCTTATGCCCCATAATGCCTGGTTGTTTTTATTTTTTGCCATGGTAATTAATTATACCTGTTTAACATGAGATTTTTAATAATATTTATTTTTTTACTATCTAATTCTTTTGCTAACGAAGTCACAGACATAAAAAATCTTGTTATCAATAAAGAGTTGAAAAAATATGATGGTTTGACGTTTCTGGATGCTAAAAATAGGCAATTAAATTTAAATGATTATCAAGGAAATTTGATTTTATTGAATTTTTGGGCAACTTGGTGTGTTCCTTGTAAAGAAGAAATGCCTTCTTTAGATTTATTACAAGTTCATGAGAATTTAAATAATTTAAAAATATTTCCAATAAATGTTGGTCAGGATAATATTGAAAAAGCCTCAAATTTTTTTGAAGATTTAGAAATAAAAAATTTAAAACTATATTTTGACTCACCAATAACTTTGGCTAAAAAATTTGGATTAAGGGGAATACCGACATCAATTTTATTTAATAAAGAAGGATTGGAATTTGCAAGAATTGTTGGTTCAATTGATTTTGAGGATAAGGAATTTATAGAATGGTTGAATAATTATAATTAATTTTTAAAAAAAAAACATAAATCACATAGTATGACATTTTGCTTAGACTCAATCATTATAAAGCCAGAAAATAATACAGAAATTAAAAATGCGATTATTTTGCTTCATGGTTATGGTGGTGATGGAAAGGATATAAGCATGTTGTCATTGAATTGGAAAAGACATTTACCAAATACAATTTTTATTTGTCCAAATGGACACGAGTCATGTTCAATAAATCCATCGGGTTATCAATGGTTTGATTTAACAAAAGATGACCCAAAATATATTTTAGAACAATCTATTAAAGCAGAAAAAAAATTGAATCAATTTATTAACGAAGTTAAAAATGAGTTTAACTTAGAAAATAATAAAATTTGTTTATCCGGATTTAGTCAGGGCTGCATGATGTCTATAAACTTAGGCCTAACATCTGATCAAGAATATAATTGTATTGTAGGTTTTTCTGGTAAAATTATTAATCAAGAAGATTTAAAATTTAGAAAAAAAGTTTCAACAAATACTTTATTAATTCATGGTGACTCAGATCAAGTTGTACTACCTAATTTTTTGTTAGAAGCAAAAGATTTTTTCATTAGAAATAATATAGAGATTGAAACTCATTTGATTAAAAACTGTGATCATCATATTCCTATTGAAGCATCTAGTATAGCATTAAATTATATTTTAAAAAAATTTTAATTATTGCTTATTATTGAAATAAATTTTTTTTTAAGTTAAACTTTATTTATGAATAATTTTCTTGAGCAAGATGTTTCATTAGAAAAATGTCCAGCATTAGTTTTGAATGCAGATTATAGACCATTAAGCTATTATCCTTTATCATTATGGTCATGGCAAGATACAGTTAAATCAGTATTCTTGGACCGAGTTATAATTGTAAGTAATTATGATAGAGTTGTAAGGAGTCCATCAATTGATATGCAGCTGCCAAGTGTTATAGCTTTAAAAGATTATATCATTCCACAATCAAAACCAAGCTTCACAAGATTTAATGTTTTTCTTAGAGATAAATTTTCATGCCAATATTGTGGTAGTGAAGAAGAACTTACGTTTGATCATTTACTACCAAGATCAAAAGGTGGAGAAACTCATTGGGACAATGTTGTAACAGCTTGTTCAAATTGTAATGTAAGAAAAGGTGGAAAGTTATTAAAATCTTCTGGAATGAGACTTGTCCAATATCCATATCAACCATCTACTGAAGATTTACATCGTAATGGCAAAAATTTTCCTCCAAATTATCTACATAAAAGTTGGATGGATTACTTATATTGGGATGTTGAATTAGAAGCTTAAATTTTTTCCGATATATTAATTGCAACTTTGGATCCTGTTTTGATTATTTTATCTAATATTGAATAAAAACCTTTTTTTGTTGCACCTTTTTCGTAAGCTATATTTTTATGATGTATTTCGTCTTCTCTAAATTTAATTATTTTTTTTTTAAGATTTTTTTCATCTGAGCCCAATTGATTTATTTGATTTTGATAATGTTTATCAATCACTTCTTCAACGGAAGCAGTGCACAACATTGCTGTTTTTTTACCAAGAATTGTTGATCCAAAACCTAGTCCAACTCCAAGTAAATCCCATAATGGTAAAAATTTAGTTGGTTTTATTTTTCTTTTCTTTATTTCATTTTCAAAAAATTCACAGTGTTCTTTTTCGTGAATTATCATTTCTTCAATAATTTTTTTCAAATTTTCATCTTTAACGATTGTATTTAGAGCTAATAATTGACCTTCATAGATTTTGATTGCACCCCTTTCACCTGCGTGATCAACTCTTATGAATTCTTCGATATTAGCTTTTGAATTTTTCATAATTTTTAAAGATTTTAGTTAACAAAATTAATAAAAACAAACTAACAATGATATTAAACGTTGTAAGTGAAAATCCAAAAATTCTAAATGTCACATCTTTACAGCTTACAGTTTTTACTTGTAATTGTTTCAATAATTCTTCTTTAGAAATAATGTCAGAGGCATTTTTTATTCCACAAACTGCCGATTCTTCAAAAAAACCCTGTTCAATTCCAAAGTGATAAAATGAGATTATAAAAGAAAAGGCAAATATTAAAATCAACAATAAAATTATAAACTTTTCATTTTTCCTAAAAACATAATTTGAAATTATTAAAATTATACTTAATCCATAAGGGATCCTTTCTATCAAGCATAGACTACAGGGCTGATGTTCGAGAATATGCTCTATAAAATATGCAGAAATTATTGAAATTAAACTAATGAGAAAAATTATTTTTAAATAAGTCTCTATTTTAAAATTATGCATGCGATTAAAATATCAAATAAATCAAAATTCCAATTATAACAATTAATATTCCAACAATAGTAAACCATTTAGATCCGTGTTTATCCATAAATTGAGTAAATAGATCTCCAAATTTATAGGATAAATAAGACACAATAAAGAAACGTAATCCCCTAGAAACTAAGCTTATTAAAATAAAAATTGTAATATTAAATCCGATTAAACCGCTGGCAATAGTAAAAACTTTATAAGGTAGAGGAGTAAAACCAGCTAAAAAAAGAATTCCAAGCCAAGCATAAAAACCTTCGCTATTTATTAAATTATTTTTAAGGTTAGTTAGTTTATCTTCATAGCTATAAAAACTCATTATTTGCATTCCTACATCAAAAAAGAACACTCCAATGAAATAACCTAATATACCACCTAAAACAGAAAATATTGTCGTAATAAGAAAAATTTTAATGAAATCATTTTTTTTGGAAATAACCATTGGTATTACCATCACATCTGGTGGTATTGGGAAAAAAGAACTTTCAACAAAAGATACTAAAGCTAAGTAATACTTAGAACTTTTATGAGCTGCTAAATCTAAACATTTTTTATAAAGAGTAGTAAACATTTTTTGGTTTTAATATAATTTTAGTTCTTATACTATTTAATTAATAATTAAACAATTAAGGGTAAGGGCGAATGGCGGAACTGGTAGACGCGCACGACTCAAAATCGTGTTTCGTAAGAAGTGAGAGTTCGATTCTCTCTTCGCCCACCAAATTATGGAATTAAATAAAATTAATAGTTTAGTAGAACTTTTTTTTAAAAAGTATAAAGAAAATAATTCTGCATCTAACAAACCATTTTTAAAATGGTTAAAAATTAACAAAAATGATTTTTTAACTTGGAGACAAGTTGAATATAATATTCGTATTTTATCTGAATACTTAAGAAAAAATTTATCTACAGGAGATAGATGTGTTTTATTATCTGAAAATCGACCTGAATGGCTTATTACAGATATAGCAATTATGAATGCTGGTGGTGTAACCGTTCCATTATTTACAACCTATTCGGAAAAGGATTACGAATATATTATAAATGATTGTAAACCTAAAATATGTATCGTTTCAAATGATATTCAATTTAAAAAAATAGAAAATTTTATTTCAAATGAGACTAGAGTTTTATCAATTGAAAATTTTAATGAAAAAATTGAAAGTGTAGAAAATATTTTTGAGAAATATTCTAAACAAGAAACACCCTCTGTCCCTGTAGATTATAACCAAGAAATTAGAAGAAAAGATCTTGCCTGTATTATTTATACTTCCGGAACAACTGGTAATCCTAAAGGTGTGATGCTTAGCCATGGAGGTATTTTATCAAATTGCGAAGGAGCACAAGAAGTTTTAGAACCATTAGTTAAAAATGATGAACCAGTTTTTTTAACTTGGCTTCCATTATCTCATTCATATGAACACACTGTCCAATATGTTCAAATTTCACTTGGAGCAAAGGTTTTCTATGCAGAGAGTTTAGAAAAATTATTACCCAATATGTCCGTTGCTAAACCTACTATTATGACAGCAGTGCCAAGATTTTATCAAAATTTATATAGTAAAATTTTTCTCAACTTTTCAAAACAAAAAGGTTTTAAGAAAAAATTGATAGAAAACACTATTTTGCTTGGAACAAAAACCTTGAATAAAGAGAAACTAAATTTAAAGCAAAAAATTATTAATTTTTTGTGTGAAATATTAGTAAGAAAAAAAATCAAAAATCAGTTCGGTGGTAAATTGAAAGCCTTTGTTTCTGGAGGAGGTGCTTTGGATCAAAAAATTGGTGAATTTTTGAATTCGATAGGTTTGCCAACATTACAAGGATATGGGTTAACAGAAACCTCCCCAGTTGTAAGCTGCAATATTCTTGGAAAAATCAAAATTGAAACAGTAGGACCACCTTTTAAAACTAATGAGGTAAAAATTGCTGATGATGGTGAAATTTTGGTTAAGGGAGAAAACGTAATGCTTGGTTATTGGAATATGAAAAAGGAGACAGATGATATTATCAAAAATGGCTGGTTGCATACTGGAGATATAGGAGAAATCACTAAAGATGGAAATTTAAAAATAACTGATAGAAAAAAAGAAATCATAGTTAATCTAGGTGGTGACAACATTTCACCCTCTAAAATTGAAAATTTATTATGTCTTAATGAAAAAATTAAACAAAGTTTTATTTATGGAGATAAAAAAACTTATTTAGTTGCTCTAATTGTAAGTGAAAGTGAAGAAAATAAAAAAGAAATTGAATTTTACATAGAAAATTTAAATAAAAGTTTATCTTTGGTAGAAAAAATTAAAAAATTTAAATTAATTAAAGAAGAATTTACAATTGAAAATGGAATGTTAACACCAACTTTAAAACTAAAAAGAAAAAAGATTCTTGAAAAATATAAAGAAAATTTAGAAAAACTTTATTAATTTTAGTAAAATATTTGGTTATAAAGCGCATAAACATTAACTTTTTTACATATTAAAATTATAAAATTTTTTTTTAATTTTAATTTTTTTTTTAAAATTTTATCTTTAATTAAAGAATTGACATAACGTATATAAAAAAATAAAAATAAGTTAATAACGAATCATTTTGATTCGTTTAACTTAAAAGGGAGCTAAAGATGGCTAAAAGAAGAAAAAAAGCTAAAAAAGCTAAAAAGAAAGCTAAGAAAAGAAGAAGAAGAAGATAGTAACTTAGTATTCTTTGAATTAAAAACGCTTCTCATAACGTTATGTGTGAGAAGCGTTTTTTTTTATTCTTCTAAAGTTTCTTCATTAACAGAAACAGAATCTTCTACTGGTAAGTCGGTAGTAGTTTGTTTTGTTGGAGGTGTAGAAGGTTGAGTTTGGGATAATAAATTTCTTTTTAAAGCTTTGTCGAGTTTTTTTTGAGTATCTTCAAGTGAAATATTTAATATTATTTGAAATTCAGACAATATTCTTTCGTAAGCTTTTTCAAAAAGTTGTCTCTCACTGTAAGATTGATCAACCATTATATCATCACCTTTATTTAGATCTCTTACAACTTCAGCAAGTTCGTATATTTTTCCAGATGAAATTTTGGCTTCATATTCTTGAGCTCTCCTACTCCACATAGATCTTTTAATTTTAGGTTTACTTTTTAGTATAGAAATACATTTGTTGACTTGGTTTATAGTTGCTAAAGGTCGTAAATTTAATTGCTTATTCACTGGTACCATTCCGTTAGCTTTATCTTTTTCAAATTTAATAACATAAGTTTCAACATCAATTCCACCTATATTTATTTTTTTAAATTCTGTGATTTGCCCAACTCCATGTTTTGGATAAACAACATAATCTTTAATTTTATATTCACGTTTTTCAGTTTCTTGTTTTTTTACTTTTTTAATTTCAGGTTTAGCCTCATTATTTTTAGGAATTCTTAAATTTTGTGTTTTTGCTTCTGTAATTTTTTCTTTAGTTTTTTTGATGAAAGTTTTTTTAGTTTTTAATTTAATTATTTTTTTAATTAAAGTTTTATTTGATTTTGTA
>Ga0208411_1001932_pt1 | contig 13198 bp, 7 predicted proteins | sample ETN01SmetaG_4_FD_185793 | JGI IMG/M metagenome (GOLD analysis project Ga0208411, IMG submission 185793) | Marine microbial and viral communities from oxygen minimum zone, Eastern Pacific Ocean - ETNP2014F12-01SV261 (SPAdes) (version 2) | ecosystem: Environmental > Aquatic > Marine > Oceanic ...
TTGTAATTTTTCAAAATCTGAGCCAGTGATATTATTTTTTAGTTCCATAGAAATCTCTGCTAACTCATCATCTATAACAGCCATTCGTTTTTCAATTTTTCGCTTTTTATTTCTCAGGCCTTTCAATTTCTTGTATGAATTCTTATTATTCCCTGTATCTCTTGAACTTACCTTTTTTTCTATAATTTTATTATTTTCGCCGTCCTTCCACAAAAAATAGTCATAGTTACCAGAATATGACTTTATACCATTTTTATCCACCTTTATGATCGTATTGGTAACAGCATTTAGGAAATGTCTATCGTGAGAAATACAAATAATGGTGCCTGTATAATTTTTAAATGCTTCCTCAATAATATCTCTGGAGTGAATATCCAAGTGGTTGGTGGGTTCATCCAATAATATCAAATTTGCAGGTTCAACCAATAACCGTGCCAATGCCAACCGCGACTTTTCGCCACCGGACAAAACCTTCACCTTATTTTTTACCATATCCGCTTGAAAGAAAAATGATCCTAAATAAGATCTGATTTGTGTCTCCGTCCATCCTCCTGAAATGGAAAAAATAGTTTCGTAGATTGTAGCATTTAAATCCAATGACTCAACCTGATGTTGTCCAAAATAATGAGCTTTTATACCGGGACCATAATTAATTTCTCCACTACTTGGTTTTTCTACCTTTGCCAATAATTTCAATAAGGTGGACTTCCCTGATCCATTTTCTCCCACCAACCCAATTTTATTTCCCCTTTCTATTACAAGATTCAGATCCGTATAAACGATATTATCCTCGTATGCTTTACCCACATCTTTGATATCTACTACTTTTAAGGGCCCCCTTTCTGGTTGGGGAATCTGAACAGAAAAGTTTTTAGATGTTTTCACTGCTTGAATTTTTTCCATTTTATCCAACTGCTTAATGCGGCTCTGCACTTGCTTAGCTTTGGTATTTTTTGACCTAAATCGCTCAATAAATCTTTCCGTCTGGGCAATTGTTTTTTGCTGATTATTATACGATTTCTCTGTTTGCTGAAGCAGCTCTTCCCGTTTGTTTATAAAAAAGCTGTAATCACCCGCATATAGAATGGCTTGCCCTCTATTCAGCTCAAGAATATTATTAATGGACTTATCTAAAAAATTACGATCATGACTAATCATAATGAGTCCACCCTTCCATTTGGCTAAAAAATTTTCCATCCAAATGATAGCATTCAGATCCAGATGATTGGTGGGTTCATCTAAAAATAAATAATTGGGTTTTCTCAGCAACATACCTGCCAAATAACAGCGCATTCTCCAACCACCACTGAATGAATTGAAGGGTTCAAATAATTGCTCCTCTGTAAAGCCTAATCCCCCCAAAATTATTTTGGCTTTCTTTTCAATATCCCAACCACCAATCTGTTCAAACTTTTCCTGAAGTTGGGATAATTCAGCCAGCAATTTATTGTTTTCTGGATTTTCAGCAAGTTGTTCGGTAATGGAGTGAATTTTATGTTCGAGGTCTGCAACTTCCGGGAAAGCTGCCAAAGCTTCCTCTATAATATTTCGAGCAGAACCGGCAATAATTTCTTGGGGCAAATACCCAATGGACACCGACTTCCCAATGTCAACGATACCTTTATCGGGGGTTTCTAATCCCAATAAGATTTTTAATAAAGTTGTTTTCCCCGCACCATTGGGGCCAACTAAGCCCACACGCATTCCTTCTTTTAAGCGGAAAGATAAATTCTTAAATAATATTTTATCGGGGAATTCTTTCCAAATTGAATCTATACTTAACATTTATTCCATTAATTAAATTGATCATAAAATTAAGATTTTATTCAGGTATTCACCAATAAAGGTTCCTTATGAAAAAATAATTTTTCATGAGAAATTTTGACTATATTCGGAAGCAATTAAAAAAGCTCTCCCCTCCTCCGGAGAGAGCTTTTGATACAATAAGGAGATACTTCAAGTAAGACGGTGATGAGTTAACATCTCTTGCCCCACAACCATAACTTAAGGGTTCTTCTAATAATTATTTTTTGATGTGGATCAACTTTTCCCCTCTACTTGATTATAATCACATAATTCGTTAGAATGGTCAGATTCATTCCTTAAATCAATAAAAGAACTTAAACTCCATTATGATAAACTCAGCCGATTCTGAAGGGAATAATACTTCGTTGATTATGAGTAAATTCTAAAACCACTACCATCAACTTCTATCTGTATTAAATTTTATTCAATTTCAAATGCAACATATAGAGGATTACCGTTCCGTACTATCCTCAACATTATAGTATTGCCTTTACTATAACTCTCTAATTCCAAATCATACTCATCTTTTTCTTTAATATTGGTTTTACCCATTTCAGTAATTATATCCCCACGTTTTATATTATTATCAAATGCCGGAGAATCTTTTTTTACCTCAACTATTTTTACACCATTCACATAATCCAAATTCTTCGGATCTCTGTTTTCAAAAGTTTCAACTCGAAGGCCTAATATATCAAAAAGTTTTTCTCCATATCGATATGTTTCAGTAAGTTCCTTTTCACCGGGTCTGAGGCCCAATATAACTGTAAGATATTTTTCACGCCCATCTCGAATAACGGTAAGCTTGGTTTTATCATTCGGCCTGCCGGAAGAAATAAGATTCTTTAGATTAGAAGAGTCATTCACTTTTTCTCCATCTACTTCAATAATGACATCCTGCTCTTTAACCCCGGCATCTTCAGCCGGACTATTTTGTATCACCTGGCTGATAATGGCACCATTTCTATCATCTAGCTCAAGTGCCTTTGCCATACCATCATCTACATCTTGTATTTGTACGCCCAGCCAACCTCTAGTTACCTTTCCATCGGAAATAAGATCTTCCATCACCCGTTTTACCATATTGATAGGAATAGCAAAACCCACTCCGGCATTGGCTCTTGAAAATCCATCCGTAGCTATGGCTGTGTTTATTCCTACCAGTTCGCCATCTAAATTAAACAGTGCACCTCCAGAATTTCCTGGGTTTATGGCTGCATCATGCTGAATAAAATCTTCAAAATTATTTCGAGACATAACTGAGCTTCTACCAACAGCGCTTACAATTCCTGCCGTAACGGTATGGTTGAGGTGCAGCCCAAAGGGAGAACCTATTGCCACTACCCATTCTCCTGCACTTAGCTGGTCAGAATTTCCCAATGCAACAGTGGCTAATCCATTTGGATCTACTTTAATAACTGCCAAATCAGAGGGAGGGTCGGTGGCAACAATTGTTCCCTTAACTTCCCTTTTATCGTATAAAATAACTTTTATGTCTTCTGCATCGTCAATTACATGATTATTGGTAATAATATATCCTTCATCTGAATCAATAATGACACCTGAACCTAATGAATGTCCTCTAGATTCACCTTGAGGGAATTGATCCCCAAATGGAGAAAAGAATTGATTATAATGCTGTTCTATAACTTTTTCAGAAACAATTGAAACTACTGCGGGATTCCCATTAGATGCTACTTTTATAAATGCTTCACTGAATTCCTGTTTAGATGGAAATGCAAGGAGAAAAGTAATCCATATTAGGGGTAAGGTATTTTTCATTTTTGTATATTTTCCCTTTCTTAATTTGATCAAGTATTAATGCCAATTTGCGGAAGTTGTTCCATATTAATAATAGTTGTTTAACGTAACTCAAGTTAAGAAAATTTCACCGCTCTATAAAAGCCAGTTGTTGGCTTTATCATTAAATTTAACATTATAACAAGGTCAAATATATTATGATGAAAAAAATAGTCATTACCGGGGTAAGTACCGGAATTGGATATTCCACTGCAAAAATTTTATGTAATTCAGGATACTTAGTGTACGGCTCCGTTCGGAAAGAAGCGGACGCCAAAAAAGTGAAGGATGATTTTGGTGAAAATTTCACCCCTCTTATTTTTGATGTAACAGATGCAAAAAGTATTCAAGAAAATGCTGAATTGGTAAAAAATGAGTTGAAACCGGGAGAAGTGTTGAGTGGATTGGTGAATAATGCTGGGGTTGCAATGGGAGGTCCGGTATCCCTCATTGATACCGATATCTTTCGGAAACAATTTGAAGTGAACTTTTTTGGATTAATTGAAGTAACCAAGACTTTTCTCCCCATGTTGGGTGCTATAAAAAATTCAACTGTTCAGGGAAAAATAATTAATATCAGTTCAGTTGCTGGAAGGAGTGCTAATCCATTTGTTGCCCCCTATTCAGCATCAAAATTTGCCCTAGAAGGGTTTTCAGATGCCCTCCGCAGGGAATTGCTATTATATGGGGTAGATGTAATTCTTGTTGAGCCGGGCCCAATCAAAACAGCTATTTGGGACAAAGTTCCCGATAGAGAAAATAATGAATTTACTGGTACAGACTATGAACCCGCCCTTAGAAAATTTTATACGTTTTTTATTGAAATGGGGAAAAAGGGGTTAGATGCTGATATTATTGGTAACAAAGTAAAGGATATTCTACAGAATCCTTCTCCAAAAACACGATACATCATAACTCCAAATCGATTTGCTCATTTTACTTTGCCAAATCTATTACCAGATCGAATGTTTGATAAATTGATTGGGAAAAATTTGGGGCTGCTACAAAAATGACTTCAAGATAAAATCAAATTTACCCTAAAAATAATATCTAGAATATCCACATTACCATCATCATTGAGATCGGCATTATCTGTCTGGGGTGAATTAAATCCTATCTGACCCAAAATATTCTGATTAGGAAGGAAAAAATTAAGGGCTTCGTATCCGAAGCCCTTAATAGAGGAGGAGGTTGAATTTTTTAGTTTGTTGTAAGGAGGAGTTAACTAAGAAGAAGTCCAACCACCTATAAAATTTACGCGGGTCTCCTAAAATAAGTTTCCTTTTTTAATGTAATAAATTGTAACAAAATCAGCCTGTTTCCAAAATCGGTTTCATTGATCGCTTGAGAATACTTCTAAGCCAGAATAAACTGACAGCAGCAGTTAAAATGCATGAAATTAAGGTACCAACCCAGGCATAATGGACAGGTTTCTCTAATATTATTACAAAATACCACGCCAAAGATGCAGAAATAATGACTACCCTAAATAATGTGAGAATAAATATGGGGTACGCAACTCCCAACCCCTGCATTATTCTGGTGCTAGTCATACCAATGGTAATAAAGGGATAGGCAAATGCCATAATTTTAAAATATAAAACCGATAGTCGTATAATTTCTGGTGAATCGGTGAAGACCGGAAGAATGCTGCCACTAAAGAATAAGAATAAAATACTGAAACTAAGTGATATGGCTACTGCACGAGTTAATCCGTATTTTATTATTGTTCGAATTAAATCTAATCGTTTAGCACCATAAAACATTCCCACTAAAGTAACTAGGGATGTGGCAACAGAAATGATTGGAAGAAAAAATAAATGCTCAATTCTCCCTGCTGTTTGATAGGCAGCAACTGCATCTGAAGTGCCTAGTATCCAGTTAAATAATAATATTCCCATGGACATAATGATCATGCTGAGGGAGGCTGGAATTCCCAAACGAAATATATCTTTAATAATTTTCATGTTGAATGAAAAATATTTGAGATTAAAGGTAATATAGCTGTGTTGCTTAAATAGCAAAGCATAAATAAAAACTACGGTAACTATAGCTTGACTAATGACGGTAGCAATGGCAGCTCCAGCAATTTGGTAATAGTGAATAAAAATGGGATCGAGGATTATATTTAACACGGTTCCAGCACCCAATACTTTCATAGGGAACATCATTTCTCCCTCACCGGACAAAATGGATCTGAAAAAAACGGAGAGTATCATGAAAATAGAACCTCCAATCATGATATAAAAATAATCAAGGGCAACTTCTACTGTTTCTATATCTGCACCTTGGACGCCAATAAATTTGTGTCCAAATAATAATCCGAATACCACAATAATTATCCCCATAATGAGCCCTAATAAAATGGTATGTTCCGCTGCATTATCTGCATTTTTTTTATCTTTTGCACCTATAAATTGAGCGATTACGGTGGTTGCTCCCGACCCAATTCCAAATGTAATCCCCATTAAAATAAATAGAAAGGGGAAAACATATCCCAATGCCGCTAAGGCGGTACCTCCAACCCATTTGCCAATGAAGGCGGTATCCACTAGCATATATATTGCCTGTACGGCCATGCCGAACATCATGGGCAGAGATAACTTCCATAGTGCTTTTATGGGGTCGGCTATAAATTCTTCTAATCGGCTTTCTTTTGGTTGTGTATCCATTTTATGAAATTAGCTAGAAAGAAAATTTACATTAATACCAATAGGAGGGATGATAACTATTCTGTAATTGTCTGTAATATTACTTTGGGAGTCGTTTTAAATATCGCTCATGAAAATAACTATCTTCTACTCCCCTATCCAATTCTATATTATTAAATGTGAGGGTAGTGCTATGATTTTTCTGGATATTTGTCACCTGAATTTCTGTTAAAATTTGATACTCATTTATCACTGTGTAGGTGAAATATTTTTCTTTAATTATCTTACCCATTTTATCATAAGACTCTTCCTTTAATGGGACGAATAATGTGGAATCAACCCAAGTAATATGCTGGCTATATTCTGTGCGAATATGCTCTTTCGGTTTTGATTCAAGCAAATAGCAAGAAGCATCCTTAAAAATTTCACTGCCAATAATCTTAAATTTGAATTCGTTTGATTGGCGGGTAGACATATCCTCATAACTCATATCTGAACCCATAAAACTGTCCGATCTTTTACTTGCAGAAATTCGCCGAATTTTTTTGAATGCTGGCAGCCACATGCGCATCTCATCATCTTTATCATCATGCTCAATTTTCAAAAATGATACACCCTTATCATCTGCCGGAGAAAGAAACCATATTATTTGTTTGGCTCCATCGTCTTTGGTAGCAGAACGCAAAGATGACTCTCTAGTTTTTCCCTTTTTATTGGTTAGAGTCATTACCATATCAACCTTTGAATCTTTTGGAGTAATCCTATCCTCCATTTTTTGTACCAATTCATCACCGGTCAATCCGAACATCCAACTGATGATAATAATGATAATAGCCAAATTCTTCATATTATGCATTTCCTGTTTTATATAGATTTTGTTTATTAATTTCCATGACTGAGGCTAAAATTGTGAGGGTGCCTAATGAAGTGGAAATCATGGCAAAAACCATGAGCCCCCCCATATGAACCAGCGGTATTAACGAAGATGCGATGAGTGCTCCAAATCCCATATTAGAAAACACATCCAGTAGAATGGGATAACCCACGTCATCCACCACCTGCCTGCTGATCTTATCTTCACCAATTTCATTTTTAGAATAATGAATGAATTCTGAAATATAATGAATAGCAAAATCCACACCCACCCCAATAATAATGGAAGTGAGCAAAGCGGTAAAATGACTCAGATCAACACCAAACCAACCCATAAGACCAAAATTAAGAATAACAGCTGAAGTTAGAGGGATGACTGAAAGTAGTCCAAACTTCCAATGACGGAAAAATATCCATGCAATAAATAGTATGATGACAATTGATAGTATAATACTATTAATGGAAGATTGAACCACAAGATTTGTAAAGTCTTTCAAAAACATCATCATTCCAGAAGTTTCTGTTGTGAACTCTTCCGATCCCATTTCTTCAATATAGACTTTAATTTGGTCGGCCATTATCACAATTTCTTTGGTTGATACAGACTGCATCATAGCAGTAATAAGTCCGGTTTCATATTCGTAATCTACCAGTGACTCAAAATCATCCGGATCACCAGACATAGAATACATAGTAAAGAGATTATTTATTTTTCCACGGGTTTCAGGGATTGTCTCAAATTTCGGATCATTATCCATAATGGATTTATGCATTTCCTTAATTATATCCGCAATTGAGAAAGTGGTATTTACCGTTGGAAACTCTGAGATATAATTTTGAATGTCCACCATTTTATTGAGCACTTTAGGATCTTTCAAATCACCTTCTACTTTTATAATGAGATTCATGGAGCCTGCCATTTCCCTATCTAAAAATAAAGTGGATTCTCTTATTTCATTACCAGGTTTAAATAAATTAATGATATTCACTTCCACATTAATAAACCAAATACCAATTGATGAAACACCAACGATTGCTACACCAGTTGCAAGTATTCGTTTTGGATAGTTTAGGATATTTTTCCCAAATCCATGAATGAGATTTTCTAAAATACTCGGTTTACTAATTGCGGGGTTTTGCATATTCCATTTTTTTAAATGAATCACAGCCGGAAGGTAGGTTGAAGAAAGTATCCACGCCCATAAAATACCAAATCCGATAGTTGCCCCATAACCGGTCATGGTGGCTATAGGTGATGACACCATTGTGAGAAATGCGGCAGTGGTAGTTATGGAGGTGAGAAATATCGGCAGCATGAGCTGATTCATAGTCATAGTGAGTGCTTTTTTCACATCTTTATGCTTACGAGCTTCTCTAAAAAATCTGGATAAAATATGTACTCCATCAGAATTTGCAATGGTTAGAAGTACTATGGGCATGGAGGTATTCACCATTGAAAAAGTAAATCGAGAGGTTTGTGTAAAATGATACACCCAACCCATAAAACCCATCATGGATAAGGCCGATAGAAAAATAACCGATAATACCATTCCCACAGCAGGCAGGCTACGAAGGTTTATGAGCAATATTGCCGCCATAATAAAAAGTCCAAGCAACATGAGCTGCTGTGTTTCTGTTTTAATCAATTCAGGAATTGCGCCAGTGAGATGGGGTTGACCTCCAAAATGGAATTCATACTGGTTTTGGTAAGATGTTGTAATATTACTTACTGCTGCCACCAGCCCGGGGAAGTCTTGGTCGCTTTTAGGTCTTAGAACAATGTTAATATAATCCCCATCTTTACTGAGAATTCTAGAACTGATATTGGAATTGTTTTTCAAATAATCAGACAGCGAAGCTACCTCTTCTTCTGTCATATTTTTATGAGGCATGAGATCACCTACTTCCAGAAACCCGTCATCACTATCTATTCGGTTCAGGGTTGAAACGGAAATGACTTCATCTACATGAGGGATATCTTCAAATTGTTCGGAGAGCTCCCAAGCGAGCGACAAGGCTTCAGGATTTAAAATATTCCCACCCGAATTGCCAAAGGCAATAAACATGAAATCTGTGTACTTAAAATCTTCTATAACTTCATCCCAAATTCGACGAGAATCAATATCTTTCGGGAGCATGTTCATTACATTATCATCTATAAAGATGAATCGAACTCCAGAGCCGATAATTACGGTTACCAATAAAGTCAACAGAACCGTTCGCTTGGAATGTTCAAGTGCTTGGTTTAGTGCCCATCTTTTTAATTTATTTGTCAAAAGGGATAATTTTCCGTTGTAAAGGTAGAGGGGAAAATTAATGCTGATTGATAATCCATTATAACCAATTTATTTGATTATCAAATTATATGAAGGTTAACTTGTGATTTAACTCACAAAAATTCTATAAAAAAACAGTCTAATTTTTATTGTTGTCAGACAATTAGTGTTTGACACAAAACGCCAAGGTTAGAATCGAGGGGGACGTGATAGTTCATTTCCCTCTCGATTTATTTTACACATAAATTATTTCCAATAACACTTATCAACTGAAACTACCATTGTGGCTCCTACAAGCACAGAGTGTAATGATCCCCCTCCCCATAAAATATATCATATCAATGGATAAATAATGGAATTTATGCAATTTCCCCGATAGAAAAACCTACATTGTTGATTGAAGTAATGATGTGTTGTTTATTAAGATTATTACCATAAATAAATGTCTCTCCAGATTCGAGATTAATGCTAACATCTTGAATTCCGTCACATGCATTGATTGCCTCAGTTACTGTTTCTTTACAATGATTACATGTCATGCCTTTTACAATCAAAGCAACATCTGCTTTATTATCTATTTCTGCTACAACATCATTATTAAAATATTTCTTTAGTATGGCATATAGACAAACAGCTAATAATAATAACCCTGATAATATATGGAGCCAATCATTATGATTCATTTGATGAGCTATAAAATTGGGATATATAATTATATATTTATTAATGAGGGCCCCAAAAAAAATGGCACAGATAAAAATAGTACTTAAATAAATATACACTATTTTTGTACCCAGTGTTTTTCTTATTACTGAAATGGTGGCAATATTGGTTGCGGGCCCTGCCATTAAGAAAACAAAAGCAGCACCGGGTTCTAAATTGCCTGATAAAATTAATCCTGCAGCTATTGGGACGGAAGCTGTTGCACATATATACATTGGTATTGAAACAATTGCCATCAATATCATTGCTGACAATCCTGTAATACCATAGTCTTGGAAAAAATTATCTGGGATTATAAGGGTTAGCAGCCCCGCCAATAAAATTCCTTTCATAAGCGGCCATGCAATATCCTGAGGTAAAGTTATAAAAGCATATACTGCAGCATCCTTTAATGTTTTTTTGGGGTGTTTATGGCTTATTTTAATACTTGTTGAATAATCTTCACTTATAATTTTTTCAGTAAACAGCCCACCAATAACACCGGTAAAAAGTGCAATAACTGGCCTTGCCATTGCAAATAGTGGTCCCAGCATACCATAGGTAATCAAAATACTATCAACTCCAGTTTGCGGAGTAGAAATTAAAAATGAAAGGGTGGCGCCCTTTGATGCGCCCCTTTTATACAAAGATGCTGCTACCGGTATCACGCCACATGAGCATAGAGGCATTGGAACGCCAAAAATAGCCGCCTTTATTACTGATAATACTCCAGGTTTACCTAAATTTTCTGCGATAGTTTCTTTTGATATAATGATATACAGCAGGCCGGATATTAAAAAACCCAGCACTAAATAAGGCGCCATCTCTAAAAACAGTGAACTTATTCCACTCCAATATTCTGTTAATATTTCTATATTCATCCTGTTAATTTACGATATTTGATACAATCTATTACATTATTGGAATTGGTTTCCCTTTAATAAAATTTATAACTTCCACAAAGATTATAATAATGGATAAATGAAGAAAAATATAATAATAATTTTGGTGCTTTTCACATTGGGGTTTTCTCTGTCTGAAAAACGCATGGTGGAAATTACCTTTAATAAGCTCACTGAGCTGCAACAGCTGGTGGATATGGGCATTGACCTTGACCATCACCGGACACGCAGTGAGGTGCATGCATTTGTAAGTGATGAAGAGTTCCTGATGATCTCACAGATGAATTTTGGCATCCGGGAAATACCCAATGAGGCAAAACTTTATTTTGAAGAACTTAAACAAAATACCATGGGATCAAGAAATCCTATGGAAGATTACCACAATTATATTGAGCTTACTGCATTTTTACAGGATATTGCTGATAACTACCCTGACATAACACGTTTGGAAAGTATCGGCCAATCAGTTCAGGGCCGGGAGCTTTGGGTCATAGAAATTTCAGATAACCCTGGCGTAAATGAGATCGAGCCTGAATTTAAGTATGTGGCTAATATGCATGGCGATGAAACGGTCGGGCGGGAGCTTTCACTATATCTTATAGAGTGGCTGGTAGAGGGCTATGGCAATGACCCCCGGGCAACAGATATTATCAATAATACGGATGTTTTTATTATGCCCACCATGAACCCGGACGGATTTGAAAGCGGATCTCGATATAATGCGAATGGAACGGATCTAAATAGGGACTTCCCGGATCAATTCAGTGACCCCAATAATTCCACTCTAGGACGGGAGCCGGAAACCCGGGCGGTTATGGATTGGACCTGGGATCATCATTTTGTTTTATCTGCCAATATGCATACGGGAGCTTTAGTTGCTAATTACCCTTATGACGGCCCAAGCTCCGGCGTGTATTCAGCCTGCCCGGATAACGATCTTTTTATTCATATTTCCCTAGCCTATGCTGATGCTCACCCCAATATGGAGTCTGGCGGATTTTCAAACGGCATTACCAACGGAGCACAGTGGTATGCTATATCTGGCGGAATGCAGGATTGGAATTACATTTGGGAAGGAGATTTTGATATTACCCTGGAACAGAATGAAGTCAAATGGCCAAGTTCCAACCAGCTGGCAGGCCTATGGGAAGACCATAGGGAGCCCATGCTGGTCTACCTGGAAGAGGTGCATGACGGCGTTCGGGGAATTGTTATAGATGCTGACAGCGGTGAGCCTTTAAGTGCTAATATATCTGTGCAGGGAATTGATCATGATATTCTGCCAGACCCGGAAAACGGCGATTATTACCGCCTACTACCAGCTGGAACCTACACCATTACCGCACAGGCCTTTGGCTACCTGGCACAAAGCGAGACCGTGACGGTGCCCCTAAGCGGATATGTAGAACAGAATTTTGAGCTGAGCGTAGACCCCTGGCTGGCTGAGGCTGACATAGAAGATTTTGAGGCGGGCGTGTTCTCAGACTTTGGCTGGGAATTTAGTGGAAATACCAACTGGCAGGCCGATAACTCAGAAGTTTTTGAGGGGGATTATAGTGGCAGGTCCGGCAGTATTAATGATAGTGAGCAGTCAGCAGTTTCTATTACCCTGGATGTGGTGGAAGATGGCCAGATATCATTTTATAAAAAAGTATCCTGTGAATCTACTGGCTCTGTAAGTGGAAATTACTACGACTATCTTTCTTTTTCAATAGATGGGAATGAAATGGATAAATGGGCCGGTGAAATTGACTGGTCATTAGAGGCATTTCCTGTAAGTGCCGGCAGCCACAGCTTTGAGTGGCTGTTTATTAAAGATCATGCAGTAACAAGTGGCTCCGATGCTGCTTGGATTGATTTTGTAGTATTTCCACCACTTGAAGGTGGTGTAGACTGTGGAACGGGCGATATAAACGGCGATGGAATAAATAATGTTTTGGATGTGGTATCACTGGTGAACTGTGTTCTGGGCGATGGCTGCGAAATCTGTGCCGGTGATATGAATCAGGATGGGGTTCTGAATGTCCTGGATGTGGTGCTCCTGGTTAATACCATACTGGGATAAATATTCCCAATATATTAATTAAGATGCCCAGCATACACCAATATTACAATCAATAGAAATCCCACTAGGGTCATATATCATTATAAAAAATAAACTATAATTATGTATTTTCTTCAATAAATT
>Ga0208411_1001942_pt1 | contig 13123 bp, 10 predicted proteins | sample ETN01SmetaG_4_FD_185793 | JGI IMG/M metagenome (GOLD analysis project Ga0208411, IMG submission 185793) | Marine microbial and viral communities from oxygen minimum zone, Eastern Pacific Ocean - ETNP2014F12-01SV261 (SPAdes) (version 2) | ecosystem: Environmental > Aquatic > Marine > Oceanic ...
GCAGCTATTTTATTCTATCTTATGACAGCATAATTGTAGATATGAGCCAACTGGTAGAAAATGGGAACCCGCAGGCAATCATACATGGTGTAGCTGTAATAGAAGAATTTAATGCTGAGCATGAGCTTGTAATGGAGTGGAATGGGTGGGATAACCTGAACATTGCAGATTATACACATTTAAACCTTACTGCCCAGGAATTTACATGGATGCATGTGAACAGTATTGAGATTGATTATGATAATAACATTCTTATATCAGACAGAAGAAGCGATGACGTGATAAAATATAATCGATTAAATGGGGATCTTATCTGGTACCTTGGAGGGCCCCTGAGTGATTTCACCTTCTTGAATGATCCATTTGGAGGGTTTAGCAAACAGCATGATGCAAGAAGGCTAGATAATGGAAATATTCTTCTGTTTGATAATGGGAATGATCATAGCCCGCCTGTAAGCAGGGCCGTAGAATATGAAATTAATGAAGAGAATCATACGGCAACAATGATTTGGGAATATATTCATCCAGAAAATTATTTGGCTCTGGCAATGGGAAGCATACAGCGTTTATCAAATGGAAATACCCTAATCAATTGGGGAACTATTCCAGGAGAAGGAGCTGTCATTACAGAAGTGGATTATGAAAAAAATATTGTACTGGAAATAACATATCCTATTGTATATCATAGTTATAAAGTGCGGAAGAGCAATTGGGATTTTGATATCAACTTACTGATAGGTGATGCCAACCTGGATAATGCTATCAATATATTGGACGTCATTTATTTAGTGAATTCGATTTTATCTAGTGAGCCGGAGCCATCAGTATTTGACCTTTACAAGATTGATATTGATAAGGATGGGAGTATAGATGTTACCGATATTATTCAACTAGTCAATATCATATTATATTCATAAGATAATTTAAGAAATTGATTGTAAAAACCCTCGGTTCTTCCGGGGGTTTTTTTTACCCTGAATAATGTAGAATTGATATTAAAAGAAACAAGCAGTTGAAATAGTACATTGTATAAAATTCCCCAATATAAACTATGATAATTTTTATCGTAAATTTGGACGATGCATAATATTAAGAATATATTTAAAAACGCCTTTTATGTTGATACCCGTACATTAGCTCTGTTTCGCATTTATTTTGGTATTATTTGCCTTATGGATGTGCTTCGCCGCTATAGTATAATTGAGGTGTTTTATTCAGATGCAGGTATAAATTTCAGGCGACAGGTCACCAGCAAGTATTCCGTTAAATATTTTACCCTTCTGGATTATTTCCATAGTACAGCAGAAGTACAACTACTTTTTATCTTAACCGCTATATGTGCCTTTTTGCTAATTATAGGTTTTTATACAAGAATTTTCCAGTTTCTAACAGCAGTTGGTCTTATAAGTATTCATAATGCGGCAGTGATACTGGAAAACGGTGGAGATATGGCCTTTAACAATTATCTGGTATGGGCATTGTTTTTACCCTTGGGAACCTCATGGAGTATCGATTCAATTAGAAAGAGTATTAAAAAATATCCAGAATATGATTCCAATGATCTAAATCATCCTTTTGAGCATAAATCAACAAGGATATTCCATTTTGCCTATATTGCCTGCATGGTACAGTTAGCAATGATATACTTTTACAATAACATAAATAAAACAGGTGCAATGTGGGTAGACGACGCTACAGCTCTCCATTATATGTATCAACTGGAAACATTTTTAACTCCTATAGGTGAATTTATTGCATCTATTATTCCAATATGGGCAGTAAAATTTCTAACTCATATGACACTATGGATTGAGATTTGTGCACCCATTGCCATATTAAGCCCACTATTTCAGCCCTGGCTAAGGAGAGTGGTATTAATATTATTTATACCATTTCATTTTATAATATTGATTTCAGTCAATATTGGGCTTTTTAGTTACGTTATGTTTGCAGCGCTTATTCTGCTTTTATCAAAACAGGACATAGAGTATTTAAAGAGGCTGTTATCTCGCTGCTGCACAAGAAAATACACGGTATTCTACGATCGGGACTGTGGTTTCTGTCATCTTACTGCCAGAGTGCTTAAAAGAATGGATGTGTTTTCACGTCTTCAATGGGCAGACCGTTTATTAGAGGGAGATAAACCTGAAAATGTAGATAAGCTACTTGAAAGAACCATTGTGGTCTGGGATCCAAAGACAGGTGAAATATGGACGCGTCATATAGGTTTTTCAAAAATTATATTCGCATTGCCTCTTGGCTTTCTGTTTGCCTGGATACTCTGTATCCCTGGACTTGAGAAACTTTTTGGTTACATTTATGATTTTATATCCAATAATCGGACCTCTATAAGTAAAATGACAGGTCAGCCCGCCTGTGGTATAAATCAAGGAGAGCATACGCCTTCAATAGAAAGGGAAGATCATGCACTTTTTGTTAGGGGCCGAAAGCTAATATGGATGATATCAAATATTCTGGTTCTATCACTTTTAATAGGTGCGGTTGATTATTCTACAAAAATAAATGATGGGTTGCAGAAACGTTTTTCAAAAGAAGAAAAGAAGCTTAAAAAATCGGCTCAGTCAGAAAAATTCCAAAGCCCCCGGAATGCGATGAAGCGTATCTTATTATATCCCCGTATGTATCAGAAATGGAATATGTTTTCTCCAAAGGTGATAACCTATGAAAATTGGCTTATGGCAGATATTACATTTGAAAATGGAGAGACTCTGTCACTCTTTAGGGGTAGTGATGACATTGAAAATAGGTTTGAGAGAGAATATTTCACACCCTATAATAATCAATTCTGGAGAAAATTGTTTGGCAGGCTAGGGAAAACCAGCTATGAAAGATATATTCCTAAATTTAAGAAATGGCTCATGGAAACTGAGTATTTCTCTGAATATGGAAACCGTAAAGTTATTGATGTAAAACTTTGGAAGTTAAGCGAAAAATCATTAGATATAGACAGCCCTGTTGATAAACGGCCAAAGGTGAGTAAAAGAGAATTAAAAAAGAAAGATCGATCGGCTCGGAAAAGTAGAAAAAGCAGCCCGGAAAAAAATCAGAACAATAGGTCCTATAAAAAACCAAAGATCAAGTAATTTCCATTTCCATCATAAATTTATAGGCGGCCTCGTAGTCATTTTCGATTTCACCATCCAATATGGCTTCTTCAATAGCTTCTTTAATTTCCCCAACCTGTCTTCCGGGTTTCAGTTTAAATATTTCCATTATTTCTTCACCTCGAACCGGTGACTGAAATTTTCGCATTTCATCCCGCAGTTTTACATCCTGCATGAGCGTTTCCACCCTCTCGAAATTGCCCATATATTTTTTCACCCTTTTCGGGTCTTTCGTGGTAATATCTGCTCGGCAAAGCATCATGAGGTCATCTACATGCTCTCCCGCTTCTGCCATCACCCTCCGGATTGCACTATCAGTTATTTCTTTTTTCGCTAAGGCTATAGGCCTGAGGTGCAGTTTGGTAAGCAGCATGAGGTAGTCCCTTAGATTATTGGAAAGTTTCATCCTCCGAGCGACTTTTTTCAGCATACGCCGGCCAATTTCATCATGTCCATGGAAAGTCCAGCCCTTTTTTGGCTCAAATTTTTTGGTGGAAGGTTTAGCAATATCGTGAACCAGGGCAGCAAAGCGGACATCCATTTTATCAGTAAGCTTGGCAACATTATCCACCACTTGAAGGGTATGGGTAAAAACATCTTTATGCCCCATTCCGTTTATAATTTCAACTCCAGACATAATATCCATTTCTGGGAAAACGTGGGTAAGTAGCCCCGTTTCTTTCATAAGGTAAAAAGCAATACTGGGTTTTTCAGTTGTGAGAGATTTTATAATTTCATCTCTAATTCTTTCCCATGAAACAATTTCAAGGCGATGGATATTTCGTGAAATACTATCTAAGGTAGCAGCAGCAATTTCATATTGTAATTGGGCTGAAAAACGCACTGCTCTGAGCATTCTAAGAGGGTCATCTGAAAACGTCTCATCTGGGTCAAGTGGAGTAATCAAAAGTCCTTTTTGCAGATCTTTTATTCCACCAAAAGGATCATATAATTCTCCAAAGCTGGAGGGTATCAAAGAGGCTGCAATAGCATTAATGGTAAAATCTCGTCGAGACATGTCTTCTTCAACCGTTGAAGAAGTAATTTCTGGTTTCCGGGAATCTGATTGATATTTTTCTTTACGGGCCGTGGCAACTTCTATATCAACATTGGGGTAGGGGATGAGTGCTGTACCAAATTTATCATAATCTACGGTAACGTTTACCTTAAGTTCACTTGCCAATAATTTGGCAAAGGCAACACCGTCACCCTCTACCATAATATCAATATCTTGACACGATTTGCCTAAAAGTGTATCCCGAACATATCCTCCAACAATATAGGTAGGAATGTTTTCCTTATCTCCCAAACCACCTGCAATAGTCAGAATATCTTCATGGGGATTATTTTCTTTTAATAATTGGCTAATACTACTCATACAGGGTTTAAAATTAGGAGTAATAAATTTTATATAGGAAACAAAATTACCATAATGGACAAAAAATTTACTGCCCTAAAATCCTGAAATAGACGTAATTTTTGCACCGGGAGTTTCCCCAATTACTATTCAAAAACCACACAAAGAGGTAAAATGCATAAAAATCCAGTAAAATATGTATTTGTATTTGGAGGTGTATTATCAGGGTTAGGTAAAGGGATTGTGGCTTCTTCTCTTGGGTTTTTACTAAAATCCAGAGGGTATAAAGTCACCATCCATAAGCTTGACCCTTACCTGAATGTAGATCCAGGAACAATGAATCCTTTTCAACATGGAGAAGTATTTGTGTTAGATGATGGTTCTGAGACTGATTTAGATTTAGGTCATTACGAACGATTTATAGATGAATCTCTCAGCAGTATAAATACCACGTCATCAGGGCGAATTTATTGGGATGTGTTAGAGCGGGAGCGTCGTGGTGATTATTTAGGCGATACTATTCAGGTCATTCCCCATATTACGGATGAAATTAAACGCCGTATAAAAGCGGTAAATGTTCGAAGAAAGTATGATGTGGTAATAACAGAAGTGGGGGGCACCGTAGGAGACATTGAAGGCCTGCCGTTTTATGAAGCAATACGCCAATTTATTCTTGAGGTAGGCAAAGAAAATTCTCTCGTAATTCATACTACTTTGTTGCCATTTATAAGTGCTGCTGGTGAAATGAAAACCAAACCTACCCAGCATAGTGTAATGCGACTGAGAGAAATTGGTTTGGAACCAAACATACTTGTTTGCCGAACAGAAGCAGATCATCATATCACTACAAAGCTTAAGAAAAAATTGGGATTATTCTGCAATGTTGAAACAGAGCATGTATTTGAATCTCCTGATGTTGAAACAATCTATGAAATTCCACTGGTTTTGAATGATCAGAAATTTGATGTTTCCATTTTGAAAAGATTGGGACTGAAAGTATCCAAGCATCAGGAAAATATTAACATACTTGAAAGTTCAATAGGCCGGTTTAAAAATCCTAAAAATAGTGTAACCGTTGCCCTTTGTGGAAAATACAATGGGCTTCATGATGCCTATAAAAGTATCATTGAAGCATTCATTCACGCAGGCATAGAAAATGATACCGAGGTGAATGTTAAGTGGGTGGACACCGAAAAATTGGAGGAGACAAAGGATGTAAAAGGAGCATTCAATAATGTGGATGGATTGCTTATCCCCGGCGGGTTTGGAAATAGGGGCATTGAGGGTAAAATAATGGTTTCTAAATATGCGAGGGAGAATGGAATTCCATTTTTTGGTATTTGTTTAGGGCTCCAATGTGCAATAATAGATTTTGCCCGTCATGTTTGTGGGTGGAAAAATGCAAATAGTTCTGAATTTGTTATGAGATGTAAATCTCCTGTAATTGACTTAATGCAAGGTCAACGGAATGTTAACACCAAGGGGGCGACTATGCGTTTGGGCACTTATCCCTGTAGAGTAAAGGGCAAAACTCGGGCGTATAAGGCTTATGGAAAACGGAATATTCATGAACGACATCGCCACCGTTATGAGGTAAATAACCGCTATCGTAAAAAAATGGAACAATTGGGATTGATTGTGAGTGGCGAAAATATAGATCTAAATTTAGTTGAAATGATTGAGCTGAAAGATCACCCCTGGTTTGTGGCGGTGCAATTTCATCCTGAATTAAAAAGCAGGATTGTAAATGTGCATCCTCTTTTCCGAGATTTTATTGCAGCGGCAATATGCGCAAAGGAAAACAAGCAGAATATTCAAAGTCTTCAAATGGAACAGACTCCCTAAATTTGAGAGTTAATTTCAAATTAATATTAATAATATTGTTTTTTGCTTGTTCAGGGAAAACTGAAATCAATGAGAGTGAGTCTTCAGAAGAATTAATGGAAAATGAAATATGGAATCCTTTTATCATACTCAGTCGAGAGGAAAATAAGATAGTAACTGCTAAATCAGACAAATTATATAAGAAATCTAGTGAAATGGCATTATTAGTTGGAAATGTTGAAGCTGATTTTTTCAATGAATTGGGAGATCACAGGAGCATTTTGTATTCTGATTCTGCCCGAATAAATGAACAGAATAACAATCTCCGTGCCAATGGAAATGTAGTTGTGGTTTCAGATAGTGGGTATACGCTTACCACCAGTGAAATTCTCTGGGACAATCGCTATCGAATGATAATTGCAGACGATTCCGTTATGTTCACCACCACTGATGGGGATACTCTTTATGGAGTAGGATTTGAATCTGATATGGATCTTGAGCGTTGGAAAATTTCCAGACCATTTGGTATAGCAAGGGATGGTATATAAAATGGTATTGTCAAATACTACAATATTATCTGGCAACAATCTTCGTAAATCATACGGCAATAAAGAAATAGTTAAAGGGATTTCAATAAATGTTAAGCGGGGTGAAGTAGTAGGATTATTAGGACCAAACGGAGCAGGGAAAACCACAACATTTTACATGATAACGGGGATGATTCGTCCCAATAGCGGGGAAGTAAAATTAGATGAAACCAATATAACCAGTCTTCCAATGTATCAACGCTCTAGAAAAGGAATTGGTTATCTTGCTCAGGAACCTTCCGTATTCACTAAACTTTCTGTAGAGGATAATCTCAGATTAGTTTTAGAAATGACCGCCTTGACCAAAGAGGAGCAATCACAACGACTAGAAAAACTGTTGACTGATTTTTCTATAGATCATATACGAAAAAGTAAAGCCTATACTTTATCTGGTGGAGAAAGAAGGCGAACGGAAATAGCCAGGGCTCTGGTTATGGAACCCAAATTTATATTGTTGGATGAACCTTTTTCAGGTATTGATCCTATTGCGGTGGAAGATATACAGCAAATCATTTTCGATTTAAAATCAAGAAATATTGGGGTTCTCATTACTGATCATAATGTGAGGGAAACACTTACCATTACGGATCGCGCCTATCTTTTATACGAAGGTGATATTTTAAAATCAGGTTCGGCAAGGGAACTCACAGAAGATGAGGAAGCAAGGAGGCTTTATTTAGGCAGCAAATTTAAAATGGATTTTATAGATGCCTAAGATTTCTCAAAAACTTTCTCTCAAACAGCAGTTATCTCCCCAGCAGGTTTTACAAGCCAGCCTTTTACAGCTTAACCTTCCTCTTTTAGAGCAACGTATTCTTCAAGAATTAGAACTTAATCCTGCATTGGAAATGATGGAATTGCCTGACGGGGTGGAAAATGAGGAGAATCCTGAAGAAAAATTAGAATCTGAAGAAGAGATTGAATTTGAATGGGAAGAACTCCTAGGCGTAAATGATGATTATGAATACCCTAAAGCCCAAATTAAAGCTGAGGAAGAACGCGAAAGCCCCCTGGTCTCTCAAGAAACTATGTCTGAGAAAATTTTAAAACAGGTTCAAGACTGTAATGTTGATAATAAAAGCCTTCGGATAGCGGAAGAGGTGTTGGGAAACTTGGATGAGCAGGGATATCTAACCATTGAGCCCATGCTTATTTCAGATAGAATTCAGGTAGAAGAGGAGGAAGTGCTGGATGTGATGCATTTAATCCAGAGATTAGATCCACCGGGATTAGCATCGGTCAATATGCAGGATTGCCTTTTGGCACAGGCAGAGGTTAGAAATGAGAATAATGTAGCTATAGAAATTCTTCGTAATTATTTTGATGATTTTGTAAATCACCGCTATGAAAAAATAATGGAAAATATTAGCTGCTCAAAAGACGATTTGAATGAAGCCATGGAATTTATTGCTAGATTAAACCCCAGCCCTCGAGATGATCAGACGCTTACTAAACAGAATATTGTGGTGCCTGATATAGCTGTTGAAGATAGAAATGGGAAGTTTTATGTGGTGGTTCAAGATGGCACCCTGCCTGAAATTCGTGTGAGCAGGGCATATATAAATATGCTAAATGATCACAAAGACCAGAAGGATGTGCGAAATTTTGTAAAAAAGAAATTAGAATCAGCAACCTGGTTTGTGGATGCGGTTGAACAGCGGAAAATGACAATTCAACGGGTAATGGAATCAATCATAAAACGTCAGCCTGATTATTTTCATTCAGAAAAACGTAGGCTGCAGCCAATGATTTTAAAGGACATTGCAAATGATATTGAGATGGATATTTCAACGGTTAGTCGAGTGACAAACGGGAAATATGTTCAACTGCCATGGGAAATAAAAGAATTGAAGACTTTTTTCTCCGAGGGAATTAAAACTGATGCAGGAGACGATGTTTCTAATACCCAGGTAAAAACCCGCCTGAAAGAAATGATTGATAATGAAGATAAACAAAACCCCATTGGGGATGAGGAATTGACGAATAGATTGAAGGATGAAGGGTATAAAATTGCCCGGCGTACTATCACCAAATATCGAGAACAGTTGAAATTTCCAACTGCCAGATTAAGGAGAAAAATTTAAAATTATGGAACCATTTACTGTTAGAAGCACAACCATTTTAGGCGTGAGAGTAGGGAAAAAAATTGCCCTGGGAGGCGATGGCCAGGTGACTATGGGAGATATGCAGATGAAGTCTAAAGCTGTTAAGGTGAGGAGCTTCTGTGACGGAAAGGTATTGGCAGGTTTTGCAGGTGCAGTTGCCGATGCCATGGCATTATTTGAAAAATTTGAGGGGAAATTGACCGAAGTTAACGGAAATCTTCAAAAGGCTGTGGTGGAAATGGCTAAAGATTGGCGAACCGATAAAGTATTAAAAGACCTGGATGCATTGCTTGCAATTATGGACCATAAATCCGCCTATCTCCTTTCCGGCTCAGGTGATGTCATTGAACCTGATGACCTGATTATCTCTATTGGCAGTGGTTCTGGCTATGCCGTTGCGGCGTCTCGTGCTTATCTTGATGCTGGTGAAAAAGATCCTGCTGTAATTGTAAAGAAAGCATTAAAAATCACAGCTGATCTGTGCATATACACAAATGATAATATTACTATTTTAACAGCATGAAAGAATTAACCCCCAGAAAAATTGTTAAAGAGCTGGACAAATATATTGTTGGCCAGACGCAGGCAAAAAAATCAGTTGCCATTGCCCTGAGAAACCGGTGGCGTCGCCAACAGGTTGAAAAACCCCTGAGGGAGGAAATCAGTCCTAATAACATCATCCTTATTGGTTCAACAGGTGTGGGTAAAACAGAGATATCTCGACGATTAGCAACCTTGGTAAATGCCCCCTTTGTAAAAGTAGAAGCATCTAAATTTACAGAAGTTGGCTATGTAGGAAGGGACGTTGAATCCATGGTGCGGGACTTAGTTGAAGTTTCTGTTAAACAGGTAAAAAACGACAGAGAAAAAACGGTATTGGATCGAGCGAAGATGAATGCAGATGAAAGGATTTTAGATTGCCTGTTTCCCCCAAATGACCCCTCTTCTCAATCAGAAGATGTTGTAAAAAGACAGGAACGAACCCGCACAAAGCTTCGGAAAAAATTGAAAGATGGGGAATATGAGGACAAGGTAATTAAAATTAAGGTTAAAGCATCTCCAATGCCATTTATGCAGGTTATGGGGCCTATTGGAATGGATGATATGACGGGAAATATTCAGGATATGTTGTCCAATGTGTTGCCTAAACAGGATAAATCTCAGCGATTAAATGTGGAAGACGCACGGGAAATATTTATTAAAGAAGAAGCAGAAAAATTAATCGATATGGATGATGTGGTAAAAACAGCACTCACTCAATCTGAGCAGAATGGAATAATTTTTCTTGATGAAATTGATAAAATTGCAGGATCGGATGGGCAAGGTGGCCCAGATGTTTCAAGAGAAGGTGTGCAAAGAGATATTCTCCCAATTGTTGAGGGGAGCACGGTAAGTACAAAATATGGTCAGGTTAAAACAGACCATGTGCTTTTTATCGCTGCGGGGGCTTTTCATGTAAGCAAGCCTTCTGATCTCATTCCTGAGCTGCAAGGTCGGTTTCCCATTCGGGTTGAAATGAATAATCTCACCAAAGCTGATTTTGTAAAAATTCTTACTAAGCCAAAAAATGCGCTTATAATTCAATATATAGCCCTGCTGAATGCTGAAGGGGTAAAATTAGAATTTTTAAAAGATGCCATCCAGGAAATTGCCGCTATTGCGACAGAACTCAATGATAAGATGGAAAATATTGGTGCCAGAAGATTGCACACGGTAATGACCAGTCTATTGGAAGATATACTCTTCCAACTCCCTGATAAAAAAATTACTCACGTCAAATTAGATAAAGCTAAGGTAAACGAAAAGTTATCAAATATTTCAGAAGATGAAGATCTAAGAAGATATATATTATAGGAATAAAGATGAAGAGAGATTTTTTACATATTACCGATTTTACTACAGAAGAAGTTTGGGAAACTTTAGAGTTGGCTCGTTGGATAAAAAACAAATTTTATAAACGTGAAGAATATCATCCCTTCAAAGATCGAACTTTGGCAATGATTTTTGCAAAACCATCCGCTCGAACGCGAGTATCATTTGAAACGGGATTTTTTCGATTAGGTGGGCATGCCCTCTTTTTAGGGCCCAATGATATTGGAATAGGAAAGCGAGAATCCATTGCCGATATTGCACGGGTGCTCAGTAGATATAATGATATGATTATGGCTCGCCTTTTTGACCATTCCCATATACAAGAACTAGCAAAACATGCCACCGTTCCAGTTATAAATGGGCTCACTGATTTCAACCATCCCTGCCAGATTATGGCCGATATACTTACCATATTAGAGCATCGTGGCAATTTGGATGATTTAAAAATTACCTATGTGGGGGATGGAAATAATATTGTGCATTCCTGGCTGGCCTTAGCTATGCGGATACCCATGCAATTCACCATTGCCTGCCCAGAAGGGTATGATCCAGATATGGGCATGGTGACTACTGCCCAAAGTGAGAAATTATCTGAAATTGAAGTATCCCATGACCCCATTGATGCTGTGAAAAATGCTGATATAATTTATACGGATGTATGGGCTTCTATGGGTCAGAAAGAGCAGGCAGAGAAGAGACGTCGAGATTTTTCAGATTTTCAGGTGAATGAAAAACTAATTTCTGCTACTGGTAAGGATACCCTTTTTATGCATTGTTTGCCAGCTGAAAGAGGAATTGAAGTTACAGATGCCGTCTGTGATGCGAATTATTCCATTATTTTTGATGAAGCTGAAAACCGAATGTTTGCCCAGAATGCAATCATGGTTAAATTGCTAAGTGAAAGTTTCAGGTGAATCTAAATATTTATTAGATTCACTCTCCTCCTCCTCTATAAATTCCTCTATCCCACTTTTTTTATTGTTGAATAAAGACATTAGTTAGCCGGGCTTAAAAAAAGGGCTATTTTTTTAAGTTTTTTGGCTGCGGTCAGTTAGAAATTTAATTAAGAATTTATTGAATTTGTGGCATAGATCACATAAAATATAGTTCAATTTAGGCTATTTTTGCCAATGATATGCTGGGAAGAAGAATATAAGACTTATGATTTTTGGAAAAATGTCCTTGATATATAGGAAAAATAGTTATATTTTTAACCTACTCTTTGGATCGATTCTCTTCACATTTAGGGTTGAGATTTTCGGGGGGAGCAAAAATTTTGCAGTACTACCTACCTTGGAGGAGGGACTTCTGCACAAAAATAAACTAGTATTAAATTACTTAACTTAGGAGAAGGAAATGCTTTCATATTTCAAATTGGCGACCGCCACACTTATCACTTTAATTTCACTTAGCTTTGCTCAAGATGTCACATTGACTATCGACGGCACGAGCCTAAACTATGAATCCACAGCAGATATTTACGGGTGGCAATTTGATCATGACGGCTGTGCATCCGGTGCATCTGGAGGTGATTCTGGGGCTGCTGGTTTTATGATTTCATGTTCGCCAAATACATGTTTAGGGTTTTCCATGTCAGGATCTTTTGTCGAGTTGGGAAGCGGCACACTTGTTGACCTGGGTGGAGAATGCTCAACTCTTACCGGCTTGGTTTTTTCAGGTTCAGGTGGAACAGCGTTGGATGCAGAACTTTCTGATGGTGGTGGCGACCCTGTTTTGCCAACGGTAAGTATTTTAAGTCCTGCAGATGGCAGTTCATTTGATGATGCAACATCCGTTGATGTAGCAGTTTCCTGCACCGATTGTGATGATGATCATTACCATGCCTATTTGGATGGCGCAATGCAGGGCATGTTTTATACTGATAATTTTTCAATTGATGTTGGTTTTGGTGATCACACCCTGACTGTGGCTCTTGCTGATGGAGGCCATGCAGAATATGATCATGAAGGTTCCAGCGCAAGCGTATCATTCTCCGTTCTAGAAACATCCGCAGGTGGCTGTGATGATCCATCAGCCTGTAATGATGGGGACCCGGATAATGATTGTACCTATGCGGAAGAAAATTATGACTGTGATGGCAACTGCACAATTGGTGAAGACTGTGCAGGTGAATGCGGCGGCTCAGCAGTAGAAGATGAATGCGGCGAATGCGGTGGTGATGGATCTTCCTGCCAAACAAGTTCTGTAGACATTTTATATAATAGTGATACTGATATTGCCGGTTTCCAGTTC
>Ga0208411_1001943_pt1 | contig 13116 bp, 14 predicted proteins | sample ETN01SmetaG_4_FD_185793 | JGI IMG/M metagenome (GOLD analysis project Ga0208411, IMG submission 185793) | Marine microbial and viral communities from oxygen minimum zone, Eastern Pacific Ocean - ETNP2014F12-01SV261 (SPAdes) (version 2) | ecosystem: Environmental > Aquatic > Marine > Oceanic ...
AATCGGTTGAGGAAGAGATTCAAATAGATGAGCACCTCAAAATGAACGATAATTTCTTGAGGACCGGGCCTTATAAGGCCAGGAAAAAATAATTCCAGGCCCCTCTGTGTGGTGTGTGCAAACTGGCTTCCCTGTCGGGAGAGATATTTTTGTTTTATAAATTATTGAGTGAGAGATATCCGGAGGGGGGGGGCAGTGTTCATATGTAATTTTTTAGCAATAAAGGCTCCCTGCTCACCCATATTTTATTCCCGCAAACATTTATGAATGCAGGGTTATCTGCTTTAAATAATTCGAGATGGGCCTGGTGAAGGTCTTCCTGCTTTGTCCGACAGTCTCCATAAGCTTCTTTTTCTTCAGAGAATATACCTTCTTCAAATTTTTTGATGCCCTCGCTGGATTTGTTGTTTTCGAAATAGGATCTGAGAAGGGGATCTTTCAAGTTTTCCGGATTTTTTGCTGTTTTTCTGAGAAGCAGTTTTATTCCTCTTGATGAAGGTGATTCAAAGAGTCCGGCTCGGATGCAGGCATGTTTTGAGGGTCCTGGTTCTAGAGTCCATTTTTCGATGGCCTCTTTTGAGTGGCCCATTGCTCCATAAGTGCTTAGTTGATGTCGTATGTTGTAGAAAGTTGAATAGGCTACCGTAGTTCCAATATCAAGTTCGTTTTCAAGCTGAGGAATAGGGTCAAATGACAGTTTGTTGGATCGGGCGATATCTTCTTGAGTCGCGTCCTTAATTGGGATACCTACTTCGCCAAGGGCGGTCGCATAAAACAGGTAGTCAAACTTCCCATCATTGTGTGATTTGATTTGCTCTCTGCAAGCCGGGTCGTTTATATCACCAAAAATGGTATGATCCGCGCCTTCAATTTTGAAATCAGGAATTTCCTTGCCAAACCAATTAGCAACAATAACGACATCCTTGCCGAAATGTTCGTGTACAGCTTGAATGGCAGACGTTCCCATAACACCGGTTCCACCTATAACTAAAAAATGTTTCATCGGTTCCTCTCATTTGTATATTTTAAAAATAATTATTATCGCGTATTTTGTGACTGAATAATAAAAATCAGGAGCCCCCCGAACTTTCGTTTATATCCCAATAGGGCACATGGGCAAACTCTTCCAGAGCCTGAGCGAGATAGGGTTGCTCTTTTAATAATTGATCTATATTAGATGACAGGATCAATGTTTTATGCAGTGCTTGCTCTGGTGATTCCCCATTGGATATGACTTCGGCCAACTGCGTATAACGGTTGATCAGTATGGCGGACTGGTTAATCGCCGTCTTTATTTCAGACAATTGCAGGGTGCGTGATTTTTTGTGCTGGGCATAATCGTAAAATTCAAACCAGGTATTAATCTGCTTTTTTGTTTTGCCCAAAACAAGAAGCTCTTCTCTAAACTCTTTCTTGCTTTTACTGGAAAGATTGTACGCTATATACAAAGCGAGGTCATTTAACGGGATTCCATTTTGTGTTCCACAAAGATGATCGAGAACAAAAAATATTTTGTTGATTCGCGAATCCAGTTGCAACGCTGTAGTCGATTTTTTGCGTAACTCAGGGTTTTTCTCAAAGTGTCCCCACATCCCACCGTTGAAACTAACATTTTCCTTTTTAGATTTTAACTGACTCACCCAATCAATACAGGAGGATTCAGCTTTGGCGATGGTGACCCATGTGGTCAATAAGGCTAATTGTAGAGAAATATATACGAACTTCATTGGTATGGTTTTTCAGGTATGTGCGACCATAAATTCAAATGCCACACACTTTAGTTTGTCCCATCTTTAAAATCGTTTTAAATTCATTTTTAGAAAGTGGCATGACAGATAGTCTAGATTGTTTAATGAGAGCGATATCACTCAGGTTCGGCTGTGCTTTTATGTCATCCAGAGTAACGGGAATCGACATTGACTTAACAGGTTTGAGATCAACAACCACCCAGCGGGGATCATCTGTGGTTGGGTCGGGGTAATATTCTTTAGAGACTTTTGCGATTCCCTGAACATCTTTTCCTACTACACTGTGGTAAAACAAAAGCAAGTCACCTTTTTTCATCTTCTGGAGATTGTTGCGGGCCTGATAGTTGCGTACTCCGTCCCAATAGGTTCCTTTATCTTTGACAAATTGATCCCAACTGTATTTGGAGGGCTCCTGTTTAACCAGCCAGAAATTCATACTGCTCCCAAAAAATCAATAACCTACCTGACACTTTTCGGTGCTGATTATAGTCTATTTTCCGGTATTCTGCTAATCCAATTCCTGTTTGGGCGCAGGTTGCCGCTAAGAAGCTGATTTTTAATTTTATAGATTGACCTTCCAGAGGATTATAAATATAATGATTTCCCTAACTCAAAATAAATCAATGCGAAAATTCCCTTTAGGGGAAGAAACGCTTCGTTCTCAGAGGTCTGGAATGTATCGGAAAGAAATTAAAGTATTGGATTGCACCATCCGCGATGGCGGCCTTATGAACAACCATCTGTTTTCTGATGACTTTGTGCAGTCAGTTTTCAAAGCAGTAAATAATTCAGGGGTCGATTATATTGAACTGGGCTACAAGGCTGACGAGAGTCAATTTTCCCGGGATGAGTACGGCGCTATGAAGTTCTGTAGTGAAAAGGATATTGAAAAAGCCATCAATGGCGAAGAAAAAAAATCCAATATATCAGTGATGGTTGATATTGGTCGGGTGGATCCTTCGACAATTATTCCCAGAAGTGAAAGCTATGTCGATATGATGCGTGTGGCAAGTTACGTGAAGGATGTTGACAAAGCCATTGACCTGACGAACAAGATTAAAGCAAAAGGATATGAATCGACAATCAATCTGATGGCTGTGTCACATGCAAGGGAACGCGAGCTTGATGAAGCTTTGATACAGATAGAAAAAGAAAGTGAGATTGATGCCTTGTATCTGGTTGATAGTTTCGGCGCATTGTATTCAGAGCAAATTGCGCACCTAGCAAAAAAATATAAATCCCTGATGCCCTCCAAGGAAATTGGTATTCACGCGCATAATAATCAACAGCTGGCTTTTGCGAATACCATTGAAGCAATTATCCAGAATGTAAACTATCTGGACGGAACAATTTTTGGAATCGGGCGAGCCGCCGGTAATTGCCCCCTTGAACTGTTACTTGGGTTTTTGAAAAATCCTAAATATGATCTTCGGCCCATTTTAGAGGTGCTTGAATCCCATTTTGTCAGTTTGCAAAATGAAATTGAATGGGGGTACACCATCCCATACATGATTACCGGGGTCCTTGATTTGCACCCAAGAGCTGGAATGAAACTGAGAAAATCAGAAAACAAGGATGACTACACAGGTTTCTTTGATAACCTCACCCAGGAAGCCAACGTTTGAAAAAATCAGGTGATGGTTCAGGATTTAATCTGAATCGCTTCAAGGAAGCTTCAGCACTTGGTATTATACGCGGAGCCACCCCGGACTCTGTTGAAGGCGTGTTGGAGGCATGTGTCTCAGGTGGACTCCAATTTGTAGAATTCACCCTGAATTCTGAGGGTGCCTTGTCATTCATTGAAACGGGTTCCAAAAAGTCTGCTGATTCCTTGTGTATTGGCGCAGGGACGGTACTTTCTGTGTCCGAGGCGACGCAGGCCTATAACGCAGGAGCGCAGTTTATTGTTTCGCCCACGCTGAATGATGATGTGGCTTTCTATTGCCGTGAAAAAGGATTGGCCTATTTCCCCGGCGCACTCACTCCCACTGAAATTGAGAAGGCCTGGAATGCGGGGGCCGCTATGGTCAAGGTATTTCCCGCTTCACAAATGGGGCCGGATTACTTGAAAACCCTGCTGAGCCCCTTCAACGATATATTATTAATGGCGGTGGGAGGCATTCATGCCTCCAATGCGGATGATTATCTACGCGCTGGAGCATCTGCGCTGGCGATAGGTGGGTCGGTGCTCTCTCCAGCCAGAATGAAGAATAAGGAGTATGAAGCTATCAAGGCAGAAATCTCAGAATTTGTGTTGGCTATCAGAACATATTGTTCTAGAATGGGCTGAGTGTCTAATCAATCCGAAAGTTTAAGGTGAGTCATGTCTTTTGATTTTATGAAAAACCCAATGATGTATGATGATGAAGAGCGGTTTCTAAAGCTTTGTGAAACCATCGAAGACGCTATCCGCGAAACTGATGATGGAGAAGGAAAATTTTCAGAACTTGAAGTCATGCAGGCGATGGATTTTGTGGGGTTTAATCTTTTCCGTGATAACTGGGAAGAATTCAAAAAAATGGAATCGCGCCGAGAATTTAATGGGGCGGATGTGAAAAAACCAGATGACAAAAAGTATATCAATTGAAAGATGCTTTTGAAGTTTGCCTTTATTTAAAGTTCTTCACAAAATAAACTCATAGCTGTTTCTAGAGTTTTCCTACCTCAGTAAGTAATATCTGATTTATTGTTGTACTAAGTCGTCCCTCGTTGACCTTCTCCTGAATATTTGAATTCCATTTGTTTAATGGGAGAGAGGCTGATCAGGCGTGTTATACAAGCAATGCAAGTGAGCGTTTCAGAATTTTCCTTTCCTGCAATTGACAAGTTGTATTGACAGTTGTTCTTCATTGATATTTTTCAGGTACAATGCCTCTATTGTTTTCTCAGGTTATTTATTAAGGGGTGACTTATCAAAATGCCATCAGACGATATCAAGGATATTTACCGACAATTAGTGCGCAAACTGGAGGAGCGCAGTCGGCTGGGAGGGGTGATGGGGGTTATGCATTGGGATCAGGAAGTCATTATGCCCCAGGGATCGGCTGAATCAAGAGCCATGCAGATGGCCGCACTTGCCGGAGTCCTGCATGAAAAATCTGTTGATCCCTCTCTTGGAGATTTGATCAGTAAGCTTATCAATTCAGAACCCGATGAGTTTACAGGTGTAGAGTGGTGCAATATTCGTGAGGCCAAACGAGAGTTTGACCTGGAAACAAAAATTCCCAAAGAACTGGTTCAGGAAATAGCTGAGTTGGGTTCGCGCGGTCATCAGGTGTGGGCTAAAGCCAGAGAGGAAAATCGGTTTGAAGATTTTGCTCCTATTCTTGAGCGATTCATAATTCTTAAATCCAAATGGGCTGAGCATGCTTTTCCTGAGATGGAACCTTATGACGCAAATCTGGATATATATGAGCGGGGAATGACGATGGATCGACTGTCGCCTATATTTGAGAATTTAAAAAATGAGTTAATCCCTCTTATTCGTTCAATAAAAAACTCCGGCATGAAGCCCGATGATTCTTTTCTGGAAGGTGATTTCCCGATTGATAAACAAGAGGCATTGGGAAACAGTATCAGCCGCGATATGGGTTTTAATTTTGATAAAGGGCGGATGGATGTGTCGGTACACCCCTTTTGTGGTGGTGGACACCCAACGGATGTGCGTATTACCACTCGTTACCGTACTGAAAATTTTATTGAGTCGTTATTCGCCGTTATTCATGAAACCGGGCATGGGCTTTACGAACAGGGTCGAATGGCGGCTTGTTTAGACTTACCTGTCTCCGAACCATTGACTATGGCAGTTCATGAATCGCAATCATTATTTTGGGAGAGAATGATTGCCCAGGGTAAAAGTTTCAGCATTCGCTATCTTGATAAATTTAAAGAAGTTTTTCCTGATTTTTTAAAAGGTGTTTCCGCGGACTCATTATTCAGGGCAATTAATGTGTGTCGTCCCTCATTTATCAGGGTGGAAGCTGATGAACTGACTTATCCTGTTCACATAATACTTCGCTATGAAATTGAAAAATCCTTATTTGATGGTACTCTCAAGGTCAAGGATTTGCCCGATGCGTGGAACGATAAAATGGAAGAGTACCTTGGTATCAGACCATCAACAGATACTCTGGGCGCTTTACAAGACGTGCATTGGAGTGGCGGCGCATTTGGGTATTTCCCATCGTATACGCTTGGAGCCATGTATGCGTGCCAGTTTTACAATAAAATGATTGTTGATATAAAAGATATTCCCGAGCGGATAGAGCAAGGCGATCTTGCCTGTATTAAAACATGGCTTAATGAAAATATTCATCGTCAGGGCCGTTTGTATTCACCCGATCAATTGGCAGAGAAGGTGACGGGGCAAACATTGCAACCAGATATTTTCATTAATTATCTTAAGACAAAGTATAACAAGATTTACGGTTTAAATTAACCAGGTTTCAGTATGAATGATACTTTGATTGGTAATTTGCGTCCAGACAAAGGAGATTCGAAAGTACCGGAGTGTGTTGAATGCTGTACTGTTTGCCATTCCCGTCTATCGCCCGATGGAATGTTTTGCCCGGTGTGCGACCCACCTTTACCTCCCGGAGAGGAACCTGAGGAGAAGGGGATTTCATTTGAACAGGCTTTGATCCGTATTGGCGCGTTGCTGGTTTTATTTGTTGCGGTGGCTATGGTTAAGCTTGATTTTTCCCTGGATAAATTATTCTCTGAGCGGCAAGTTGGTCAGGAAATACAAACGCTCACTGAAAATGAGCGTCCTCATGATAAAGACTTCCAGACAGTTAATACCGTAATCACTTCTTTGGCCAATATACGCTCCAAACCTTCAATGGATGGAGCTATTGTTACGGTTGCTGAGCAGGGCATGAGCCTTGACGTTATTGAAGATAATGGGCGTTGGTCAAAAGTGCGTGTATTTAATAAAACTGGATGGATATCTAATAAATTGATCAAGACAGAAGTGCAAATGCAGGAATAAGTAGCTGGGTGCTTAGCAGTAGAACCTTCGACATACCCCTTCGAGACAAGAAAGCTAATGTTAAATATCACTGTCTCAGGCCTACATGTCAAGCCCCAAGCGACAATTGGGTTTCGTGCCGAGCCTGTCGCCTGTGCCGCGCTAAGCGGTAAAGCACATGTTGTTCTCTGTCAGTTATCCGGTTAGAGAAGCGCGTGCTTCAAGAAGAGCATTTTTGAATTCTTCATAATTTCGAGTTACCGGAAATTGTGGAAACTCAGCTATTACATTGTCGGGTGGGCAAAATAAAATACCGGCATCGGCTTCTATAAGCATTCCTGTATCATTATAAGAATCCCCTGCCGCAATTACTTTAAAATTTAATCCCTTAAGAGCCGATACCGCTTTGGTTTTTCCATCGGACTGCCTTAATCGATAGTCTGCGATACATCCTTCCGCATCGATAATTAATTCGTGACAGAATAAAGTGGGGTAGTCCAGCTTTCCCATAAGTGGCGCGACAAACTGATAAAACGTGTCGGACAGGATGATTACCTGAAATTCGGACTTGAGCCAATTGAGAAAGTCTTTCGCTCCTTCCAGGGGCGATAACGTATTAATGACATCTTCTATATCTGCCAGCTTAAGGTTGTTCTCGTCTAGAATTTTCAGGCGACCTCGCATTAACTCATCGTAATCCGGTATATCGCGGGTGGTGAGCCGGAGTTTTTCTATCCCGGTTTTTTCAGCAAAGGCAATCCATATTTCAGGAAGTAAAACGCCTTCAAGGTCAAGACAGGCAAGCATAAAAGTATTCCTTCTGGTTAGAGTTTCAGGAACGGGTTATTATAGAGAATGATGAGTATAAAACAACCCCTGTTATGCTGGGGATTGTTTCCCGCGTTTGCTGGCCAGTTCAACTAAAAATGTCAGCTCCTCGTTTTTGAAAAGGCGTGAGAGGAGAGCGTATAAGATAACGCCGATTCCAATCTCAGCTGAAAGAACCATGAGTTTGATACCCAGAGAAGCTGTCGGATCAAATAATGTGACGTTAAAAAAGTATACAACGATACCCATGATTGCTGAGGCAATAAACAGTTTGATCATAGATGATAGTATTTTTCGTCCCCCCATCAGTCCGAGTCGTTTCCGCAAAAAGTGAATCAATAGCACCACATTAAACAAAGCGGCGATTGAGGTAGCCAATGCAAGCCCCCCATGCTTTAAAGGTCCCATGAGGATCAGGTTCAAGATAATATTGACCATCATTGAATAAACCCCTACCTTGGCAGGGGTTTTGGTATCTTGTAGGGAATAAAATGCCGGTGCAATTACCTTGATTCCACAAAAAGCACATAAGCCCATAGAGTAATAGAGCAGGGCGGTTGCGGTTCCCTCTGTTGTCAGCCGATCAAACTCTCCTCTTTCCCAAAGGGTATTGACGATAGGGAAGCGCAGGAGTATCAGACCCACCGTTGCCGGAATGGTGATAAAAAGGATCAACCTTATTCCGAAGGCGATGGTTTTGATCATTTCGGATAATTCTTTATTGGCCGCCTGGCTAGATAACATTGGCAGGATAGCCACTCCCAGGGCAACTCCAAATACACCTAACGGTAACTGTACCAGCCGATTTCCATAATACAAATAGGAGATTGATCCTTCAGGAAGCAAAGAAGCAAGGAGGGTGTCAACCAGCATATTAATCTCATACACGGCCAGTCCAAAAATGACAGGGATCATCAATTTCCCAATTCTGATGACCTCGGCGTTTTTCCACTCAATAGAGGGGATGAATTTGAATCCGCATCGAATCACATTTGGGAATTGAACAACAAATTGAAGAACTCCCCCAGCCAACACACCAAAAGCCAGTCCCAGAACAGGTTCGTCCAGTTGCGGGGATATGAAGAGCGCTCCGCTAATCATGCAAATATTAAGAAGTGCAGGAGTCAACGCAGGAAGGGCGAAAATATTATATGCATTTAATATACCCATGCAAAAAACGGCAAGTCCGATGAATAAGAGGTAAGGGGCCATCCATCGGGTAAGGAGAACAGTCAGGTCAAACTTGTCAGGCGTATCTATAAATCCGGGGGCAAACACCATGATCACAAATGGAGCCAGAAGGGCCAGCGCCATTGAAGAGGTGACGAGTAAAGTCAAAAGAATGTTGAACAGGTTGGCGGTCATCTTCCACGCTTCCTGCCCGCCCTTTTGACTGCGGATTTCGGAAAATACTGGAATAAAAGCGGCGCTAACGGCTCCTTCGCCAAGAATCTTCCGTTGAATATTAGGAATTCTGAAAGCTACAAAAAAGGCGTCTGCTGCGGCTGTCGCTCCAAATTGCATAGCGATGACAAGGTCTCTGATGAAACCGAGCAGACGGGAGACCATGGTCATGCCGCCCACTGCACTTGCCGCCTTGCCTACTTTTTGATTGTTTTCCATTTGGTCTGGACAACTGGCTGGGAAAATGAGGGTATTCTATTTAAGTTGAACTTCCGTTTCGCCGATCTGATAACGAGTGAGGTGAATCATCCGGGTTATGGAATAAGTGTGACATCTGTCCCTGTAACTACCACAACTCATTGAAATTATACATAATTATTGCATTCGAGCCTAATATATTTTATCAATTATCTTGATAATTGATTGTCCAGATAATTGGGGTGACCATAAATGATTTTTTCATATCTATTTTGCAACTCTAAAAATATCGTTGCCACGCCGATACTTGATCCACGGAGTTTCATGATATCTCAGGCTGTGTAGTACAAGAACAGAAGTCCTTTCCCCATTAATAATTTCGATCATATCGCCTACCCGAAACCAACTATACCTGCGAAACGGGCTGTAAATTCTAGTTTTTACAATTTCAATATCCCCTCTGTCATTTTCCATGACGGTCAGGTCGAGACTGGGTATGTAGTCTTAGTCCAAACTTAGTATGTGAATATCAACTCTTTCACTTGTCAGAGTTGAATTGAAGGTGAACATGATTCCTAGGCACACAACTAACATAAGCTGGGCAAACAGCGGATGATTTTGAGGGATAAGAAAATCATTGAAATATCGCATGGTGTTCTCCCTGCAATATGGCCCAACATCCTCCTAGTAGGGTGATGCGTTAAAGTATTGAAAAGATACTATAAATCCTGAATAAAGTGACTTGCGAAGGAACGAATCTGTTTGCCATTGAGAACATGGAACCGACGAATTTTCTCTATGGTCTGATTGGAAAAACGTTTGAGTGGAATGTGGATAATGCTTTTGTGATATTTTCGTGCCAGCCGTCGCCAACTCGATTTAGGAAGGCAGGGAGAAACTACGGTGATATGTTTTTCCTGGGAATGAAAGAAAGAGGCTTCAAGTATTTTTTCTTCCAAAGTTTGAGCGATGTGAATTCTGGGGTCTTCCCAGATATCCGGAATAGGGCGGGGAGGGTAAATCATCATACATCCACCATAGGTAGCACGCCCTATTCCCGGTCCAATCATATCGTTCATGTAATTGGTGGCGAAAAAGCACAGGGTTGACTCTTCATTATGCTCCGCATACCAGGTTTGCCGCCACTGATAATGATTGGGGTTGGGTTCTGCATCAAATAAAAATACTACGATTTCCACACGACCCTGGGAAGCGGGAATTTCTTTTATATATATGTCTCCCTCATGCCAGTGACGGAGTGTGTCACGCATATCTATTCCATCTTTGACAGAAGAAGTAAACTTCTCTGTCCTCGCGAGATCATTACTCAGTAGAAGTTTTGTTTGCTCTCGAACGTGTGAGTTGAAACTCTCTATTTGGTCATCCTCTGGCGGGTGCGAGCACTGTCCGTAAGGATTCCAGTTATATTTCCATTCAACTTGTTTTTGCATATCCGGTTCTGGCTTCAGGTCCATGCTACGCCACTCGAGTTGGATTTCTGATAACCTGTTTTTCATGTTTATGGGCGAATCGTCTTCACCGATTGCTTTGTCTATGCCCAAGGTTAGGGGTTCAAACGGTGTGGATTCGTTGTCATGAAAGGGATATTCTCTCGCGGCTTCAAGAACGGCGATTGCGAATGGGTCTCCGCCTATTTGCTTGGCTGTTGTGATCAGGGTGTAAAGATCTGGCGTCAGGCGGTTTTCCATTAAGGTAAGGTTGCGAACGTATTGCAGGTATATTTGAAAAGACTGCGATGTCAGGTTGTGATAGCGCACCTTATGCTTTTCGGTGAATATCTGGCGGGCACGAAGAAGTATTTCTTTTATTCCATCAATGGAAACTTCTTTGTCCGATTTCATCTCCTGTCGATTTTTTTCGTATAGATAGGTGATATACGGAAATTCTGTGAGCGCGAAAAACAGGGTTTCCCTCTCGACCCCAAAACTTTGTGGAATTTGGGGGGGCTCTGGTTTTTCGTAAGGTTTTCTTTCATCATATGCTTCCTTGATCCATGGCCAGTCTAATATGGAGCAGATCAAAGTAATGTGACTGAATTCCATTTCCAGCTGGTGGAGTTGAAAAGCCATCCACCTGACTCTTTTGTCATGGAGGCTACCGGGGTCTGGTCTTTTGATGATGAGTAACACGGCGGCACAAAACTTTTCGTAAGACATATGCCTGAGTGCGTATGTATCGGGGAAATCAACTTTCCTTGGCTCATAAATATCACAGCTCAAATCAATATATTTTCGAGGAATTCCTTCCTGAGCGGCAATGCGTAGTCCCATGATCATCGGCTGGCAGGGGTCAACAGGGACGTAGTTGACGGCGCCTTTTGATTCCTCCTGGCAACTCAGGGATATCAAAGGTAATCGATTGATTCCATCTTCGACGGTTGATTGAAACTCCGGCGGTAAAGCCACAGTGATGCAATCAGGGGAAGCCGATAGTATCTGTTCACGAATTATGCGAGTGAAATTTGCGCTTCCATGCACGACTGGAAGGAAACGGATTTTTTCACTGAGGTGGAAGATATCCATGGTGGTTATCGATCAGGATGAAGAGGGCTGTCCTCGTCAAAAAAGAAATCTCCTAATCCTTGCGGCAGCTGCGTTTCTCCCAACGCCCGATTTCTCTTTGCGGCCATGCCATCGAGATCTAACGCATCATCTCCAAGAACTTTTTTTACGGATTCCTGCCACACTGTATCTTTCGCTAATGGATGGTCCTTGTCCTGCGCCAGGCGCTTCATCGCGTATTGCAGAATATGAAGTCCGTCCCTCGGAGAAAAGTCCAGGTCGAGTTGGTGCGAGCGTTGTAGGAAATCCACGGTCATTTTCAAAAGCTCAGCTTCGGCGAATGGAAGGTGATATTGTAAAATAGACATTTCATCCTGATAATCAGGCATATTCAATGCCAGTGTGGGTTGGAGTCGGGACAGGATGTAGTCAGGAATTTCAAAGGTTGATTCATCCTGATTCATGGTGACACAGGCACGAAATTCCTGATGCGCCTGAATGCGTAGTCCAGCGATAATCGACTCGACGTAACGCCTGTGGTCCAGGAGAGGCGCGAGGGAGGCCCAGCTTTTTTCATTCATCCGGTTTCCTTCATCAAGGATACAAATTCCTCCGGTGATCATAGCCGTTACCAGCGGGGATGCGTGATATGAAATCTTTCCTGATTCTGCCAAAACCGGGGTGATGAGTAAATCTTCCGGACGCGTGTCACTGGTGCATTGAAAGATATAAAGAGGTTGTTTTCTGTGTAATGCCGCGACCATTCCAAGCGTGGTTTTTCCGATTCCCGGCATTCCAGTGATACGGGGAGCCAATGGCAGGTCCTTTTCCGATACCACAAGCCAGCACGCTAAAACTTGTTTCAGAATTTCACTCTGTCCGATCCATTCGGGGTTAGTGGTGTCGGCATGGCTCAATGCCAGAGTTATGCCTTCTATAGTCGCAGTCTTGGGTTGATTATTATCGTTCATTCATTCCTCAATTAGGGATCATAATAGGTAATGTTGTAAGAAGTTATTGGTTCATGACTAGTTAACGTCCCTCAAAAAGGGCTAAAATGCAGTCATGACGCGGTAAAATTTGATGCATCACCGTACACAGGAAAAGCTGATAAAAGAAAAAGTATGAAAGTTAACAGCAGATGAAATATTTGTCGATGGCGCATGGTATACCTCCCTTTATAATAATTCGCATAAGTATTATACAATATTATATTTTAAACAATTACCGATTTGTGAATGGCTCGGATTTCTGTGCTATCCTTTGTAAAAGGAGTCAGTAAATATGATTGTAGATTTAAATCTAAAAGGTAAGCGAGTCCTCATCATTGGAGGTGGTAGAGAGGCGGCAAGAAAGGTGGATGCGCTTCTCAGCCAGCAATGCGATATTGTTGTGGCTGCCGAAAAGGTTGAACCATCTATCAATGAACATTCATCTAATGGGAAAA
>Ga0208411_1001947_pt1 | contig 13098 bp, 13 predicted proteins | sample ETN01SmetaG_4_FD_185793 | JGI IMG/M metagenome (GOLD analysis project Ga0208411, IMG submission 185793) | Marine microbial and viral communities from oxygen minimum zone, Eastern Pacific Ocean - ETNP2014F12-01SV261 (SPAdes) (version 2) | ecosystem: Environmental > Aquatic > Marine > Oceanic ...
TGTCTATCGTTTCCACCACGTTATGCCCAGAGGGTTTCGACCCATGAACATTCTCAGTTTTCACCTTCGGACAGTGTAACCATCAACGATCTTTTCCAGGGATGACATTTGGTCGTCGTCGATTATTCCGTCGTTAAGTTTCTCCACTAGGAATTCCTTAGCCTCCTTCGTAGTTTGCCTTTCGCCCCGAGCCCAAATAGTGGCAAGGAGGTTTGAACGATGCTCTTCGTCAATACCAATCTCCAATAGTAGTCCGCGCATTTCGTACTTATACTCCATATGTCTACTTCTATCCAGTCTCCGGGCTCTATTTGCTGGTTGATACGATGAGGTCTTGTTTCTGAACTTCCTCTGTGGCTTCTTTGCAGTTTCTTTAGTGGTTTTTGGCTTTGCTTGGATCTTCTTCAGTGTTTTTGCTTCTTCTGTCGCAATGGAAGCTTTGATCATACTATCCTGAATAATCTGTCTAGCCTTCAGACTCTTGCCCTGTTTTTCCCCATCAGGAGTTTCTCCGGATGATTGAACTGGTTTCTTTTCCAGGCCGATGTCTTTCCTTGGAGTATCACCTAGAATCTGATCCTGTAAAATATCCACATCTTCTTTTTCTTCAAAGTTTGTTTGCTTAGTTTCTACAGATTGAGGCTCTTCGATGAGTGGTTCCTCGACAACAGATGGCTCCTCAACGACAGGTGCTTTGTCTTCTGTTTCAGTAATGACTTCTATGAGGGGATTTTCTGGTTTAATTGTCGTCTCTGCCTTTGGCTTGGCGCCGGGAACTGATGGAGGGGGGGCAATCTGAGACCTCACTCTGGAGGTCTTAGTTTGAGAAGAGTTAGTTGGTTTTGACTTCTGAGTGGTTTGGGGAACGGACCCGAAAACGTTCTTTGGGGCAGCCTTCTTCCTACGTCTCCTCTGCACTGTCCAATCAATCCTCAAACTTCCGGCCGTACTGGCTCTCATAAGAGTTCGTTATTTTTATTGCCACACCACAGCAGTGTTGTCGGTTCTGAGAGTTGGATCGATGGCGCTATCCATGATCTGTGTTTCTATGCCACATTCAAGCATTCTCCGCCCTAGCTCTGCAATCATTGTTCCATTGTCAATACAGAATGGCTTCTCTGGCCAGAAACAATTGGCACCCCTCTCATCGCACATAATTTTACTCATTTCTCTGAGTCTATCATTACACGCAACACCTCCACCGAGTAATAATTCAGTTTTTCCTGTGTGGGCCAAGGCCCTTTCGGCAACTTCGACACACGTTGCAAACGAGTGTTCCTGTAGCGACCAACAAACTTTCTCTAGTGATAATCCTTCAGATATCTTTTGAGTTGCAGAAGTAAGCATTCCCGAGAATGCTAGATCCATGCCATGCACGCCATATGGTAGATACGCCTCGTCGAGGGACTGGGGGCCATTCTTCGAATGCTCCAGTGCTAGTTGTTCGATTTTCGGACCACCTGGAAAGGGTATACCCCGATTCCTTGCAAACTTATCCAACATGTTTCCTATTCCGATATCCAATGTCTCACCAAGAACACGATATCTTCCATCTGCTCTTGCTATTACCTGAGTATTACCTCCGCTAACATAGAGTAAAACTGGGTCGATGCAGCCTGTCTGATTCCTCCCAACTTCTATGTGTGCAACACAATGATTTACACCTAGAAGTGGTACTGAAAGCCTAGTTGCAAGAGTTCTAGCTACAGAGGCACCCACGCGGAGGCATGGCCCTAGGCCAGGGCCTTGGCTAAATGCTACTGCAACTATCGAATCCCAAGAAAAATCCCCATTACTTGAGAGCTTTTTGAGTAGTTCGGATGTTGATCCAGAGTGATGGTCTGCAGCTTCCCGGGGGTGTATCCCACCCTCTTCTGGGCGGTAAAGTGATGAAAAGGACGGGAAAAGCTCACCTTCGGTACTAACACTACCAAATGAGAAGGTGTGGGCGGTACTTTCGATTCCTAGGATAATGCCACCCATGAGGTCCCCCATGAGCGCGAGTTCTTTCAACTATCGGAATCTCCAGACATCATGAGGACCCTGTTGTACAACTGTGGTGAAGTTGCACATCTTTCTACAGGGGATGACGAATTCCCTCTATCTGGAGATAGAATGGTTGATCGGGAGTCTCTAATTTTCCCCCCGGGAATGGGAATTCTCATTGATTCCGGAAAGATTCTGGAAATTAGTCCAATGCAAGAGATAGTTGCAGAGTTCGCACCGTGGTACCCAACAAAGATTGAGAATGGAGGGACGAAGGTAGTTGATATCGGTGGAATGTCCGTCGTACCTGGTTTCGTTGACAGTCATACGCATCTAGTATGGTCTGGCGATAGGTCAAATGAATTGGCCATGAGAAATTCAGGCAAGTCATACAAAGAAATTTCACAAATTGGGGGCGGGATTATGAAGACCGTGAATAGTACACGAAGCTCTCCGCAAGAGCAACTTGTTGAAAGTGGCCTCAGACGATTGGATTCAGCGTTGAAAAACGGGACTACTTCGATAGAGGCAAAGAGCGGTTATGGATTAGATTTGGACTCTGAAGTGAAACTTCTGGAAGCAATTTCTGTAATTGACAGGTCATCTCCCTGTGACGTTAGCGCCACTTGGTTAGGAGCACATGATTTCCCCAAGGAGATGACTAAGAATGAGTATGTAGAACACCTCATCACTGATCAATTGCCAGTTATTTCTGAGTTGTCCTTGGCGAAATGGGTAGATGTTTTTTGTGAAGAAGGTTGGTTCACAAATGAACAAACTGAAGAAATAGTGGCCGCATCGAAGTCTTTTGGCCTGGAATCGAGACTCCATGTTGATGAGTTTGTTGATAGTGGCGGACTACAATTAGCATCAGAGCTAGGATCCGTTAGCGCTGACCATGTAGCCTGCTCAAATGATGATGCCAGAATTAGTGCTGCTGAATCTGGTACAGTCCAGACATTTCTTCCAGGGACTCCATATGTCTTAGGAAAGAGTCTCGATCTTCCAATTAAGAAATGCATCGAGGAAGATTGGCCATTCTCATTTGCAACTGATTTCAATCCAAATTGCCCAATTACATCTCTCCCTTTGATAGGGAGCTTAGTAACTCACAGGATTGGAATAGACCCTATTACTGCTCTTGCCGCAGTGACTAGGAACCCAGCAACGACAATGTTCCAAGATACTGGAGAAGTTAGAGGGGTTATTTCAGAAGGGGTAATTGCCGACTTGAATATTCTATGGTCGCCATCTGCTGACTCATGGTGCCAAACACCGGGGACATCGCCGGTCAGGTATACTTTCAAAAATGGAGATATTGTAAATTCAAATAATGTGTACTGATTCTACTAGTGATAAGTTGTGAATTTTATTCAATGTATTAAATTTTTCAATAATATATTTTGGAATTGACTATCATCCTAAGTTCAATAGCAAATTGTTTGAAAAATCCACTGGTTTTAGGACCGATAACCTACGTTATCAGAAATTGATTTCACTGGTAGGAGCTAGGATGACTCGCAGTACTGCGTTTATTGAAAAAAGTGGATAATTTGCATAAAACCCCCTACTAAATGTGAAATGTTGAAGGCATGAGTCTAGTGGAGAGTGTATGGCTTTGGAATACAGTGGGTTCTGTATGAAATGCAAAACATACGTTTCGATCAATGGTCCGAAGGAGATCGTGATGAGCAATGGCAGAACACGAGTTGCAGGAGAATGTTCCAACCAAGGATGTGGTGGTCGCATCTCCAAGATTGTATCATAGCTGTTCAGAATGATTCTTGAGTGAATGGCAATTCGAAGGAGGGCCGGGCTCGTGGTCTAGGGGTTATGACGTCGCCTTGACATGGCGAAGATCGCAGGTTCAATTCCTGCCGAGCCCACCAATAGATTTGATTCTATTAATAGTATTATTCAAAATCGTAAGATACTCGGAGACGGCCCTTGCCCTTGTTCTTCTTACCCAGGAACCTTACTCGAGGAATTTGGGAAGTGTTTGAAACGTGAGTTCCGGCACATGGGCACAGATCAACCCCTTCAACTTCCACGACTCTGAGATGCGTGATTGAAGTTGGAATTCTATGCATGAACTTGGTGTGCCTCATTTGGTCGTGCATCAAAATCTTCTCCCTCTCCCATTCGTGAACATTCACTGGAATATTTGATGAAAGTACAGAATTTACAGTCTCGATCAGATCTTCTGGATTGAAAACCTCCTTGTCATCGAAGAGAAGGTCGACTCTAGATTGTTCGGCTCCAATTTGGTTTCCCACCGTCTCGCAGCCCCACAAATCTTCGGCTAGAGCTGAGAAAATGTGCTGTGCTGTGTGCATCATTGAATGGCCATTCCTCCTCATCACGTCAATCTCGCATGATACTTCCTGGCCTGTTCTGAACATCTCAATTTCCTCAACCGGATGAAGGATCATTTCTCCTGGTAGTACCTCGTTCAATACAGCTGAGTTCCCATCTCCCAGTCTAATCAAGCCTGTATCTCCAGGCTGCCCTCCGCCTCTGGGATAGCAATGGGTTTCTTCCAGAAGAAGTGAGTCCTCTTTTGTTTCAACTACTCTGGTTGTAAACGGCGGCGGATCTGTGCCGGGATGCCTTTGCATGTGCAATTTTTCTTGAATAATATCACCCGAAAATGCTTGTAAGGCCACCATCAAGTATGGCAATGGATAAATTTTCACATTCCTTGGTAAGTGATCTGTCACCATCAAGGCCATCCACATGCTTCCTAACCCACTCTGAAACTTTGGCTACACCTGCTCCGGGCGTCTCTGCAATCCCATCTAGAGCCTCTGCGGAGCAAACTAACTCATTTGCAAGAACCTGGGATAGTAGAATGGAAGATTGCAGGGCCCTAAATGTCCCAGTTGCACCCATTGAAACGTGATCTTCCTTCCCCATGCTGACAGGTACATTGCTCGTAGATGCAGGATTTGCCAGTAAATGAAGCTCGGCAATTACTGCAGCCGCAACATATTGTACGATCATTAGACCGCTCTCTAACCCCTCATTTTTCGCTAGGAAAGCCTTCTGGCCACTCCAATTTGGATCCATTAACTGATTGATGCGTCTTTCTGAGATACTTGCCAATTCATGGCATGCTATGGCAATTGAATCACTGGCTAAAGATAGGTTCTGACCATGAAAATTACCGCCACTGATTATTTCTGCGCTTCCGTCATCATCTACGAATACCAATGGATTATCAGTCGCACTGTTAATCTCAATCTCAAGAATCCTGCGAACCTCGCGTAACAGGTCAATTACAGGGCCATGTACCTGGGGAGAGCATCTGAAGCAGTAAGCATCCTGAACCCGGTCGCAGTCGACGTGTGAAAGCATAATCTCTGAATCCGATACAAGTTCGGATATTCGTGCTGCTGAAATTGACTGGCCTAACTGAGGCCGAGAGTCGTGAATTCTCCTATCAAATGGTTTGTGAGAGCCTCTTATTGCCTCTAATGAGCATGCTATTGATGCATCTGCTGCCAAGGCAAGGGTTTCCATGTTCAGGACTGTTAGGGTTAGGAACGCACACATCTGGCTAGTTCCATTAATCAGAGAAAGTCCTTCCTTGGCTTGTAATTTGATTGGGGTCAAATCTGCTTCCGAGAATGCAGATGCGATATCGGTGAGATGCCATGAACCTCTCACGAACCGTTGGCATTCGCCCTCACCCATCATGCCTAGAGTCATATGAGAAAGTGGAGCAAGATCACCGGACGCTCCTAAAGACCCTATTCTAGGAACTATTGGTGCTATTCTTGCGTTGGCCATTGATAGAATGAGTTCGACTACATCGGGCCTGGCACCAGAGACTCCTCTTGCTAGCGAATTTGCCCTGATTATCATCATCAGAAGGACAATCTCGGGATCCATCCTTTCTCCAATTCCGCAAGCATGGCTTCTTACCAGGTTCGCCTGTAGGCTCTCGAGTTCATCTTTTTCGATGCTTACGGAGGACATTGCCCCGAATCCAGTATTAATTCCATAAACTACCTCATTCGAATCAACTACCTTTTCGACTGCATCACGTGATTGTTGCATCTTATCTCTTGATTTATCTGGGAGAAAGGCGGTTGCAGTGCCTTTTGCTATTGCTAATGCAGACTCAAGTGTCAGAGATTTACCGTCTATAGCTATCTCTGCCATTAGACTGGCGAGACTAGTCGGCCAAATAGAGTCATCGAGTGCCATCAAAGATGTCATCTAAGACGTTTTCATCGACTATTTCGGGGACTGTTACCACTAGCCTACTATCTGAATCCATAGCTCGATTGATAGCGGATATGGCCCCACTATTTCTGGCCCAAGACCTTCGGGCAATCCCATTATTGACATCCCACGATATCATTGAGTCGATATTTTCCTGCGCCTTTTCGGAGCCGTCGATTACAAGTCCAAAACCACCGTTAATCACTTCTCCCCATCCGACTCCTCCACCATTGTGAAGGCTTATCCATGTTGCGCCTCTGAATGAGTCTCCCACGAAATTATGAACAGCCATGTCTGCAGTGAACATCGAACCGTCGTAAATGTTCGCGGTCTCTCTGAATGGGCTATCAGTACCTCCAACGTCATGATGATCTCGACCCAAAACGATTGGGGCAGATACCAAGCCGCTGGAAATTGCCTTGTTGAATTCGCTAGCAATGGTTCTTCTTCCTACTTCATCAGCGTACAAAATTCGTGCTTTGCTACCAACTATTAGGTCATGATTTTCAGCCTCTGAGATCCATTTTATATTATCCATGTACTGTGTTCGGATATCATCTGAACAATTAGTAGAGAGCGTCTCTAGAACTTGTTTGGCTATCATATCGGTTGTTTGAAGATCTTCCTCATTACCCGAAGTGCAAACCCATCGGAATGGGCCAAACCCATAGTCGAAGCACATTGGACCCATGATGTCCTCGACATATGATGGGTATCTGAACGAGCCATCATCAGAAATGACATCAGCTCCAGCTCGACTAGATTCAAGAAGGAAGGCATTTCCATAGTCCCAAAAATGAGTACCCCTCTCAGCGAGGGAATTTATCGCATTTACGTGCCTCCTGAGAGAATTCTGGACAGAACTCTTGAAGCCAACTGGGTCTTTCTCCACCATAGACAGGCCCTCTTCAAATGACGTACCGGCAGGCATGTAACCACCTAACCATGGATTGTGGAGGCTGGTTTGATCACTAGCTAGCTCGGGAGTTATCCCTCTGACAACTAGATGCTCCAGCAAATCGACTACATTTCCCAGATATCCTAGTGAGACGGCTTCTTTTTTCGAGGCAGCCTGCTCAGCGCGAATACATAGTTCATCCAAGTCCTCGTATAGCTCTGATAGCCATCCCTGAGAGTGCCTCTTTCGTGCTGGTACTGGATCTATCTCAGCGATGATGCAAACGGCACCGGCAATAACTGCAGCCTTGGCCTGGGCACCCGACATCCCCCCCAATCCAGAAGTAACATACAGAACCCCGCCAAGACCCTGTTCAGATGATTTGCCAAGGTACTTTCGTGCCGCATTCAATATGGTAATTGTTGTTCCATGAACTATTCCTTGGGGTCCTATGTACATGTACGAACCTGCAGTCATCTGCCCATACTGTGATACTCCCAAAGCGTTCATTCTCTCGTAGTCATTCTGAGACGAATAATTCGGAATAACCATACCGTTTGTGACCACGACCATTGGAGAATCGATGCTTGAAGGGAACAAACCCAGCGGATGTCCAGAATACATCACCAGTGTCTGTTCTTCTTCCATTTTGCTAAGATAACCCATAGTTATCAGATACTGTGCCCAGTTCTGGAATACTCCTCCATTTCCACCATATGTGATCAATTCATGTGGATATTGAGCAACGTTGGGATCGAGATTATTTTGGATCATTAGCATAATCGAGGCTGCTTTCTTACTATTGCATTGGTATTCCGAAATTGGTCTTGCGTGCATCTCGTAATTAGGCCTGAATCTATGCATGTATATGTGACCGAATCGGTCTAGTTCGTCGAGAAACTCCGGAGCCAACACATGATGCCATTCTCTAGGGAAGTATCGCAGAGAGTTCGCTATTGCGAGGCGACGATCTTTTTCGTCCAGCACTTGGGGCCTTTTGGGAGCGTGAGGAACTGAATTGTCTATTTCTCTAATCGGTGGAAGTTCTTCTGGGATTCCTCCTAGGGAATAATCTTCGGGAAACATCACCAACCCAACCTCTCGTTCACCTGCAGGGTTATTGCCTCTACTGAGGCAGTTGATTTGAGTACAACTTTGTTGATTTGCGAAGCGAGTCTGTCGACGTCATCCCCTTCGATGAATTCCAGGTTAATTCTTACGTTCATTGCAGCCATTTTGACTGCCGAAAGAGAAAGTTCCGATGCTGAGGCTAAATCAGTTAGGGCATTTGCATTACAGGAGGCGCACAACTTCTCGAGGTTGCTCAGAAGCTTCCTTGCACCGGAAGCTGTAGCGAGTGGGGCCTCGGCAGCCCCTATAGTCGCATCACGAATTGATTTTGCCCTCTCAGTCTTCTGTTCCTCGGTGTCTCTGGGAAGGCGATAGGCGTCCATTACTGATTCGAATGCTTCCGCGTCTATCTCGGCTAGGCGCATTGCTTCCGCCATTCCTACTTGGGACTCGGAAATCACAGATTGGGCCACCTCATGCCCTTCTGCCCACTTTTTCTTTCCCACTGTGAGTCTCGCGACCATCATAGCAAGAGAGTGAGCATGGGCGAGGGAAAGGGCCGCTACCGATCCTCCCCCCGGAGTTGGGTCAGAAGAACCAATCGAGCGAAGAACCTCATTGTATCCTTCGTTCAATTCTCAGACCCCCTAGCAATAGCCCATTCGATGATGCAGGATTGTGGATCGAAGTCTCTCAGCTTGTCAAGCATCAGTCCTGAAATCGCCTTTTCGACAATTGTTTTTTCATCAATTTCGCCCTTATCATTATTGTAATAATTGCCAGCGGATTTCATTGCACTCAATGGCACTAGTCCAACCAATTCTCCCGCAGTCACATTTAGTCCGATCTTTTTCGCCTCAACGCGAATAGCTTCTGTTACTTCATGGAGCCCCGTTACGCCATAATCAAGGAGATTCATCGATACCTGTGCCGTAGAAGGGTCGTACATCCATCCTGCGGCCTGTAATGACTGAAATATTCCAGGGTTTCTGATGGGCTTACCATCGTCTCCAATAACCTTCTCACCATTTTCGTCCTTCACTAGTGACCCACTAGTCCTAATCTTAGACGCAATTGAGTTAGCCTTTGACTTGTCATCAGTATCTAGATTTACGTTATAGGCAATTAGTATAGTCCTAGCCCCAGTAGCGGTCACGCCCATCTTAGGCTTGAATTCTGATGGGCCGTAATCAGGTTTCCACTCAGGAGAAATTACCTTTTCTGCCATTCCCTCGTACTGGCCTCTACGAATATCCGGAAGCCTAGACCTCTGTGGGGTTCTTGCTGCTTCGGCATAGAGGTAAACAGGTAAATCGAGCTCTTCAGATACCGCACTTGCGTATCTCTCGGAGAGTGTAACGCAATCTTCCATGGAGATCCCTTGGATTGGAATGAATGGGACTACATCCACTGCCCCCATCCTAGCATGCTCCCCAGAGTGTTCCCTCATATCTATGAGATCAGTTGCAATACGGGTACATTCGATTACAGTTTCCAATACTTCCTCTGGCCCACCTACCATTGTCACTACTGTCCTGTTGAAGTCGTGACCCATGTCAACATCGAGTAGTGAGACGCCATTTGTCTCCCTAATCGGCCTAGTAATTTGCTCAATTAGTTGCTTATCCCTTCCTTCGCTAAAATTCGGGACGCACTCAACTAGGGTTCCCTGCATGGACATTGGAAGTGACTGCTCGTCAAGATATTTTGCTTATCCGTAGATTCCCTCGGAATTGGTTTCGTTGGACCCCTTCCTATTATCCTCGACCTTCTTTATCGCCCATATGAAATCGGATTTCTTTACGGACTTGCGGCCGCTAGATATTGCCGAAATTCCGGCTTCAACGACAGCAGACTTAATCTCAGCTCCACTAAATCCCTCAGACATTGAAGCCAATGATCTATTTTCCACATCCTTGGCCGTTGGCATTGAACTTGTATGCACAGAGTAGATAGCTTCCCTAGCATCCAAATCTGGAATAGGGATCTTAATTATTCTGTCAAATCTACCTGGACGTAGAAGAGCAGCGTCGAGCAGTTCCGGGCGATTAGTTGCTGCAATAACCTTGACATTATCCAGACTCTCGAATCCATCTAACTCGGAAAGCAGTTGCATCAGAGTCCTCTGGACCTCACGATCACCAGAAGTAGCGACGTCGAGCCTCTTGGAACCAATAGAGTCGATTTCATCGATGAAGATGATTGCAGGGGACTTCTGCCTTGCCATTTCGAACAGTTCCCTCACCATTCTGCCGCCCTCGCCAATGTACTTCTGGGCTAATTCTGCTCCCACTAGACCAAGAAATACGGCATTGGTGGAGTTTGCCACAGCCTTAGCCAGCATTGTCTTTCCAGTCCCGGGAGGACCTGTTAGTAGAACTCCTTTTGGAGGATCGATCCCGAAATCAGAGAATGCCTCAGGGTTCTCGAAGGGTAGCTCGATGGCCTCCTTCAGCTCCCTGATTTGTTTCTCCAGGCCGCCTATGGAAGAGTAATGGACATCTGGCGAGTCGATGATCTCCGCATTGCTAACTAATGGATCCCAAGAGTCGGAAAGTATCTCCACGACAGAGAGAGTATCCTGATTTAGCGCCACTCTGGTCCCCGGTTTGATTTTTGTACTATCTAGCCGACGATTGATTGAGACTAGGAAGACTGTGCCATTGGAACTCCTGACAATTGCTTGCTCGTTGACCACATCCTGGATGTAACCGATGATTAACGGAGGAGTGCGGATGTTGCTTAGCTCCTCTTCAAGTCTATTCGATCGCTTCTTTAGCTGTGTGAGTTCATTCTCTAGGAATAGCTTCTCTGTCAATAGCTGCTGAGCCTTGTCAGAAAGTTCCCGATAGTCCTTCGATAGTCTGTCTAGAGCGCCTTTGTGAGGCTCTTTGTTGTCGAGGACATCGTTCCCACTTGGTTTCTCATCCGCCTCGGAGGCCATGTTGTTCACACTAAACGGATACTTATGACCCCTGCGAAGGACTATGATGCTCAATCGTATCGGCAATGCATGGGTGCGTGCGAGCTCTGTGGGGCCGAGGGAATCGCTACAAAGAGGGCGAAGATTCCCAAGCCTGTGGGGTATAATTCGATGCTCGAGTGCTGCAATAGATGCATTGACTCCATGGGACTAATTGTTGAGGCAGCAAGGGTACCAACGGACATCCCCGCCGCAGAACCCCAAAGCGTTGTCTCGGGGAAAGGAATCTCCGGAGTGGACATCATGACAAAGGATGATTTGGAGCTAGCAAACGACTTTCATTCGCGAATCCGCAATGCTAGGAAGCATAGGGATCTTTCCCAGGAAGACCTTGCCAAACAGATGAATGAGAAGATTGGTGTCATTCAGAAGGCAGAGAATGGAATAAGACCGACCGACTCACTACTAAACAAGTTCGAAAAGGCACTAGAAATCGGACTATTCGTCGAGTCGGTTTCCCATGCCCATACAATGGTGGCTTCCGAGATCGATAGGCAGATGACCATCTCAGATGCGAAAAATACGTCTGAGTCTGAGCCCAAGAAGAAGAAGAAGAAGAAGGGCAGAAGGCTAGGGGTCTCTCGATCTGGTGCAAGATCTAGGAGATAGGGTCGTGGAAGAAGTCCCGCTCCATGTGATTCATCTCGACCAAGATGACCCGCGCAAATGCACAGCTAGGAAGATGCATGCGAATGGCCTTGTAGAGTTGCACGAATCCATAGCAAGAGCACCTAAGAGAGGGTATCTACTAGATCCAAAATCGACAACCATACTTGGACCAGAGGATCGTGGCCTCATTTCTATTGGGGCTGCTATTGTAGTCCTAGACTGCTCATGGAAGAGGATCGATGAATCATTGGAGGAAATTTCTGGAAGTACTAGTCTCGAAGGGAGGATATTACCAGCATTACTAGCTGCAAATCCAGTTTCCTGGGGGAGAGTCGGCAGGTTGTCCTCTGTAGAGGCGATTGCTGCTACATTGGCAATACTGGGTCATGACGAACAAGCCTCTAGGGTTCTAGAGCCATTCCAATTCGGGCAGCAGTTCCTAGATCTGAACAGAGAGCCACTAGAGGCATACGCCATTGCTGAGTCAAGAGATGAGGTTACTGCAATGCAATCAGAATTCTTCACATTGGAAAGTGAATCATAAAGTAACCTGAATGAGGTGTTCGTGTCAGGACGGGGAGTTTCCCCCCGTCCTGCTTGCGTTAATTTACTCTTCACGGTAAACAGTTTCAGAGATTTTCGTCGATCTTAGCGCCAACAAGGGCCCCTAGACCAACGAATAGGCCATCACAGACCCAGTTCACCAGCGTGTCGACGATCCCGTCACCAGCACTGGCTATTGATGCGCCCATATTGTGGGCTCCGGACAGAGTCATTGCTCCGCCCAGTACCATTAGGCCAAATGCGCTAGCCCATGCACTGTTGCATCTTGTGTGGACCTGCCACCAAACTGCACCAGCAGCTATCATGCCAATTACCGACCAGATAGTCGCTGTGTCGGCGATGTCTGGTAACCACATATCTGTTGCTTCCCAATCTGGTCCAACGTCGCCAAACTGGGTAGCTAATAGTATGCCTAGCATCGCACCGACGGCTTGCGCAACTAAGCGCATCCCGTTGGCCATCCAGTTGCCTTCTGTGTCTCCCATGTCCCCTGTCATCATGTGACTCCAGGTAACAACGGGAAGCACGTGAGCGCCGGAGAAGGCCATCCACACGACAGCGAGAGCGACTGCTCCCTCTAACGTGCCCAGACCCATTCCAAACACCATCCACGATAGCACAAAGGCGCCACCTATTTCTGCTTTCATTGCATTCATATCTACGTTCATTTTTTCATCTCCTCGTATACACGAGTGACTCCGTCTCGTTTCACTGGACTATATAATAGAGAAGGTACCGGACCTGCGAAAAATGGCTA
>Ga0208411_1001950_pt1 | contig 13089 bp, 11 predicted proteins | sample ETN01SmetaG_4_FD_185793 | JGI IMG/M metagenome (GOLD analysis project Ga0208411, IMG submission 185793) | Marine microbial and viral communities from oxygen minimum zone, Eastern Pacific Ocean - ETNP2014F12-01SV261 (SPAdes) (version 2) | ecosystem: Environmental > Aquatic > Marine > Oceanic ...
AATAAAAATAAATACGAAGGCATGCAAATAATTAATATTTCATCAAAGGATAGAGATAATTTAAAACTAAAATATCAAAAATGTGAACATGTTAACTTTAATAAAGGATTAATCGATCAAGATCTTGAATTGTATATTTTACCCTATTTAATTAATAGAGATTTTGTAAAAAATATCTTTCCACCTGAGGCTGCTTTAAGGTTAATAATTAAAAATTAATATAAATTTTAGGTTCCGCAAAAAGTTTGATATTGTTCACTTGACTGAAATGGTATTTGGTAATTAAAAATATTTTTTTGCTCAATATAAGGTTTATTTAAAATTTCTAAAAGTTGATTTATAAATTTTAGATTACCTTTATTTGCTTCATTAAGAGCTTCTTCAACTTTATGATTTCTTGGAATTACCAATGGATTAACACTTCTCATTAGTTTCATATATTTTTCAGGTGAATTATTGTTAGTTAATAATCTTTCTTTCCATCTCTTCTTCCAATTTTGAAAATCACTATCCTCATAATCATTATTTTGTTGAATTTCAAAATTCATTAAATGACAAAATGTATTTGTGTAATCAACTTTTTTTTGATGCATCAAAGTTAACAAATCTAGAATTAAAAATTTATCTTTTTCATCTGTACCAAATAAGCCCAACTTGTCTCTCATCATATTAAGCCATTTTATTTCATATTTCTTTTCAAAGGTGCTGATTATTTCAGTGGCTAATTTAATTGCTTTATCTTGATCTTTGTCGATCATTGGTATTAAGCATTCTGCAAATCGTGAAAGATTCCATTTTGTAATAACAGGCTGATTGCAATAAGCATATCTTCCCATTTGATCAATAGAGCTAAATACAGTTTTTGGATCATAAGTATCCATGAAAGCACAAGGTCCATAATCAATTGTTTCACCTGAAATACTCATATTATCTGTATTCATTACTCCATGAATGAAACCAACTCTCATCCAATTAACAACAAGATCAATTTGTTTATCTAAAACAATATTTAAAAGATCTATTGCTTTATTTTTTGAATTTTCAATATTTGGATAATGTCTTTTAATCACATAATTTAATAATGTTTCTAGCTCATCTTTTTTTTGTCTAGCCGCAATATATTGAAAAGTTCCAACTCTAATATGGCTTAAAGCTACTCTTGTAAGTATTGCTCCGTGCAAAGGTGCTTCTCTAATTACTTCTTCACCTGTTTTAACTACAGCTAAACTTCTTGTTGTTGGAATATTCAAGTTATGCATTGCTTCACTAATAATATATTCCCTCAACATTGGTCCTAATGCAGCTCTCCCATCACCATTTCTTGAAAAAGCAGTTTTGCCAGATCCTTTAAATTGAATATCGTGCCTATTTTTTTTTGACAAATGTTCTCCAATTAAAACGGCTCTACCATCTCCCAACATTGTAAAATGACCAAATTGATGTCCAGCATATGCTTGGGCAATACTATTACTTCCTTGAGGGAGTGAATTACCTCCAAATAATTCTGAAATTTTTTTGTTATCTAAATTCGAAAAGTTGAGATTTAATTCTTCTGCAAGATTTTTATTAAAAATAACTAATTCAGGTTTTTTAACTGGAACTGGTTCTATATTTTCTTTAAATGAGTCTGGTAGTTTGTAATAAGTATTATCGAAACACCATCCATTGGTCATTAGATTTAACTAACTTCTGCTTGATGATCTTTTGGTTTTACTTCAGTTTTAAATTGGTTTGAAATTTTTTGAACTTGTACTGAAGAAACTTTATATTCTGCGCACATTGTTTCTTCATCTTTTCCATGTCCAGTTACCATATTGACCATATGTTCTGGGAAATGGAATGTTGTAAATACAATTCCTTCTTTAACTTTGTCAGTAACTTCCACTTTTAAAGCCACTTCACCTCTCCCTGAATATAATCTTCCAATATCACCAGTATTTAAATCTCTATTAGCTGCATCTTTAGGATGTACTAATAAAACATCCTCATCCACAATGTTAATATTGCTAGTTCTTCTTGTCATTGTAGCTGCATTATAATGTTGTAAAACTCTGCTGGTTGTTAATATTAAAGGATATTCTTTTTGATTGGTTTTAATTTCTGTTGATTCTTTCCAATCGAAGTTTTTTAGTCGTCCTTTTCCTAATTTAAATTCTTCTGTGTGTAATATTTGAGTATCTGTTCCGTCCTCTTTTACAGGCCATTGTAAACCAAATTTTCCTAATCTTTCTCGAGTAATTCCTTTGAAAAAAGGTACAATATCTGCAATTTCTGCTAACACTTGATCTGCATCATAAGTAGGTTGATCAAATCCAAGTTTTTGCATCATGTCTGTAACTATAACTCCATCTGGTTTTGTTCCAGGCAATGGAGGAACGGCACGGTTAACTCTTTGTACTCTTCTCTCTGTATTAGTAAATGTCCCATCTTTTTCTAAGAAGGTAGTTCCTGGTAAAACAACAGTTGCAAGTTTAGCAGTTTCACTCATAAATATTTCTTGAACTACTAAAAGTTCAAGTGAATTCATGGCATCAACTACGTGAGCACTATTTGGGTCTGTTTGGACAATATCTTCACCAATAATCCAAATTCCTTTGACTTCTTTATTAATAGCTGCATCAAACATTTGTGGTATTTTTAATCCAGCTTTAGTTGGATGTGTTACTCCATATTTATCACTATAAAATTTTTGATTCTTTTCATCTGAAACTTCAAAGTATCCTGCACCTTGGTGAGGTTGGCATCCCATATCAGCTGCACCTTGAACATTGTTTTGACCTCTTAAAGGATTTACTCCAACACCTTTTCTTCCAATATTTCCTGTGATCATAGCAAGGTCAGCAATTAACATTACAGTTTTTGATCCTTGTTCGTGTTCTGTTACTCCTAAACCATGAAATTCCATTGAATTTTTTGCGGTTGCGTAAGCTATTGCAGCTTCTTTAACTAATTGTTTATCAACCCCAGCAACTTTTGCTAGTTGATCAACATCTTGTCTTTCAATTTCTTTAAGAAAATTATCAAATCCTTCAGTTCGATCTCTTACAAAATCTGCATTATACAATTTTGATTTAATTATAAAATGTAACATCATATTAAGTATAGCAACGTTAGTTCCTGGTCTTAATTTAATGTGGTAGTCGGCAAGTTTTGCAAGTTCAGTTGTAATAGGATCTAAAACAATAAGTTTTTTACCTTTCATTACTTGTTGTTTTATTTTAGATCCAGTAACAGGGTGTGCATTAGTTGGGTTTGCTCCAATGACTAAAAATAAATCTGCATGATAAATATCTTCAGTTGAGTTTGTTGCAGCACCTGTTCCAAATGTTTGTTGCATACCCCAAGCAGTAGGTGAGTGACAAATTCTTGCACAACAATCGACACTGTTTGTGCCCACAGCTGCTCTAATCATTTTTTGAAAAACATAATTTTCCTCATTAGTACATCTTGCTGATGAAATCCCAGCAAATGCATCAGGACCATTGTCTTTAATAATTCTTTGCATCTCTTTTTTAATAAAATTATAAGCTTCATCCCATGTTGCTTCTTCAAATTTTCCATTTCTTTTAATTAATGGAGTTTTTAGTCTGTCAGGATGATCGTAAAAGCCAAATGCATATCTTCCTTTGATGCAAGTATGACCAGCATTAACTTCTGTTTGTTTTGGAGTATCAATTGATACAACTTTATTATCTTTAATTGATGCTTCTAAATTACAACCAACTCCACAATATGAACAAGTTGTTCTTACTTTTTTATCTACAGCTGCGGATTTAGATTTGAATACATCTGAAATTGCATCAGTTGGACACGTGTGTGCACAGGCACCACATGAGACACAAGATGAGTCTCCAAACATCATATCGTTATCAGTAGTTATCCTCGATTCAAATCCTCTTCCAGACATAGTTAATACAAATGAACCTTGAATTTCATCACAAGCTCTTACGCATCTTCCACAATTGATACAATTATCTAAGTTCATTCTCATGTAATCATGAGAAGTATCTCTTGGAATACCTTTGTGTTGTTTTGGATTATTATATCTATGATCTGAAATATCTAAATCATTAGCAACTGTTTGAAGTTCACAATTATTGTTTACTTCGCAAGTATCACATTCCATTGGATGGTCGCTTAAAACTAATTCTACAATATTTTTTCTTAAATTTTGAAGATTCTCATTAGATGTAAAAATATGTTGATTTTCAGCTACTGGAGTATGGCATGACGCTACTACTTTTGTTGGGCCATCTTTTTTTAATGCCACTTCAACAGAGCAAACTCTACATGCACCATAAGGTACTAAATTAGGATCATCACAAAGAGTAGGAACTTTTTTTTCTCCTATATAACTTTTTACAAATTTTAAAATAGAAGTATGATTGGCACCAATTTCATAGGGTTTACCATCTATATAAGCAATTTTTCTCTTTTCAGAACTCATTAATTATCTTTTAATATATCATCTTTCATTTCATCACCAAAATATTTTAAGATATTCATAATAGGGGTTGGTATCGCACCACAAAGAGCACATAAACAGCCTTTTTGCATTGTTACCAATAATTCATTAAGTAATTTAAGTGGAATTTTAGCAGTTTTTTTCTTTACTTGATCAAACATTTCTTTTCCTCTGTAAGATCCCAGTCTTCCTGGAAAACATTTACCACATGATTCTTCTGCAGAGAATTCAAATAAATGATGAATATATTCAGTCATTGAAAAATTTTTAGGAATACTAACAACACTTGCATGACCTAACATAAACTCTTTTGAAGTGAAATCTTGGAAGTCTAAATTTAGATTTTCAATTTCTTTAATTGGGATTACTCCACCTAAGGGTCCTCCAATTTGAAATGCTTTTATTGGTTCTTTATAACCACCACCAATTTCATTAAATATTTTTTTCATTGATGTACCCATATCTATTTCATAAACACCAGGATTGTTAAAAAAACTATCTAAACAAACTAATTTTGTTCCTGCAGATTTTTTATTTCCGATTGCTGAAAATTTATCAGCACCATTGATTAAAATTCCTGAAGCTGCTGCTAATGTTTCAACATTATTTACTACTGTTGGTTTTTTATATAATCCTTCAGTAACAGGAAAAGGTGGTCTTACATCTACTTCAGCTCTTCTTCCTTCAATAGAAGCAATCAAAGCAGTTTCTTCACCGCAGATATATGCGCCTTGACCAATACAAATATTTAAATCAAAAGAAAAGTTAGTGCCTAAAATATTTTTACCAAGTAAACCTGAGTTTTTTAATTCATTTATACATCCATTGATTGATTCAATAGATTTTGGGTATTCTCCTCTGATATATAAAACTCCTTCATTGCCACCAATAACGTAACCACATATTACCATTCCAAATAATACTTTAAGTGGCTGGTCTTCTAATAAATATCTGTCAGAAAAAGCACCAGAGTCACCTTCATCCGCGTTGCAAATAACATATTTTTTATCTGACTCTGCTTTACTACAAAAATCCCATTTCATTCCTGTTGGAAATCCAGCACCACCTCTTCCAGTTAAGTTTGAGTCTAATAAAGATTTTACTATTTCTTTTTTTTCTGTTTTTAAAAACTTAGTTAAATGTTTTTTAAATAGATCAACTGATGACAATTTATCATCCATTAAAAAACTTGTTGTTGCGTAGCTTTTGAAAAAAAATTTATCTTGTTTTATATTTGCTCCTTTAAGAATTTGATCTATTTTTTCAATATCTTTTCCTGCATAATTTTCTCCATCATAATGAAAAGCATTATTTTCATAACAATGACCTAAGCAAAACATTTCTCCAACTTTGTCATCACCTAATTTCTTTTTTAAAATATTTTTTAACTTTTCTTGTGTTCCAGAACACATACAAGCACTTCCGTTACAAACAAAAGCTTTTTTTTCTCTATGTGAAGGCCTTAAAAATTCATAAAAACTTTCAGCACCATGAATAGTTGAAACACCTAAATTGTATTCTTTAGCAATTTCTTTAATATCTTTAGGCGAATTATTAAGAACATTTTCTGACAACTTTTTAAATAAATTGTCCTTTAAACCAATTTTTCCAGATAAATTACTTATATTTTTGGACACCGCAAAATCCCTTTTTTAGCTCACAATAACTTTTTGGTTATTTGTGTAAATATTAAAACTGTCTTCTTTTACGAAACCTATCAAGGTTATGTCAAATTTATTCGCCAGATCAATAGCCAGACTAGTTGGCGCGCCCACACCTATCATTATACCAATATTTGTCATTAATACTTTCTGCACTAATTCAAAATTTAAACGACCAGAACAAGTAATAAATTGGTCATTTGGTTTGAGGTAATCATTTTTTAAAGAATCTCCAATCATTTTATCTAATGCATTGTGTCTTCCAACATCTTCTCGTAATGATATCAAATTACCATCCGATGAAAATAGACCGCTAGCGTGAATACCTCCTGTTTTAGCAAACTCAGATTGATTTTTTTTGAGAATAGATGGTGATTGTATAATTGTATCTTTAGATAATTTAGGATCTGATTTAGGAGTTTTTTCTTTTTTAATAATTTCTAAAGCATCTAGGGAAGATTTACCACACACTCCGCATGATGAGTTAGTTAAAAAGTCTCTTTTAATTTTTGAAATATTTACATTTTTAGAATTGTTAATTGTAACAAGTATTTTATTTTGAATATTATATTGGCCAACTTTTTCGCCAAAACTTTCTATATTTTCAATATCTTTAATATTTTGAATAATTTGTTCATTATATAAAAAACCTGTAACTAAATCTTTATCATGTCCAGGAGTTCTCATTGTTATTGATAAGCTTTTTGTTAGCCAATTTTCCTTTTCTTTATATTTTAAAGAAATCTCCAATGGTTCTTCTATAGATATTAAATCTTCAATATTTTCAAATTTATTTTTTTTAAATTTTGTAACTTTATATTTTGAATTCATTAATCTATTTTAATGGATATTTTTTTTTTAATAAGAATTTATTAATTAATATTGCCAATGATATGATTATTATACAACCAGAAATAATTGGTAAAATTAAATAATCGTAAGATACACTTCCAATTATAACCATTATAGGATTTCCACCAGCAGGAGGATGCACTATATTTAGTAGTATCATTAAAAAAACTCCAACACCTACTGCCAATGCTATACTAATGTAAATTGGCAAAGTTATTAAATTAACAAAAACAACTCCAACTAAAGCTGTTATCAGATGTCCAAAAAAAACATTTTTAGGTTGTGCAAATGGACTTTCAGGGAAACCGAATAACAAAACCATTGATGATCCAAACGATCCTGCCAAGAATAACCCTAGAGCGCTTTTGTAAGTTAAAACTGTTAATATTCCGATTGTAAAAGCTGAGAAGAATCCAGCAAGTAAAGCTTTTTTAAAGATTTCTTTATCAAACTTAATCATCAAGAGCCTTTGAGACAGTTCTTAAAGGAAGGAGCAAACATTCTTTTCTAGATTTATTTTTTTTATCAAAAAGTTCTTTAAAACTTTTCCATTTTTTTTCTAAGTTTATTTTAGTATCATCAAATATCTTTTCACATATTATAATAAATTCTTTAATTTCATCTAAATTTTTATTTTTTATATTTTGAGAAAGAAGGCTAACTGATGCTTGACAATAAACGCATGACTTACATTGATAGCCCATATCAATCACTTTATTATTCTCAATAAAAAGCCTTATTTCCATTTCATCGCCACAAATTGGATTTTTATTTTTTGATTTGTGAGTATGTTTATCTAGAACTTTGTTGTTCTCTGTATTTGAAGCTATTTCTAAAATTCTTAAATCCATATTATCTCTTTAAAACAAATTTTAATGTTTTATATTTTGTTTAATGGATCATAACAAGATTTTAGGAGTAGTGCTAGCAGGTGGAAAATCCCAAAGATTTGGTCAAGATAAATCCCAAGTTAAATTACAAGGCAAGATATTAATAGATTATATTTTATCAGAAATAGTTGATGAATTTAATGAGACTTTAATAGTAACAAATAACCCTATTAGCTTTATGTCATCTGATAAAATTTTTTTAACTAAAGATTTTAAAAATGGATTAGGTCCATTAGGAGGGGTTTTTACAGCAATGAAATGGATTAAAGAAAATGATAAAAAATATAATTGGATTTCAACATTTCCCACTGACACACCTTTTTTTACTAAAAAAGAACTTAAAAATTTTTATGAAAATATTAAAATTGATGATAGCAAATTATTTTTTATTAAAAGTAAAAAAGCAAGACATAATATTTTTGGATTATGGTCAATGGATTTAATGGATCAATTAGAATCTGATCTATTAAAAGGTGAAAGAAAAGTTGAATTATGGGCAAATTCAGTTGGTGTAAGTACAATTAATATTGAGTATAAAAAAATTGATCCTTTTTTTAATATTAACACTAAGGAAGATTTAGAAAAAGCAATAAAAATAATGGACAATGATTAGTTATAAACAATCAAGAAATATATTAAGAAAATCAAAAATTATAATTGGTAATGAAATTTTAAAAAGTGCCAATTGTTTAAATAGAGTTTCTGCTTCAAATATTTATTGTAAAGTTGATAATCCTTTGGGAAATAATTCTGCCTTTGATGGATATGCCATAAACTCTATGGATACCAAAAATTTAAGCAAAAAAAAAAATAGATTATTTAAAATTTTAGGAACAATTGCTGCAGGAGATAAACCTTTAAATAAAAAAATAAAAAAATTTCAAACCTTAGAAATAATGACAGGCGGGATGATACCAAAAGGTTTTGATACAATTATACCTATAGAACAAATAGTTTTTTATCCCAATAAAAGAAAACCCGAGCACATTGTAATTGATAAAAAAATAAAAAAATATCAATATATAAGATTTAAAGGATCAGATTATAAAAAGAATGATTTGTTAATAAAGAAAGGAACTATTTTACAACCTCGTCATGTTTTAGCTTTAAAAACATTAGGGATTAAATTTATTAAAGTTAAAAAAAAACCAAACATATTATTTTTTTCGACTGGTAATGAAATATCAAATCAAGAAAAAATTCCAAATTGGAAAGTCAGAAATTCAAATAGTTATTATATCCAATCATTACATAAAAGCTTTTTGTTTAACTTTAAAAATGGAGGAATATTAAAAGACAAACATGAGGCGATTTTTAAAAAAGAAATAAAAAAAATGTTTAAGTCAAGAATTGATATTATTCTTACTTCGGGCGCGGTATCAGCTGGAAAATTTGATTTTGTACCCAGTGTTGTTAAAAAATTCAATCTTTCAAATTATTTTAAAAGTGTTGCAATAAGACCAGGAAAACCAATTTTATTTGCAAAAATTAAAGGAAAAAATAAAGCAATCTTTGGTCTTCCAGGAAATCCAATTTCATCAGCAGCTTGTTTTAGGTTTTTTGTTTATCCATATTTACTAAGCTTACTAGAAATTAAGGATGAAAAACCTATAAAAGCAATTTTGAAAAATGAGTTTAATAAAAAAATAAATTTTACTCGTTTTGTTAAAAGCAAAATTAATACAACTAAAAATGGTAAAATTGAGGTTCAGATTTTAAAAGGTCAAGAGTCATTTAGAGTTCAGTCATTTATTAAATCAAATATCTGGACTTTATTACCTTCTGGAATAACTAAATTTAAAAAGAAAGAAATTGTAGATTGTTTTTTTCAAAATTATTCAAACAAAAATTTAATATGATAGAACTATTTTTTGTTGTAGTTCAAATTAATTAGAATTAAACATTTGTTTATGATCGAATTTAAAAATGAAAAACTAGCTATACCAATCGTTTTGTTTGCTGGTCTTGTTTGGTCCTTTGGTCCTTTAGTCGTAAGATATATGACTGATCCACATTTGGTTCCATGGCAATATATTTTTGGTAGAGGTTTAACTATTTTCATAATTTTAAATTTATATTTGTTTTTTGAGGAAGGAATAAATTTTTATAAAAATTACAAAAAAGTAGGTAAATCAGGGCTTGTAGGTGGTGTAGGTCTTGGAATTGCTATGATTTCATTTATTTATTCAATAACCAATACTAGTGCAGCAATTACACTTTTATGTTTAGCGGCAATGCCTTTTTTTACAGCTTTATTGGCCTTTTTGTTTTTAAAAGAAAAAATTACTACTAATGTTTGGGTATCAATAATTATTGCTACAGTTGGAATTTTAATTATGGCCATAGGTAACGATGAAAAAAATTCTTTAATAGGATTTATTTTTGGAATTACATCTTCTATTGGTTTTTCTATATTTTCAGTAACACTTAGATGGAGAAAAGAAACTCCTAAATTTACTACTGTTGCTGTAGCGGGTTTATTTTGTTTTATAATAGCTTCAATTATGATTTTAGTTAAAAATGAATCTTTTTTTGCAACAAGCTATAATAGTGCAATGTTTTCATTGCACGGAACTTTAGTATGTTTAGGTTTAATTTTATATTCTATTGGATCAAAAGCAATTCCAGCAGCTGAATTAACCTTATTATCTTTAACTGAAGTTATTGGTGGAATTTTTTGGGTATGGTTGCCATTGTTTGGAATACATGAAGTGCCAGCTACAAATACAATAGTTGGTGGCTTTTTCCTTTTTATATCACTTGTTTATTATAGTCTTATCATGAGATGGAATAAGAGATATATTGCTCTTAATTAAATTCTAAAAAACTTATGGAACGACCTGATTTTTTTACATTAAAGAATGGTGAAAAAGTAAAACTTCCATTTTCAAACAAAGAATATGATCAAAGAGTAAGTAAATTGAGATCAGTGATGGATAAAAATAATCTTGATATGATTATTTTAACTTCAATGCATAATATAGCTTATTACACAGGGTTTATTTATTGTTCTTTTGGTCGACCTTATGGCTGTGTTGTAACTAATGATAAAATTTCAACTATTTCAGCAAATATAGATGCTAGTCAACCTTGGAGAAGATCTCATTGTGAAAATGTTATTTATACCGATTGGAGAAGAGATAATTTTTTAAAAGCAATAGTTTCTATTGTTGGAAGAAATAATCCTCCAAAAAATATAGGAATAGAAAATGATCATGTCACTTTAGATATGAAGGAAAAAATTGGATCAATTTTTACATTTTCAGTATTCAAAGATGTTTCAAAAGAATTAATGAAACTTAGAATGATAAAATCTAATGAAGAAATAGAAGTTATAAAAAATGGAGCAAGAATTGCTGATATTGGAGGAGAGGAAATAGTAAAAAATATTAAAGAAGGAGCTACTGAAATAGAAATCGCTATTGCAGGAAGAGATAAAATGGAAAGAGAGATTGCAAAAACTTATCCAGATGCTGAATATATGGATACCTGGGTTTGGTTTCAGTCTGGAATTAATACAGATGGTGCTCACAATCCAAAAACAAATCGAAGATTAATTAATGGAGATATTTTATCTTTAAACACTTTTCCAATGATATCAGGTTATTATACAGCTCTAGAACGTACTCTTTTTTTAAATAGAATTGACGATGCATCATTAAAAGCTTGGGAAGCAAATGTAAAAGTTCACAAAAGAGGATTAGAGCTAATTAAACCTGGAGTTAAATGCTCAGATATTTGTAATGAATTAAATGAACTTTTCGCTGAACTTGGATATTTACAATATAGGACTTTTGGTTATGGACATTCTTTTGGAGTTCTATCTCATTTTTATGGTAGAGAAGCTGGCTTAGAGCTTAGAGAAGATATTGATACTGTCTTAGAAGAAAATATGGTCATATCAATGGAACCAATGATTTTAATCCCTGAAGGAAAAGCTGGTGCAGGAGGATATCGAGAGCATGATATTTTAGTAATCGGTAAAGATAAAATAGAAAATATAACCAAGTTTCCTTTTGGGCCAGAACACAATATTATTAAAGGGTAAAATGAACAAAGATAAAATAATTGTTAATAGTTGGAATGAGTGGGATCCACTTAAGCATGTAATAGTTGGAAGGGCTGATGGTACTTGTATTCCAGCTCCAGAACCAGCATTAGATGCAAAAGTTCCAGAAGATTCTGATATGAGGGGTCAGTTTGGTCCAAGAACTAAAGATGCTGTAGATAAAGCAAATCAATTACTAGAAGATTTTTCTAATATGTTAATAAAGCGTGGAATAAAAGTAGATAGGCCTTCACCTATAGATTTTAATCAAAAAACGTCAACACCTGACTGGGAAGCAGAGACCATGTTTGGCTGTATGCCTCCAAGAGACGTACTGCTAACTGTTGGAAATGAAATTTTAGAGGCTACTATGAGTTATAGATGTAGATGGTTTGAATATCTTTGTTATCGGCCACTTTTGAAAGAATATTACAATTTAGACCCTAATATGAGACATGAATCAGCTCCAAAACCAAGATTAACTGATGTTGATTATCGAAAAGATTATCTATCAGATAAAATTGGAATTCAAAAAAGATTACAATGGACTGAAGATAAATTTTTTGTAACTACTGAGGAAGAACCATTATTTGATGCTGCTGATGTTTTAAGATTTGGTAAAGATTTAGTTGTTCAACATGGATTTACCACAAATTTAAAAGGAATTGATTGGCTTAAGCGTCATTATAAAGATCATAGAGTACATGCGGTTAATTTTCCAGGAGACCCTTATCCAATTCATATTGATGCAACTTTCACACCAATAAAAGAGGGATTAATTATAAATAATCCACAAAGAAAACTTCCAAAAGAACAAAGAAAATTATTTGAAAAAAACGATTGGCAAATAATTGATGCTGCACAACCTGCTCATAATGAACCACCACCTCTTTGTTATTCATCTGTGTGGCTTTCAATGAATGTTCTAGTTTTAGATCCAAAAACAGTTTGTGTTGAGAAAAGTGAAAAATATCAAGCTGAACAATTAGATAAACTTGGAATGGAAGTTATTCCTGTTGAATTAAGAGATGCCTATGCTTTTGGAGGTGGACTTCATTGTTGTACAGCAGATATTTATAGAGAAGGTAAGTTGAAAGATTATTTTCCTAAACAATAAAACTAACTAGGATTTTTTTTTAGAAACTCTATATATTTTAAAACTTCATTAAATTT
>Ga0208411_1001955_pt1 | contig 13069 bp, 9 predicted proteins | sample ETN01SmetaG_4_FD_185793 | JGI IMG/M metagenome (GOLD analysis project Ga0208411, IMG submission 185793) | Marine microbial and viral communities from oxygen minimum zone, Eastern Pacific Ocean - ETNP2014F12-01SV261 (SPAdes) (version 2) | ecosystem: Environmental > Aquatic > Marine > Oceanic ...
GGGCACCAGCAGCAGGCCGTCCTGCTCGACGCTCCCTTTCGGTGGCGACTGCCCATCGGCCAACTCGACCACTTCCGCGGCCACCATCTGCCCCGGGTTCGTCGGCGACTCCATCTGGTAGGTGTACAACGGCGAACCGGGGACCATGATCAAGACCAGCACCACCACCAACCCCGCAATAAACACGCCGGTGGAAATCTTCAGTGCGCGCCAATCCTCCGAGGAAAGTTTTTGCGCCGTAAGGTCGCCGGCATCCACCGGAGTCGGACCACCCTCCTCCGGCGGCTTGCCGGCCAGTCGTTTTTCAACAATCCCATCGGCGACGAACCAGCCGACGCCGGTCATCGCCACGGTCGAGGCGATCATGAACCACCAGTTGCATGCGGGATTCAACTGGTAGCCGGGATCGATCACCTGTGCCCCACCGTTGGCCAAGCCGGCCAGCAGCGGCTCGAGGCTGGTGATGAACAGGTTGGCGTTGAAGCCGGCCCCCACTCCGGCAAACACCGCAGCCAGTCCTGCCAAGGGCGCACGGCCCACCGCCTTGTACAGCGCGGCGGCCAGGGGCGGCAGGATGATGTAGCCGGCGTCGGAGGTCAGCGATGACATGATGCCCATGAATACGACCGCCGGGGTGAGCAGCCGCCCCGGCACCACCATCAGCATCGCCTTGAGCGCCGAGCCGATGAAGCCGGTTCTCTCCGCGATTCCGATGCCGAGCATCCCCACCAGCACGATGCCCAGCGGAGCGAAGTTGATAAAATTCTTCACCATGCTCGAGATCGCCCAAAACAGGCCGTCGCGCGTCAGGATGTTGCTGGCCTCGTAGGTATTGCCGGTGGCCACCCACTTGACCGCAGTATCGGCTTGCGACGAAAGCTCGGCTGCTTGGCCAAGCGCGGCGGTCTGCTCCGGCAGGCGCTCCTCGACGATCCAGTGGGTCTTGGTCGCCACCGCCGAGGCGATCATCACCAGCACCGTGCCGATGAGAAACAGTGTCGCCGGATCCGGCAGCCGGTTACCGATGCGCTCGATCCAGCCCAGCCAGCCGCCAGTAGAGCTGGGGTTTGTGGTGGAGGTGTGCTCGGCCATGAATTCGTGAAAGCGCGGATTCTGCCCGGACAATCCGGCGGGTCAATTCCCGATTGCTTTTTGAACAGCACGGTCCCAATATCAGCCCACGCAAATGAGGATGAAGAGCCACATCTCAGTCATCGCAGCCATCGCCTTCCTGGCCGCCCCGCTTGGCCAAGCGGTCGAGTTGTCCGAGAAGGATAGCGGCAAAATCGCCCGGGTCGTCGGGTTCCTGCTTTCCAACACCCACTTCAAGCGCACGCCGCTGAACGACGACATCTCTCAGGCATTCCTCAGGAAATACATGGAGTCGCTTGACTACAGTCGCATGGTTTTCCTGCAGTCCGACTACGAGGAATTCGAGGCCAAGTACGGCACGCTGCTTGATAACCTGACCAAGCGCGGCGACGTCTCGCCGGCAAACGAGATTCACAAACGCTACTTCACCCGGCTCAAGACGGCGCACAGCTGGCTCGAGGACATTATCTGGAGCGACTTTGATTTTACCATCGACGAGTCGTTTGTACCCGACCGCACCGAGGCTAACTGGCCGGCAAACGAGAAAGAGGCGCGCGACCTTTGGCGGAAGCGCATCAAGTACGAGGTGCTCGGCACCCGCCTTGGCAAACGGCGCGGCGTCGAGGCCATGAAGGCCAAGGCCAACAACGGCGAGGTCATCAAAAAAGACGATGGCACACCGGTCAAGCCGTACGACATCAAGACTGAAAAAGAGAAAATCCTGCGCCGTTACGAGCGCTTCCTCCGCGTCCGCACCGAGATGGACTCCGGCGACGTGCTGCAGGTTTACCTGACCGCCCTCTCCAACGGCTACGATCCCCACTCCGACTACTTCAGCCCGCGCAAGGCGGAGAACTTTGAGATCAACAACATCAAGCTCTCCCTCACCGGCATCGGCGCCCGCCTCCAGTGGGACGACGGATACACCAAGCTCATCGAGCTCGTCCCCGGTGGTCCTGCCATCCGCAGCAAGAAACTCAAGCCGGGCGACCGCATCATCGCCGTGGCCCAGGGCGAGGAAGGCGAAGCAGTCGATGTCATCGAGATGGAACTCGACAAAGTCGTCGACAAGATTCGCGGCGAGAAAGGCACCCTGGTTCGCCTCACCATCATTCCGGCTGACGCCGCCGATGACAGCGAAACCAGGGAGGTTCGCCTGATCCGGGACAAGATCAAGCTGACCGACAGTCTCGCCAAGGCCCAAGTCATCGACTACCCGGAGGGAGACGACTCGCAGCCGCGCCTGGGCGTGATCAATCTCCCGCAGTTTTACGAGAACTGCGCCCGCGACGTGGCGCTCATTCTGGATCGGTTCAAGGATGAAAAAGTCAGCGGTCTCGTGCTTGATCTCCGACGCAACGGCGGTGGCCTGCTGCCCGAGGCTGTCAAGTTGGCCGGCCTGTTCATCGAACAAGGTCCGATGGTGCAGGTCATCGACAGTCGCCGCCGCAAACAGGTCCTGCAGGACAAGGACACCAAGATCGGCTACGACGGGCCAATGATTGTCCTCGTCGGCAAACTCAGCGCCTCCGCCTCCGAGATCGTGGCAGCTGCCCTGCAGGACTACGGCCGCGCCCTCATCGTCGGCAGCCTGTCCACCCACGGCAAAGGCACCGTCCAGACCGTCATGCCGCTCAACAACTGGGTGCGCCTGCCTGACTCCGGCAAACTCAAGCTGACCGTCTCCAAGTTTTATCGAGTGGTCGGCAGCACCACCCAGAAGCAGGGCGTGATCCCCGACCTTATCCTGCCCTCGCCGTACGACTACATGGAGATTGGCGAGGCCACCCTGCCCAACTGCCTCGAGGCTGATCACACTCAAAAACTCGACTACCGTCACGTCAACAAGGTAGCCGGACGCGTCGAACCACTGACCAAACTCTCCAACGGGCGCATCAAGGGAGATCAGGATTTCGCCTACATCCTCGAGGACATCGAAACCCTGAAGGAACGGTTAAAGGACAAGTCCATATCGCTCAACGAAACCAAGCGCTTAGCTGAAAAGGACGAGGAAAAGACCAAGCGCGATGACCGAAAAAAAGAACGCAAGACACGTGGCGATGCCGAGGAGACCGTCTTCGACCTCACGATCAAGATGATCAAGACCAACACCAAGCTGGGCGAGGAGGTCGAAAACGAGGAGAAACCGATCCGGCTCGAGGAAGACCCCGAGGACGGCGTGGAAATCGAGAATGAAGAGGATCAACCGAAGCTCGACCCACACATGCGCGAGACACTCCATATCCTTCACGATTACATCAAGCTGCTGGATCCCAAAAAACAAATCGCCGTCAAGGAGAACGACGACCAAGCTGAAATTCGCTAGTTAAGCAGTTTAATTCAAGACATCATCGGGATCGAGCGGGCCGCAAACCCGCTCGATTTGCTTTCGGATTTGGCCGTTACTGGCGATGACGGCATAGGTGTAATCCCCCTTCTTTCGAGGCATCCGCCAAAACTCACCGCCGGCACACTCGATAATCAGCCCCCCCGCTGCGATATCCCACAAATTAACCTTCGATTCAATGTAGCCGTGAAACCGGCCACTGGCAACGTAGGTCAGCGCGAGCGTCGCCGATCCCATCATTCGAGGCTTGCGGATTTTCAACGCCAACTTGCTGAAGTACGGCATCATGTACTCCATCGTTTTCTTGTCCTTGGCGAAGCCGATGCTCAGCAGCGCCTCCCTCAAGCCGCCGTCGTTCACGCGGATTTTTTTGCCGTTAAGCTTCGCCGCCTGTCCCCTGATTGCCGTCCAAAGCTCGTCCGTGAACGGATCGAACACTGCACCGACAACGGTTTCGTAATCGTCCCCGTACTCGTTCTGCTTGGCCAAGCGCTGCTGCAACGCGATCGACACGCAGGCATGCGGGATGCCGTAGGTGAAGTTGACCGTGCCGTCAATCGGATCGACCACCCAGCGCAACTCGGTTTCGATGTCACCGGCATTTTCTTCCTCACCCAGTATGCCAATCTCCGGATGCGCCCTGATCAGTATCGACTCGATCTTCCGCTGGCATCGCACGTCCAGTTCCAGCTTGATGTCGCGCTGAGTCGCTTCGTTGATTTTTTTCGAGGCCAGGCGATTGCGCCGCATGATATCGCCGGCTGCGTGCGCCGTCTTCACGGCAGTCGCAAGCAGTTGTTTCTTTTGGGCCACAATCATCAGGCAGAAAGCTTTTCAAGCGCCTCGTTGATCTGGCCGCGCTTGGTCTGCCAATCGGCCAGTCGCTGGCGCTGTTCTTCCAGCACCTCGGCAGGAGCGCGCTCGACAAAATTCGGATTACCAAGTTTGGCCTCCACCTTGGCGATCTCTTTCTCGACCTTTTGCAACTCCTTGGCCAAGCGCTCGCGCTCGGCGTCGAAGTCGATCAAGCCTTCCAGCGGCAGATACAGATCGCCAAAGGCCGAGCCCACGCGCGGCGTCCCCTTGGGCACATCCGAGCCAAGCGATACCGTCTCGGCATTCAACAGCAATTTGAGCACCTCAACCTCATGGGCGTCCTGCTCGCCGCCAGGGTTGAACGTGTAGTCCACTTTCCTGTTGAACGGGATGTTGTACGTGGCGCGTAGGTTGCGTCCCTGCGTCACGAGCTCATGCTTCGCGGCGACGAACCGCTCCACCGTGTCGTCCAGCCCGTAAAGCTCGTTGAACGCTGTGTCGAACGCCTTGGGCCAACGGGCGGTCATGATGGTTTTCCCGCCCTGCTCCGCCGGCATGTCCCTAGAATATCCAAGGCCGTGCCACAGCTCCTCGGTGATAAACGGCAGGAACGGGTGAAACAATCGCAGCGTGTTTCCCATCACGAAATCAACCACCGCCAGCACGTTGGCCTTGCGAGCCTCGTCATCGCCGAAGAAGGTCGCCTTGCAGGACTCAATGTACCAGTCGCAATATTCGCTCCAGAAAAACCGGTACAACGCCGCCGTGGCATCGGAGAAACGGTACGCCTGGAACGCCGCCGTCACTTCGGCGATCGCTTGGCCAAGGCGAAGCAGAATCCACTTGTCATCGCTCGTGAGCCGCTCCTGACATATCTCCCCCTCCATTTCGCCGCCCTGCATTTCGCGAAAACGGCAGGCATTCCACAGCTTGTTGCAAAAGTTGCGGCCCAACTCGACGTCCTTCTCGTCGAACAACACGTCGAGACCGAGCGGCGCACTGCGCATCGTGCCAAAGCGGAGGGCGTCCGCACCGTAACGGCCGATGAGTTCCAGCGGGTCGGGCGAGTTGCCGAGGCTCTTCGACATCTTGCGACCCTTTTTATCGCGAATGATGCCGGTGAAATAAACGTTGCGGAAAGGCAGGTCACCTCGCCACTCGTAGCCGGCCATGATCATGCGGGCGACCCAGAAGAAAATGATGTCTGGACCGGTGACGAGGTCAGTGGTGGGATAAAATTTCTTGAGCGTCTCGGTTTCTTCCGGCCAGCCCATCGTGGCGAAAGGCCAAAGCCAAGAACTGCACCAGGTATCGAGTACATCAGGATCCTGTTCCCAGCCGTCGCCATCGGGTGTCTCAAGCCCACAGTAAACCTCCTCGCCTCGATACCACACCGGAATTCGGTGCCCCCACCAAAGCTGTCGACTGATACACCAATCCTGCAGCCCACCCATCCAGTAGTCGTAAGTCTTTGACCACCGCTCGGGATGGAATTTCATCGTGCCATTGGCCACGCAATCGCGTGCCTGCTCCTGACTGGGATACCTCAAAAACCACTGCTCGGAGAGACGCGGCTCGACCGGCACATCGGCGCGTTCGCTGAAGCCGACGTTGTTTTTATAATCCTCCACCTTGACCAACGCGCCAAGTTCTTCAAGCTTGGCAGCAGCCTCCTTGCGTGCCTCGAAACGATCCTTCCCAGCTAGATCCGCACCGGCCAGGTTGCTCATCCTGCCGTCAGATTCGAGAACGTCGATGACTTCCAACCCGTGCCTTTGGCCGATGTCAAAGTCGGCCTTGTCGTGCGCAGGCGTGACCTTCAGCACACCGGTGCCGAACTCGATATCGATATGCTCATCGGCAACGATGGGCAGATGCTCCTGGCTTTCCACCGGCAGCGGGCGAATGGCGTGCTTCCCGACCAAGTGGCCGTAGCGCGGATCCTTCGGATTGACCGCAAACCCGCTGTCGCCAGGGATCGTTTCCGGGCGCGTGGTAGCAACCTCCAGCCAAGCGCCCGCTTCCTCGACCACCTGCACCTTGAAATAATAGAGCTGGCTGTTCTGCTCCTTCATGATGACCTCCTCGTCCGAGAGGGCTGTCAGCGACTTGGGGCACCAGTTCACCATCCGCTTGCCGCGGTAGATGAGCCCCTTCTCGTAAAGGTCCACGAAAACTCGCTGCACGCACAGCGTGTATTCCTCGTCCATCGTGAAACGCAGCCGTGACCAGTCGCACGACGCGCCGAGCTTTTTCAACTGATCGATGATAATGCTGCCGTGCTTCTCTTTCCATTTCCATATGTGCTCAAGCAACTTCTCGCGCCCAAGATCGTCGCGGTGCTTCATCACACCCTCCTTGCGCAACGTGCGCTCCACCACATTTTGCGTCGCTATGCCCGCATGATCCGTTCCCGGCAACCACAGCACCTCTTTGCCGTCCATCCGCGCCTTGCGGGCAAGGATATCCTGAATGGTGTTGTTGAGCACATGCCCCATGTGCAGCACGCCGGTGACATTGGGCGGAGGAATGACAATTGAGTATGCCGGGCGATCGTCGCCCACGCGCTCCGGCCTAGCCGTAAAACATTCATTCTCCTCCCAGAATGAATACCACTTTGTTTCTACTGACTGAGGGTCGTAAGCCTTGGGGATTTCCGGCATGGATATTGAACTTAAATGCCTGCGAAAGTTATTTTTTCAGCAGGCGAAACTCGATGCTGTCCAGCAAGGCCTGCAGGCTGGCTTCGATGATGTTTTCATCCACCCCAACCGTGTACCAACGTTCCTTGCCATCAGTAGACTCGATCAGCACACGGGTCTTGGCCGCCGTGCCGCTACCGCCGTTAAGGATGCGGACCTTGTAGTCGGTGAGTTTCACCTTTTTCAGCACCGGATAAAATCCGCGAAGAGCATTCCGCAGCGCTTGATCGAGCGCGTTCACCGGGCCATCGCCATCAGCCACGGTGTGTGCTGTATTCTCGCCGACTCGCACCTTGACGGTGGCCTCGCAGACATGCTCCGCGGCGTCGCCGCGCATGGAGACATGGAACGCCTCGAGATGAAACGCCGGCTCGACGCGCCCAAGCGCCTTGCGGATGAGCAACGCCAGCGAGCCTTCCGCTCCCTCGTAATCGTAGCCAAGGTGTTCCTGCTCCTTGACCTTAGCCAAGATATCCTTCAACTGCGGCGTGTCGTTGCTGACACGAATGCCCATTTCCTGGGCCTTCATCACGATGTTGCTGCGTCCAGCCAAGTCACTCACAAGGATGCGGCGCTTGTTGCCCACCACACCCGGGTTAGCGTGCTCGAAACTGTGTGCCACCTTTTGCACAGCGTTCACATGCATGCCTCCCTTGTGCGCGAACGCGGTGCCGCCCACCCATGGCTGGCGCCGGTCCGGCATCAGGTTGGCGATCTCATCCACGAAGCGGGACAGTTCCCGCAACTTTCCGATGCTCGCCTTCGGGATCGTACGCCTATCCATCTTGAGTGAAAGATTCGGGACGGCGATGGTCAGGTTGCAGTTACCGGTACGTTCCCCGTAGCCGTTGATGGTTCCCTGCACCTGCGTCGCGCCGGCGTCTACGGCGGTCAACGCGTTGGCCACGCCGAGGCCGATGTCGTTGTGGGTATGAATCCCCACGCTACAGGAAAGCTTCTCGCGGGCGGCAGCCGTGATGGCGCTCACTTCGCTCGGAAGCGAACCGCCGTTGGTGTCGCACAACACCACGAAATCCGCCCCGGCCTCCTCCGCTGCAAGCCACGTGGCCATTGCGTATTCGGGGTCATCCTTGTAGCCGTCGAGCGCGTGTTCCGCATCGTAAATAACTTTCTTTCCCTTTTTTTTCAGGAACCGGATTGTGTCGCCGATCATCGCCAGGTTTTCCTTCGGCGTGGTGCGCAGCACTTCCTTGACGTGCAGCAACCACGTCTTGCCAAAAATGGTCACCACCGGCGTCTTGGCGTCGATGAGCAGCTTGACCTGCGGGTCATCCTTGACAGCAACTTTCTTGCGGCGTGTCGAGCCGAAGGCGGCAATCTGGGTATTCCTCCACTTGCGCCTGGCCGCCTGTTTGAAAAACTCAATGTCCTTCGGGTTGCTCCCCGGCCAGCCTCCTTCGACGTAGTGCACACCAAAGGCATCGAGTTTCTCGGCCACGCGCAGCTTGTCTGCCACCGAGAAACTCACACCCTCACCCTGCGTGCCGTCCCGCAGGGTCGTGTCATAGATTTCCACCGATTCCTTCATCAAAGCAGGCGGGCTGTCCCGCCAAAGCCGGTAACTTCTACTGCCTGAAGCCAAGCGACACCAGCACCAAAACCGCGCTTGGCCAAGCGCTACACCTCCCCCTCGAAACCCAACTGTTGAACCGCCTCGTACAAAACCAAGGCCACGCAGTTCGAGAGATTTAACGAACGCGCCTCGTCGTGAAACATCGGAATACGCAGCCATCGATCCCCGGCAGCCCGGCAAAGCTGTCCCGGCAGCCCGACGGTTTCCCGCCCAAAGATCAAGTAATCCCCGCTGGAAAACAGGGCATCGGCATAGCGAGTCGGCCCGCCGGATTCGACGAACCACAGCTTGGCCTCCGGTGACACCGAGGCTGCGAACGCCTTCCAGTCCGGCCACGCTTGCCACTCCACATGCTGCCAGTAATCCATCCCGGCCCGTTTCAACTGGCGGTCGCCCAACTCAAAACCAAGCGGCTCGACCAAGTGTAGCCTCGTTCGGGTTGCCGCGCAAAGCCGCGCCACGTTGCCGGTGTTGGGCGGAATCTCCGGCTCGACCAAAACGACGTTCAGCCCGCTACCCGGGCGGCTCATCGCTTGGCCTTCCCCTTGCGATAATGGACCTTCCACAAAACCAGCCCGTGCGGAGGGGCGGTCACTCCCGCCCGGGCGCGGTCGCACGATTTCAGGATGTCACAAACATCGCCTGGCTTGAGTTTGCCGGCTCCGACCTCGACCAGCGTCCCGACAATGCCACGGCACATCTTGTACAGGAAACCGTCGCCCTCGATGACCCAGGTCAGCAGCGACTCTTTTTTGTACACCTTGCAGCCGGTCACCGTGCGAACCGTCGAGCGCATCTCGTACTCGCGCTTCACGGCGAAGGCCCGGAAATCGTGCCTGCCTACAAAATGCCTCGCACCTCGCTGCATGCGCTCGAAGTCCAGTTCGCGGGGCACGTGCCAGGCGGTGTTGTTTTGAAGCGGATCCATCACGGGATGATTCCACACGCTGTAACGGTACTGCTTGCCGCTGGCATCGAACCGCGCATGGAAGGTCATCGGCACGCGCCTGGCCTCCATCACCCGCACGTCGTCCGGCAAAAACGCATTCAACGCGAGGCGCAATTTTTGATCCTCGATACGATACTCTGCCTTCGACACCTCCACATGGGCCACCATCCCGCGCGCGTGCACCCCGGTGTCCGTTCGGCTTGAGCTGTGAACGCGGTCCACTCCCGGAAACAACTGCCGCAGCGCCTCCTCGATCCGCTGCTGGACTGTCACGTCGTTTTTCTGCAACTGCCAACCCTTGTAGTGGGTGCCGTCATACGCAACGGTCAGCTTAAATTTCAGGTGATCCATGGCGTTCAGGCCAGGCTGTCGAGGTACGATTGCAGCAGGATCGCCGCCGCCATCGCGTCGATGTTCTTCCGCTTTTTCTTTTTCTTCACCCCGCCCTGGGAGAGCACGCGGTTGGCCTGGACGGAGGTCAGCCTCTCATCCCAGGTTTTCATCGGCACAGTGATGCTGTTTTTCAACACCGCTGCAAACTCACGCACTTTTAGAGACGCCTCGCCGAAGCTGCCGTCCATGTTGCGAGGCATGCCAATCAGGATTAACTCCACCTCGTACTCTTGCAGTAGTTCCTTCAACCGATCAAGGAATCCGGAGAAGGGCTCGGCCGGGATGAACTCGAGCGGCTGCGCGATCATTTTCAACTCGTCGCTCATCGCGATGCCCATCCGGACAGTTCCGTGGTCTATGGCGAGGACTCGCATGAGCTAAAGCGCCTTCATCACCTCAACCGCGGCCTCGATCGTCCTCCCGATTGTCGCCTCATCGTGCGCCGCCGAGATGAACCCGGCCTCGAACTGCGACGGCGCCACGTAAATCCCCGCCTCCAGCATCCCGTGGAAATAGTTGCCGAATCGGTCACGGTCGCTCTTCATCGCATCGGCCATGTTGTGAACCGGCGCGTCGTTGAAGTAGCAGCAGGACATCGAGCCGATACGCTGCAACTGAACCGCAACACCGGCCGTCTTCGCCGCCTTGGCCAAGCCGTCCGACAGTGTTTGGGCAAGCGCGTCGATTTTTTCGTAAACGGCCTCATCCGTCAACGCCTCCAGCACAGCGACACCGGCGGCCATGGCCAGGGGATTGCCGCTCAGCGTGCCCGCCTGGTACACCGGCCCGTCCGGCGCGAGGCAGTCCATGATTTCCCCGCGCCCGCCAAACGCCCCAACCGGCAACCCGCCGCCGATGACCTTACCGAAACAGCTCAAGTCCGGCGTGATGCCAAAGCGCCCCTGGGCCCCGGCCAAACCGAGGCGAAAGCCAGTCATCACTTCGTCAAAAATCAACAACGACTCATGCCCGGCGGTGATTTCACGCAGAAACTCCAAGTAGCCGTCGCGCGGCAAATAAAGTCCCGCGTTGGCCGGCACCGGTTCCAAAATGATCCCGGCAATATCCGGACCATGCGCGGCAAACGCTTCCCGCACCGCCTGAACATCATTGAACGGCAGCACGATTGTTTGGCTGGTAAACTCCGGCGGCACACCGGCGCTGTCCGGTTGGCCAAGCGTCAACGCGCCCGAGCCGGCCTTGACCAGCAGCGAGTCGACGTGGCCGTGGTAGCAGCCCTCAAACTTGATGATTTTGCCGCGCTTGGTGAAGCCCCGCGCCAGGCGGATCGCCGACATCGTTGCCTCGGTGCCGGAATTGCACATCCGCACCTTCTCGACCGACGGCACGGCATTGACCACCAACTCGGCCATCCGCACCTCGAGTGGATTGGGAATCCCGAAGCTGGTTCCATGTTCCGCCGCGCTTTTGACAGCATCCACAACGACCCGCGGGGCGTGCCCCAGAATCGCCGGTCCCCACGTGCCCACATAGTCGACGTACTCGTTGCCGTCGGCGTCCCGAACCGTGGCGCCGTTGGCCCGCACCGCGAAAAACGGATTGCCACCAACGGCGCGAAAAGCCCGCACCGGCGAGTTCACCCCGCCGGGGATCCATTGCAACGCCTTGTCAAATAATGCCTGTGATTCTGCGCTCAAACGCATGCCGCGACAAAATACCGACTCCCCACTCAAACGCACGCGGAAAGTGCGGTACCTACTCCGAACCGCGCAGGTCGGCGACCCAGCGTTCGTGAATCGCCTTGAGACGTTTCAACTGATCCGGGTGCGTGTAGCGAAGATTTTTTTGCTCCTCGACATCAATCGAAATATTCACAAGAAAGAGCTTATCGTCCTTGGACAGTGGAGTTTTCCGGGTCGGATCTCTCGGGTTACCAATCAACTTCCAATCCCCCTCCCGTACTGCCCACTGTGAGTTCGAACCGCCCCCCATCCAGTGGAATTCCGAATGGGGCGATTTTGCATCGTCCGACTCAATAACCTTGGCCAGGTTCTTGCCGTCGAGTTTGCGCTTGGGCAACGGCACACCCGCATAATCCGCCAACGTCGGCAACCAATCGACCGACACGCCAAACTGCCCGCGCACTTGGCCAGCCGGAATTTTACCCGGCCAACGAATCATCGCCGGCACACGTATCCCTCCCTCGAAATAACTGAACTTCGCCCCGCGATACGGCCCGGGATTACCGCCACCACCAAACGTGCGCTCTTCCACCGAGTGGCCGTGGTCACTTTGAAACACAACAATCGTGTCCTCCCGCAAACCGAGACTGTCGATCTCCTCCAGCAAACCGCCAATCGCCTCATCCATCGAGGACATAAACGCAGCGTAGCGGCGGCGTTTTTCGTCTTTGATGTGAGCGTAACGGCGACGCCACTTTTCCGTACCTTGCAACGGGTAGTGAGGCAGGTTGATCGCCCAATACATGAAAAACGGTTTCTCGCGATTTGCCTCCATGAACTTTGCTGCTTCGTCCACCATCAACGTCGGGAAGTATTCTCCCGTTCGCCAGATCTCCTTGCCGTTCTCGTAAAGGTCGTGGCGGTTCGGAGGCACCCAGTAAAAAAAGTGCGAGTAGTTGTCGATGCACCCGCCCATGTGCCCGAACGAATAATCGAAGCCCTGCCCGTTCGGCATGGTCGGCGGCGTAAAGCCGAGATGCCACTTGCCGATGTGCGCCGTGGCATATCCCGCAGTCTTGAACATTTCCGCCATGGTCACCTGCTCGGCCGGCATCGCGCCACGGCCACCGGGGTGGGACGACACATTCCCCGGCACACCCGCGCGAACCGGCACCCGCCCCGTCAACAACGCCGCTCGCGAAGGCGAACAGACGGCTGACGCTGAATAAAACTGGGTAAACCGCAGGCCGTCCCGGCAAAGCGAATCCATCGCAGGCGTGACCAAATCCTTCGCCCCGTAGGCGTTGACATCGATCGAACCCTGATCGTCGGTGTAGATGACCACCACGTTGGGCTTGCGAGCTTCCGCGCTGGCCACAATCGCCAACACACACAACATCGTTAAAAAGTGTTTCGGTTTCATTTCAAATAATCAGCAATGTGCACGGCCCGAACATGATTCGCCCCGGCCTTTTTCAACCCCGATTGAATTTGCAACAAACATCCCGGGTTGGTCGTCACAACCACATCCGC
>Ga0208411_1001959_pt1 | contig 13051 bp, 9 predicted proteins | sample ETN01SmetaG_4_FD_185793 | JGI IMG/M metagenome (GOLD analysis project Ga0208411, IMG submission 185793) | Marine microbial and viral communities from oxygen minimum zone, Eastern Pacific Ocean - ETNP2014F12-01SV261 (SPAdes) (version 2) | ecosystem: Environmental > Aquatic > Marine > Oceanic ...
CATCACGGTCATCCTGCTGATAAATCCCGTGAAACTTGATGAACTGCTGGTCATCCGCTGAAAAAGCCTCAGCCTGCTTATCATGCAACGTCGCCGCAATATCCCCTGCCAAAGAGGGGTTTGCTTCCTTAATCACCTCATTATGGGTCAATTTATCGGATTTTTCAGACATTACAATTAATGTTTAGTAAGTTGATTAAGATTATAATCTTAAAGGTCTTATAGCGGTTGGTCAAGGGGTTATTAACAATATAACCACTGAAACAACAGAAAAATTAGATCATTAAATTCGGAAAGTTCTAGTGAGTAGAATCATTCCCACGTTGGGTGACAAAAAAGTAGGCCGTTCCCAAAATCAGTATCCCGGCGAAAATTCCAGCAATCAGAGGATTATACCAGCTCATTGCCACAAGGCTGACCGCCGCGATGAGCAGGGCCAGAGACGGAAACACCGGATAGCACACCGCACGAAAAGGTCGTTCCATATCAGGTTCCTTCTTGCGAAGGACAAAAAGTGACCACATGGAAATGACATATAGCGCAACCGCTCCAAAAGCAGCCAACGTAATAATTTCACCCGTACGGCCTGAGAGAATCGCCACAATCCCAATAGTCATGTTGGCCAGCAACGCAATGGCGGGCGTTTGAGTGGTGGGATTGATCTGACCAAGCGGTTTTGGCAGGAAACCTGACCGACCCATCTCCATCGTCGCCCGCCCCGCCGCGAGAATGATGCCATGGAAACTGGCAATTAAGCCGAGCAAACCCACGCCCAGTAGCAACGTATAAAGAAAATGCTCTTTACCCACCACCTTGGCCAACGCCAATGGCAACGGCGCGTCACTTGGTTCAGCTCCGGGTTTTTCATAGACAATCGCTTCCCAGCCCGCCACACCGGTAGAGGTAAAAAACACCGCTAAGGCCAACACCACCAGCGTAAGGATGGCGGATCCAAAACCACGAGCCACTGTACGTTGAGGATCACGTGCCTCCTCCGCCACATTGGCCACCCCTTCAATGGCCAGATAAAACCAGATGGCAAAAGGCAAACAGGCAAACACTCCGCCCCAGCCATTGGGTAAGGGATTATGATTAAAATTGGCCAACTCAAAGGAAGGGGCCGCAACTCCAATAAAGATGAGTAGCTCGGTTACTGCCAGCACAGTCACCACCAGTTCAAACATTGCCGCCTGTTTCACTCCCCAGATATTTAACCCGGTGAAAATTAAAAACGCACCAATCCCCACCACCCGCGGGTCCACTTCCAATCGCATCCCAACATAGGCGCCAATGGCCATGGCGATTGCGGGGGGGGCAAACACAAATTCCACCACCTGCACCAAGCCTGCTTGAAATCCCCAGAAAGGGCCCAGTGCCCGCTGAGCATAAACAAACACGCCACCCGCCTTAGGCATTGCGCATGCCAGTTCCGCGTAACTGAGGGTAAAAGCTACATACATCACCGTAATGATGATTGTGGCAACCAACATCCCCCACGTACCTCCCAATGGTAGCCCCAAATTCCACCCAAAATATTCGCCACTGATCACATACCCCACACCAAGCCCCCACAACATCACCGGACCAAGTGTGCGACGGAGTTTTCCAGGCTCAGTTTGGGAAGAATCTGTCATTTCAAGGGCAAAAGGTGTAGCGGGTGAGGGTTGATTTTGCAATCATCCACCCCACCGATGTCAGCCGTGCAAACGATCAATCCATTTACCGGCGAAACCATTCAAGAATGGCAATCGATGGACTTTTCATTGCTTAGATCGACTACAGCGAAGGCACGCTCGGCCTTTGCCAAGTGGGAGCAAGTCACAGTGCCAAAACGCGCTGAGCGGATACGTTCGGCTCTCAACTACTTTGAACAAAACCGTGAAGCGATCGCAGCAGATATCACCGCACAAATGGGTAGACCGCTCGTCCAGAGCCGAGGTGAAATTGACGGGTTACTGGAACGGTTCAATTACCTGTGCGATATCGCCCCGGAGGTGCTGCAACCTGACACTATTGCTCGAAAAGAAAACTTTCACCGGGAAATCATGCACGAACCCCATGGAGTTGTACTCATTATTGCCGCCTGGAATTATCCTCTGCTCATTGCAGCCAGCGGCGTGGCTTCAGCCTTACTCGCTGGGAACACAGTTCTACTTAAACATTCCACTCGCACACTTTCTATTGGTGAACATTTTGAAAAGGCCTTTGGGGGCGATGATCTTCTCCAACATGTGGTGATGGATCACGACTCCACCGCAAAAATTATTGAGGAGGGGGATATCAACCACGTGGTGTTTACCGGATCAGTCGCTGGCGGAGAAAAAATTTATGGCAGTACTGCTAAACGCCATTTTGATTGCAATCTGGAATTGGGAGGTAAAGACGGAGCCTATGTGGCACCGGATGCAGATATCACCCCATCAGCAGCAATGCTTGTCGATGGAGCAATGTACAACTCCGGACAATGCTGCTGTGGTATTGAACGCGTCTACGTTCACGAAAAAGTGTATGATGAATTTCTGGCAGCGTGCAAACCACTGATTGAAGCCTATGTGCTTGGCGATCCCCTTGACCCAAATACCACACAAGGGCCATTGGCCGTTGCCTCCTCGGCAAAATTAATGGAAGCACAAATAAGTGAGGCAATTACTGCAGGAGGTGAGATAATCACCGGAGGTAAAACGCGCCAAATCAGCCAAGGCACTTTTTTTGAACCAACACTCTTAACGGTGAGCCAAAATGATCTTTCCATTATGCAGGAGGAGAACTTCGGCCCACTCCTGCCAGTGATGAAAGTGCCCGATGATGCCGAGGCCATCAGGCACATCAACGACTCGCCCTACGGCCTCACCTCCGTCATCTGCACCAGCGATCAATCCAAGGCCGAATCATTTGCCCAACAGGTGAAAGCAGGGACCATTTTTATGAATCGTTGTGATTACCTCGACCCCGCCTTGCCGTGGTCCGGAGTAAAGGCCAGTGGCAAGGGTTCCTCGCTTTCACGCTACGGTTTGCTCGCCATGACCCGACCCAAGGCGATACATTTTCGAACCCAATTCTAACATGAGCACCAACAACATTTCTGCTGACGATCTCATTGCCAAATACCGCGATCAAAACATTCGGCGCGTGAAGCTCGCCTTTGCCGATCTGGACGGCGTACACCGCGGCAAATATATCTCGCTGGATAAATTTGCCTCCATCGCTGGAGGCACATCAGGCTTTTGTGACTGCGTACTGGGCTGGGATGTCAATGATCAGCTGTATGATAACGCCACTTTCACCGGATGGCACACGGCTTTCCCTGATGCCAAGTGCCGCGTTGATTTAGCGACTGAAAGGCGTCTGCCTGATGAGGATAATTGTCCGCTCTTCGTTGTGGACTTTATTGGTGAAGAGAAGGAACTGCATCCGGTCTGCCCACGTAATCAACTACGCCGCATACTCCAAAAGGCCGAAGCAATGGGCTATTCCGCACGTATGGCCTTCGAATATGAATTTTTCATTTTTGATGAAACACCACACACGTTGCGCGAGAAGAATTACCAAAACCTTACGCCATTGAGCCCCGGAAATTTTGGCTACTCCGTGTTGCGCAACTCAAGCCTCTCTGAACTCTTCCATGAATTCATGGATTACTGTGAGGCAATGAATTTTCCCCTGGAAGGTCTTCACTGTGAAACAGGCCCGGGAGTGTGGGAAGCAGCAATTACAGTGGATGACGCCTTGCAGGCAGCAGACAAAGCAGCTCTCTTTAAAACCTTCTCCAAGGCTTTCTTCATTAAACGCGGTTTGGTCGCCACTTTCATGGCAAAATGGTCAATGGATTATCCGGGGCAAAGCGGTCACATCCATCAATCCCTGATAAATGAAAATGGGGAGGGACTCTTTCACGATGCAAATGCCCCGCACAACATGAGTTCACTAATGGAACAGTACGTTGCCGGCCAACAGAAATATCTAAAGCCGTTCTTGAGTTTGTGTGCCCCCACGATCAACAGCTACACGCGACTGGTAAAAGGCGCCTGGGCACCCACCGCCGCAGCGTGGGGTGTGGATAACCGCACCACCGCACTTCGGGTTATCACCGGTACGGAAAAATCGCAGCGGGTGGAATTTCGCATTGGACCGGCTGATGCCAACCCGTACCTGATAGCCGCTGCAAGTATGGGAGCCGGATTACTGGGCATCGAGGAACAGCTCGATCCGGGTGAACCCTTGAGCGGCAATGCCTATGAACAGGAAGCCGAGCTACCCCCCGAACGTCAACTAGCCACCAATCTGCGTGATGCCATCCGCGACCTTGAAGGATCAGTTGAAGCAAGAACCTTGTTTGGTGAAGAGTTTGTAAACCACTATATCGCTTCACGGGACTGGGAGGTGCGCGAGCACGAACGCCATGTCACTGACTGGCAAATGCAGCGCTATTTCGAGATCATATAAAGTTGTGATGAACCAATTCAGTTTCCCAACAACAATCCTCCATGGCCAAGGGGCATTAACCGAACTGTCCGAGCGCATTCAGGAAAAAAAACTGATGCTCGTCACTGACCCGGGCGTGGTAAATGCAGGCGTGGTTGAGCAAGCCCTTGAAATACTGGCGAAGAGTGGATCCGAGTTTGAAGTGTATGATGAGGTCCACCCCAATCCTATTGAAGAAGATGTGGAAAAGGGTTCTGAATTTTATCAAAACAACAAGTGTGATGGGATACTGGCACTGGGCGGGGGTAGTGCAATGGATGCGGCAAAGGCCATTCGTTTTTTTGTCAATCACCCGGCACCGCTGGCCCAGTATTCAGTTCTCGAAAATGGAGCAGCTAAAATCACCGGCACTCTTCCTGTAATGTATGCGGTGCCGACCACGGCGGGAACCGGAAGTGAAGTGGGAAGAGGCGCCGTCATCACTCTTCGCGATACCGGCCGCAAAACCCTGTTTGTGGCACCTCCTCTCATGCCCACCATTGCCGTGCTGGAGCCCGCGCTCACCGCCAAATTACCTCCGCATCTCACGGCAGCCACAGGAATTGACGCCTTCACGCATTGCCTCGAATCCTACTTTGCCCCTATCTACCATCCGATGGCTGATGGAGTTGCGCTGGAAGGCATTCGCCTCTGTCTGAATCATCTCAATAACGCGGTAAAAGATGGCAGCAACCTTGAGGCCCGTGCGCAGATGCAAATGGCAGCGAGCATGGGGGCGGTCGCGTTCCAAAAGGATCTGGGCATGGTTCACTCACTGGCTCATCCGCTCTCCGCACGCCATGGCATGCACCACGGCCTGGCCAATGCGCTGATGCTGCCTGACTCAATGGCCTTTCTCGAGGAGGCCAACCTGAATGAGAAACAACAACAACGCATTGATACCGTGCGCACACTCTTCAGGGAAGTAAACCGATCCGGTGAATCGCTGGCCAATGAAACCCGCACCTGGTTTCAGGAACTGGGGATACAATTTGGACTCCAGCATCACAATATCCCCGCTGAGGATCTGGATAACATGACTGATGATGCTTTTGATGATCCCTGCCATGCGACCAATCTCATTGCCCTAACACGTGATGATCTCGCGGAAGTCTATCAGCGAGCCCTGTGAAAATCGGCCTGCTTGCATGCGACTTCGTAAATCCGGAATTTCTGGAAATCAGTGGCACTATCCCGGCCATGTTTGCTGATCTTATCAGCCAAACCAAAATTGATGCTGACTGGAAGGTGTACCGGGTTTGGGAGGATGAGATCCCTTCATCAACTGATGAGTGCGAAGCGTGGTTCATCAGTGGATCGCGCAAGTCAATCTATGAAGAGGAAGATTGGATCAAACACTTCGGCGAATTTGTTACGAATCTTCATGCGGACAAAAGAAAAACCGTTGGCATCTGTTTCGGGCACCAAATAATTGCCCAGGCCCTCGGTGGCGAAGTGCAGTGTTCAGATCGTGGATGGGGAATTGGCGTGAAAGAAATTGAGATGACCACTCAGGAACCATGGATGCAGCCCTCCCTCAAAAAGGTGAAGATGCTTTTCACTCATCAGGACCAGGTAGAGAAACTCCCTCCGGGGGCCCGGCTTCTGGGTTCAGTCGATCATTGCCCTCATGCCATGTTTGCCATGGGCAACCATATACTCGCCTTTCAATCGCATCCTGAATATTCGAGGGCATACTTGCGCACCCTGATTCAATCGCGCGAAGCCATTATTGATCAGCCCACTTTTCAGGCTGGCCTCGAAAGTCTTGAAAAAACTCCTCACCGCACCGAACCCGCGGCCTGGTTGCAACATTTTCTTACGAGTTGAATAAATAGAAATCCCAAGTAAACTTTCTTCCATGTTCCGTAATGTACTAACTTTAATGATCTGTACTGCCGCCTTGCAGGCAGCAGACAAAACCGAATGGACACCCCTCTTTGATGGCAAGAGCACCAAGGGCTGGGAGCCCCGCGCCCAAGTGGAGTCCTTTAAGGCGGTGGGAGATGAACTGCATCTGGTCTCAAAGGTCAATGTCTGGGTGGTCAGTGATCTGCAGATGGGCGATTTCATTGTAGAATTGGAGGTTAAAATTCCACAGGAAAATGCAGGGTTCAACTCGGGCCTCGGTTTTAGGCTGGTTGGCGAAAAAGGCAAACCCAAGGGTTACCAGTGCGAGATCGACCGCAGCAAACCCGGTGGCGTTTATGGAATCGGCATGGGCGGTTGGCTCTACCCCAAAGGCAAGGAGCAAACGGCCACTTACAATAAAACCATCAAAGGCTTGTTCAAACCCAAAGAGTGGAATCATTTCAAGGTGGAAGCCAAGGGGCCGCACATTCGCACCTGGCTCAATGGCAAGCTGATTGCCGAGTTGGATGCCAAACAGTCACTCAAGGGCCGGTTTGGAATCCAACATCACGGCAAAGGCGGCACGGTGAAATTCCGCAAACTCCGCGTACGTGAGTTGAAGTAAACTGAATAACCAAGCTCGCAATTTATTCCAAAGACTCTATAGTATTCATGCGATGCATCGCCTTTTCACAGCATTGATTTTGACTGCCAATGTCGCTTGGGCAGCTGATCCAGCTGGTGTTGAGTTTTTTGAGAAGAAGATTCGGCCGGTCTTGGTCAGTGAATGCTACAAGTGCCACAGCAAGGAGAAGAAAGTGAAAGGGGAACTGCGGCTGGACTGGAAGGGCGGCTGGCAAGAGGGGGGCGAATCGGGCACGGCCATCATTCCAGGACAACCGGGCAAAAGTCTGTTGATCCAGTCGATCCGGCATGCCGATGAGGACCTTAAAATGCCGGAGAAGAAAAAGCTGACGGCTGAGCAGATTGCCGATTTTGAAAAATGGGTAGCCATGGGCGCGCCGGATCCGCGCACCACCGGGGAGGTCAGCTCTGAGCAGAAGGAGCTGGATCTTGAAGCCGAACGACAGTTCTGGGCGTTTCAGCCCGTCAAGGGCAAGGCCGTGCCAAAGGTGAAGGACGCAAAATGGCCGCGCACCCCCATTGACCGCTTCATCCGCGACGCACAGGAGACCAAAGGCATTGTGCCGGTGGATGATGCCGACGATGCCACCCTGTTACGCCGCCTATGTTTTGATCTTATTGGCCTGCCGCCCACGCCGGCGCAAATGGATGCCTTTGTGAAGTCGACCAAGGCCGATCGTGCCGGGGCGATTGAAAACGTGATTGATGAACTTTTGGCCAGCCCTCATTTCGGTGAGAAATGGGGGCGACATTGGCTGGATGTAGCGCGCTTTTCTGAGTCCACGGGAGGTGGTCGAACGCTTTTGATGAAGGAAGCGTGGCGTTATCGTGATTACGTGGTGAACTCGTTCAATGCCGACAAGCCGTACAATCAATTTGTGCGCGAACAGATTGCCGGCGACCTCATCAAGGGCGGCACGACCGAACAGCAGTATGAACGGCTTGCCGCCACAGCCTTTTTGTTGCTAGGCCCCACCAACTACGAACTGCAGGACAAAACAGTGCTGGAGATGGACATCATTGATGAGCAACTCGACACGATGGGCAAGGCGTTCCTTGGCCTCACCGTTGGCTGTGTGCGCTGTCACGATCACCCTTTTGATCCAATCAGCACCGAGGATTACTACGGAATGGCGGGGATTTTCAAAGGGACCAAGGTGGTGGTCCACAGTAATGTATCCAAGTGGAATGAGCGCCCGCTACCCATGTCACCCGAACAGGAAAAACTTTATAAGGAACAATCCACGCAAATTGCGGCCCTTAAAAAAGAAATCAATAAATTGAAGAAAAAGACCGGTGCAAAAAAAACCGCTGCAACTCCGGTTCCAGTGGATAGTTTGCCAGGCATTGTGGTGGATGATTTACAGGCGAAGCTGAAAGGGGCGTGGAAGCAGTCCACCTCCAACAAGGGATACGTGGGCGCAAACTACATCCATGACGAGGCAGCGGGCAAGGGAGAGAAATCAGTGACCTACAAGGTGAAGATTCCCGGCGACGGCAAATTTGAAGTACGCGTTTCCTACACGCACGGCACCAATCGGGACCGCAAGGTGCCGGTCCTGATCCGTCACGCGGACGGTGAAGTCACCAGGTATATTGACCAAACCAAAAATCCGCCAATCGATGGTCATTTTATTTCGCTGGGGACATATGATTTTCTTGTCGGAGAATGGGATGCAGTGGTCATTTCAACCAAAGGCACCAAGCAGCATGTCATTGCTGATGCAATCCAGTTTTTGCCTGAAGGAGCACCAGCAGTAGCCCAAAAGAAGCCCAAGGCAGACAACAAACCTGCGAAAGCCATCTCCTCTGCTGACAAGACCCAGCTTGCAACAATGCAGAAGGAACTAAAAGCACTGGAGGCCAAGGCAATCAAACAGCCTAAAATTATCGCCGCTGAGGAAGCCGAGACCCCCGGTGACATCCATATTGCCGTGCGTGGCAACGTGCATAATGTCGGCAAGAAAACGCCCCGCAGTTTTTTTCGGGTGCTGCATCGAGGTTCTGCGCCAAAATTTGCGAAGGACGCCAGCGGTCGCGCCGAGTTGGCCAACTGGCTGGCCAGTGACGAGCATCCCTTGACTGCGCGCGTATTCGTTAACCGCGTGTGGCATCATCTTTTTGATAATGGCCTGGTTGCCAGTGTCGACAACTTTGGCCACATGGGCCGCCTACCCACCAACCAGGCTCTGCTCGATCATCTGGCCCTTCGTTTTATTGAGAATGGTTGGTCGGTAAAAAAACTGATCCGCGAAATTATGATCTCTCGCGTGTATCAGCTAAGTTCAGAATCCAGCCCCCTTCAGGCGAAAGCCGACGTGGAGAACAAACTGCACTGGCGCCAAAACCGCCGGCGCCTTCAGGCTGAGGCAATCCGTGACTCGATTCTCTCAGTCAGCGGCCAGCTCGACAAGAAAGTGGGTGGACCAACCACCAAGCCCGGCACCACGACCGAGTATGAGTACAAGTTTGACGGCACCCGCCGCAGCATTTACACGCCGGTCTTTCGCAATACGCCACTTGAGATCATGCAGGTTTTTGACTTTGCCGACCCCAACCTCGTGGTGGGAGAGCGCACCAGCAGCAGCGTGCCCACGCAGGCGCTTTACCTGATGAACAGCCCCTTTGTTCGCGAGCAGGCCAAGGGGGCCACCCAACGTTTGCTTAAGGAGAAACTGGCTGGTGACACCGCCCGTATCGAGCATGCCTACCGCCTTGCTCTTGGCCGCAATGCCACCTCCCGCGAGCGGAAAATTATTCTGACTTTCCTGAAGGAAGAAAATGATCCCAACAAGGCATGGATACAGGTCTTTCAGGGCCTCTACGCAAGCCTGGATTTCCGGTATTTGAACTAGATTGATTGTTGCCAATAGAATTTTTGGTTAGTTTAAACGTCCAAGAGGAATATGGATTTTGATGGTCTAAACAACTATTCGCGCCGGGAAGCATTACGCACGGCAGCCTGTGGCTTTGGCGGACTGGCACTGGGCGCAATGACCCATCAGGCAGCGGCAGTGACCAATCCGCTGGCGCCGAAACTCGTACACCACAGTCCCAAGGCCAAGCGCGTGATTTTTCTCTTCATGGCCGGCGGCGTGAGCCATGTGGATTCCTATGATTACAAGCCCCGGCTCTTTAGCGATGATGGCAAGATGGTGCGCTTTGATGACGCACGCACACTGGCCAAGACACGCAAGATTGTTGAGCACCGGGTCAAGAAACCGCTTTGGGACTTCAATAACTACGGCCAATGCGGCCTGCCGGTGAGCGATCTTTTTCCGCTGACCGCCAAGCACGCCGATGATCTATGTGTCCTCAAGGGCATGAGTACCAATGGCGTGGCGCATGGCCCAAGCACGCTCTTTCTGCATACCGGCACCATCAATCACATTTGGCCCAGCACCGGCTCCTGGATCAATTACGGGCTGGGAACCGAAAATGAAAACCTGCCAGGATTTGTCAGCATTGGACCCTCAATGGGCAATGGCGGCCCGCGCAATTATGGCAACGCCTTTTTGCCGGCAGCCTATCAAGGCACGGCAGTAGGCCGCGCGGGTATTGATGCCAAGGATGCCACCATCAAGAACATCACCTCGCCGGGAGTAGACCTCAGCGAGCAACGCAAGAAGTTTGAGCTGCTGCGTAAGCTGAATGCCGAACAGGCCGCGCGGTCGCCGGGTGATGATGAACTGGAGGCTGTGATTGGTTCCTTTGAATTGGCATGGCGCATGCAGAACAACATGCCGGGGATTCTTGATCTATCTCAGGAAAGCGCAAAGACGCGGGAGATGTACGGCATTGACCAGAAGAAAACGGATAATTATGGCCGTTACTGCCTGATGGCCCGGCGCCTGAGCGAAGCCGGTGTGCGCTACGTTCAGGTCAACTACACGGACAATGGAAATAATCCCTCTTGGGATCAGCATTCGGACTTGCCCAAACACATGGAGCATGCCCAGGCGAGTGACCAACCGGTGGCCGCGCTCCTGCAGGACCTCAAGCAGCGTGGCCTGCTGGATGACACCATCGTGTGGTGGAGCAGCGAATTTGGTCGAACGCCCTACGCGCAAAACAAGGGCACTGGCCGCGACCACAACCCGGATGGCTTCACGACCTGGCTTGCCGGCGGCGGCTTCAAACCCGGTTTCTCCCATGGCAACACCGACGAGTACGGCCACCATGCCGTGGAAGGCAAGGTGCACATGCACGATCTGCACGCCACCATCCTCCATCAACTGGGACTGAACCACGAGAAACTCACCTACCGTTACGATGGCCGTGACTTTCGCCTAACCGACGTACACGGCCACGTGGTGAAGGAGATTATTGCTTAACCGCAGGGACGAAAGGAACGAGACCAAATCCTGCCGTCAAAGTTTTTACGGCACGTATACCCACCCGGATTTTCGTTACTTGAATTAGCGGGAATTCTCATACCCTCTTGATTAGCTCCTGATGGATGACCATTTGGATTTTATCCAATCACTGGACACATATTCGTGTCTAGTTCCCCCTGTTGATATACATGAAAATCTCCAGTATTTGTGCTATATTGGCTAAAAGATGGTGGCTCCCGCAGCCAAATTTGAGGCAGTAATGCCGGTCAATTTGTCCGGTAAAGACCGAACCCGGTTGAATGTCTTTTATCGCGACCTCCAAAAACAGGTGTCGACGTTTGCCGGATATCCTGTCACTGCCGGTTTTGATTACCGCGAGCTGTTCCGGTTTCTCTGTTATCCTCTCAACAACGTAGGCGATCCTTTTGCTCCATGCCTCTACCACATGCACACACGCGAGTTTGAGTGTGAGGTGCTGGAGTGGTTTGCCGAGTTGACACATGCGCCCGAGGGGGATTGGTGGGGTTACGTGACCAATGGAGGTACTGAAGGCAACTTGTATGGGCTCTATCTGGCACGTGAATTGTATCCCGAGGGTATGGTATATTTCTCGCAGGATACACACTACAGTGTCAGTAAAAACCTGCGGCTATTGCGCATGCCTCACATCATGATTCGTTCCCTGCCTTCAGGTGAAATTGACTATGAGGACCTGCATGAAACCCTGCGTATCCACCGGGATGTGTCGCCGATTATCTTTGCCAATATCGGCACTACCATGCGTGAAGGAGTGGATGATGTGAACCGTATCCAATCGATTCTGAAAAATCTGGCCATTCCCGAATCCTATATCCACACCGATGCCGCCCTATCCGGAATGACTCTCCCCTTTATTGAAGGGGCACCGCAGTTTGATTTCTCTACAGGCATCCAGAGCCTTTCCATTAGTGGTCACAAGTTCATTGGTTCACCCATGCCCTGTGGCGTCGTGCTGGCCCTCAAGCAAAATGTCGATCGCATTGCCCGCAGCATTGAATACGTGGGCACACTTGATACCACCATCACCGGCTCACGAAACGCCATCACGCCACTGATGCTTTGGTACGCCATTCGCTCGCATGGTGTCGAGGGATTCAGGGAAACGGTTAATGAGTGTTTGAAACGCGCGGAATATGCGGTGGACCGGCTAAATGATATGGGTGTTGATGCATGGCGTAACCCACATGCCATCACTGTGGTGTTCCCAAAACCCACCCCGGTCATTTTGGATAAGTGGCAGTTGGCCGTTCAGGGAGATTTCGCGCACATCATGGTGATGCCTCACGTGACACGGGAAAAAATTGATCAACTTGCCGTCGACATTGTCTCCAACCCATCATGAAACAAATTACCATCATCACCAAAAATCGCGACGGGCTGACTGCCGATATTGCGGCTGTACTGGGGGACAACAATATCAATATTCAGTCGCTTGATTCCGAGGAAATCGAGGGGACAGGTGTAGTGACACTGACGGTGGATCATTACAACCGGGCACTCCATGCCTTGCGCGATTCAGGCTGGCACGCGGTTACTGAAGATGCCTTTGTCATTCGGGTAAAGGATGAACCGGGTGCGTTGGCTCGGGTAGCCAAGCGCTTTAAAGATGCCGATATCCAGGTGCGCAGTATGCGAATTATCCAGCACGAGGGACCTTGGGGCATGGTCGCCGTTAGCGCCGAGCCCATTGAGGCAGCACGCGATTTGGTAAAGGACAA
>Ga0208411_1001962_pt1 | contig 13045 bp, 12 predicted proteins | sample ETN01SmetaG_4_FD_185793 | JGI IMG/M metagenome (GOLD analysis project Ga0208411, IMG submission 185793) | Marine microbial and viral communities from oxygen minimum zone, Eastern Pacific Ocean - ETNP2014F12-01SV261 (SPAdes) (version 2) | ecosystem: Environmental > Aquatic > Marine > Oceanic ...
AAAGAAATTATTTCACTTGAATCAGGAAACCCAATTGAGACTCGGTGGACTTAGGTAACCAGATGACTCAACTGCATGGACTACGGCACAAAATTGCAGGGAGGATGCAGGTTTGATTTCTGCGTTTCCTTTGTCAATTTGAATTGTGTGTAAAAAAGGTACAAGGGGTGTTTTTTTATCACCTGACCAGGTTTTTTGCCGTGCCCCAGCAATTTCAAGAAACTGGGGTAACCGATAGACTCGCTGGGCATACAAATAGTCCAAGCGCAAAATATCTAAAGCAGTCGGGTCTTTATTTAGGGTAAATGTGTCATGAATTATTTTGTATTGTGCGTTTAGGGAATGAGGTTGATTAAATAAATGATTAGACTCCATGTGCTCAAGAAGCGAATTGAAAATCTTTACTGCGGATAGTTGGTTTAATAGATGATGAAGCGTAAAGCGGAATCGCTTTGAGTTGTAAAATATATCAAATACATCCTCAAATTTTTTTAAATAATTTAATTGAGAGGCGGAAAGATCGTTGTTTGAAATCAACTCATAAGGTGGTGATGACTGATATTTATATCCATGATCATCAATGATTTCTTTTATGGGTGCCCCTGGTAGGAATTTTAAAAACCCTAACTGTAATTCATGGGGGCGCAACGCGCAGACCTCCTCAAATGAATTTAGAGCATCATCTAGAGTTTCGCCTGGCAGACCGAAAATGAGGTCGCAGTGAATATGGATTAGATTTGAACTTATCAGGCGTTCTATAGCAGAAAATAGTTTTTTATTATTTTGTTTTCGCTTGATTTTTTCTTGCGAGGATTGATCAGTGGTCTGGACACCTAGCTCGAATTGGAACATGCCCTTCGGTACTGTTTCTAAAAAATCAAATAGATCGTCAGTCAAAAGATCACCTACCACTTCAAAATGAAATGCTATACCCTTAAACTTTAATAACCAGCTCATGAGTTTCTTCATGTGGGAAGGTTTAAGGTTAAATGTACGGTCAATGAATTTTATTTTTGTGACCCCTCCCTTGATTAATAAGTTGATTTGTTGGCGTATCGTTCGGTCATCAAAAAAGCGCACGGTCTTATCCAAGGCAGAAAGACAGAAGGAGCAAAGGTAGGGGCAACCTCTCGAGGTTTCCAGATAAACTAGACGATTTTTAAGTTGAGGTAAATCCTCTTTGATGTAGGCGGGGGTTAGTTCGGGAAGATTTTCTCCATAAGATTTCCAGTCTTTTAATTTTTCATCCGGGGGGAGAGTTTTCTTCTGAAAGTGTTCAAGAAACTCAATCCATTTCTTTTCTCCTTCGCCGGCGATGACTGTATATTGGTCCGTTGAAGTCATATCAAAAGAAACCTCAGGGCCACCGATCACAACCCTTATTGAAGGGTCCTGTTTTTTTAGACGTTCAATAAGTTCGAAAGATTGTCCTCGGTTCCAGATGTAAACGCTTATTCCCAAAACATCAGGTTTATTACTTAAGATTTCTGCGGCAATCTTCCATATGGGTTGACTGATTACGAACTCTTTAATCCATACATTATCAAATCCTTCTTTTTGGGTGACATTGCGGAGGTAGCGAATACTCAATGAAGAGTGAATAAACTTGGCGTTTAAGGTAATGAGGCCAATGGAGGGTGGCATATAAAATAATTGATATTCAGTATATAGCTTTAAGCCTAAGAGGCTATAAATAGTACCGAAGACTCTAGCAAACTTTCTTGATCGTATCACCCAGCTTTTTGAGCAAGGCTTCTGGTTTCTTCATAAAGCGCACACTAACTCCCGTGTCAAAAGACTAGCTTTTTTCTCCCATGCGGCCCTCAGGTGGCCTAATCGATCAAGTCCCTTAAACTTTTTTATTTAAAGGTGTTAACAAACCTTCCCTTCGATAGAAAAGTGTACGGAACACAATTTGCAACACCAATAGAACATAAAGATAAAAACTACTAAGGAGCTAACAATGTTTTGTACAGTAGAATCAGAACCAAGATTTACAAATTGTCCTCGTTGTGAATCAACCAACACATTCCTGTCTGCATTTAGTGATAAAAGCTACTGTGTTAACTGTCGCAAACTGTATGACAAGATAGATGGAGCTCTTATGAGACAACAGTTGAAGAGATTTTTGAATAATAAAGATGTTGAGCTGCAAGAATTTGAATTAATTTTTAGTGAATATCAGGATCTTTTTTATAAAAAGACCTGTGGGCTGTTTAATCCATCTAACGCGGATGTTGCCCATGGACGGTTAATCCAACTAACGTAAACATGACAGTGCTTGGGAGTCTTTGGGGCTATTGACAGCTTAATTTCTTCTACCAAGAAATTTAAAAAATTTTTCGTCCTCTTTTTCTCGCCATTCTTGTTTTTCGGGCCGATTCAATTACAGCTTTTGAGACAACCTTCACAACTTCCTGATTCAATGCGCTGGGAATAATATATTCTGGTTGGAGATGTTCTTTAGGGACACAATCAGCGATAGCCCGGGCCGCAGCCATTTTCATATCTTCATTAATTCCTTTAGCTAGGCAATCTAATGCTCCGCGAAAAATTCCAGGAAAGCATAAAACATTATTAATCTGGTTTGGATAGTCACTCCGTCCTGTTGCCATGATAGCAACATGGGGTGCCGCGTCTTCCGGCATGATCTCGGGAGTTGGATTAGCCATAGCAAACACAATGGCATCTTTCCCCATTTTTTTTACATCGTCTACTTTTAGCAAACCGGGTCCAGATAAACCCAGAAAAACATCAGCCCCTGAAATAACATCACTCAATCCACCGGTCTCGTTGTTAGGATTGGTATTTTGGCTAAACCAGATTTTTGCTTCATTAAGATCACCTCGGTTTGAATGAATAGCTCCTTTGCGGTCGCAGGAAATTATGTTTGACACATTCAGCTTTTGAATCATTTTTGCACAGGCCGTACCTGCTGCACCGGCTCCCAGAATTATCACTTTGATTTCCTCTGGTTTTTTGTTGAGAAGTTCTAGCGCGTTGATCAAAGCCGCAGTTACCACAACTGCTGTACCATGCTGGTCATCATGAAATACAGGGATGTCCAATTCTTCTTTCAATCTGCTCTCGATTTCGAAGCATTGCGGTGCCGCAATGTCTTCCAGATTAATTCCTCCGAATCCTGGTGCGATGGCTTTAACAACTTGAATAGCTTCCTCGGCGTTTTTTGTGTCCAGGCAGATTGGAAAAGCATCCACGCCGGCAAAATCTTTGAATAGCATTGCTTTGCCTTCCATCACTGGGAGAGCCGCCATAGGGCCAATATTTCCAAGTCCTAAAACGGCTGTTCCGTCCGTGATAATAGCAACTGTATTTTTTTTAATCGTTAGTTTATAAACATCTTCAGGGTTTTTGTGAATAGCACTACAAACTTTACCTACACCAGGTGTGTAGGCCATTGAAAGATCATCCCGAGTTTTTAGAGGTTGTTTGTTGCTCACTTCAATTTTTCCTCCGTGGTGGAGAAGAAATGTTTTGTCGGAATGTTGAATAAGTTCTACCCCTTTAATAGCTCTTAACGTACCGACTATTTTTTCGGCATGTTCGGGGCCATTGGTATAAATACTAAAATCCCTAATAGAACCTTCCTTTGATATGGGTCGAACGATATCGATAGCCCCTAAAATTCCACTCTGCTCTACAATTTTAGTGGTTATTTGGGCAAGGGTCTGTCCCTGCCGATCAATTTTTAGTCTAACAATGATGCTGTCCCCGGCATTTGGGGAGAAATAGTTTCCAGTCATAATTAAGTTTCTACTTTGTAGTGAGTGTATATGGAACTCAGAGCCTATTTTAGAATTCTTCTGTTCTTGAAGCAAGAGGGGTTTATTTTAGGGCCTCTGACATTCTTTACAGTAAAATGTTGAACGTGCAGATTGAGTGATTCTTTTTATTGGTTGGGTGCATACGATGCAAGGTTCATTTTCTTTTCCATAAACTGCGAGGCTAAATTTATAGTAACCTTGGTTCCCATCGGTGCTATAAAAATCTCTCAGTGTAGTTCCCCCTGCCGCAATACTTCTTTGCAAGATATCTCGAAGCGTTGATAATAGAAGAGTCCATTGGGAAGAATTTATTCTTCGAGCGGGTTTTTTTGGAGAGATTTTTGCTGCAAATAAGGTTTCGCAGGCATATATATTGCCCACTCCCGCGATACGTTTTGAGTCCATCAGAAAATTTTTTATAGAAATTTTTTTACAATTTTTAGCAAGCAGTTTCATTTCATCAGCCGTTATCGCTTTTCCTAAAGGATCTGGTCCTATTTTATTCAAAAGGGGATGCCCTTGGTTATTTGGCACCCAAAGCAGACAACCAAAACGGCGAGGATCAATGTAGTGAAGGTATATTTCGGGGGCAAATTTAAAAACTGCGTGAGTGTGTTTTTCAAATGGTTTCATCGAAGGTGCTTGGGTGAATCTACCACTCATTCCTAAATGAATTAATAGTGCCCCGTCAGGTCCATGCAGAAGAATATATTTTCCTCTTCTTGTGATTTTGGCTACATCTTGATTTAGTAAGCCTTTTCGTATTTTTGTTGAGGGAATCGGGAAGCGAAGGTTTTTTCTTAAGAAATTAAGTTTTACCAGTCGCTTATTAAGTACCAGAGGTATGAGTGCCCGCTTTAAAGTTTCTACTTCTGGTAGTTCTGGCATATCAGAAAATCGTTTATGGTTTTAATGAGCATGAAAGACAAAATTAACTTTTGTGGGGTTTTTGGCGAGATAGAACTTTGAAAAAATTAATCAGTTGGACTTTCTTCCTTATCGGGGCATTCTTCTGATTCTTCTGTTAACACTTCCTCCGATTCTAGTGATGGTTTTTTAGATATTACAACCTGTGACGGTCGGATGACTCGATTATTGATCGTGTAACCTTTAACAAATTGACTAATAATAGTATTTTCTTCGTGTTCACTAGACTCTTCGCTAGTTAATACTTCATGGATCATTGGGTCAAATTTTATCCCAATCGCCTCAATCGGTTCGACTTTCTCTTTTTCTAGAAAAGAACTAAATTGCTTGAGTATCATTTCAAGACCTTCTTTTAAACTTTTGATGTCATTAGAAGGATCCTCGAGCGCGCGCTGGAAGTTATCAAAAATGGGGAGTAACTCCTTAAACAAACGCTCATTTGCATACTGGGAAAATTCCTCTTTTTCCCGAGATAGTCTCTTCCGGAAATTATCTGTTTCGGCTTGAAGGCGGATAAATTTATCTTTTTGTTCCGTTAATTCATTTTTTGCGTCCAGTAGATCTTTTTCAAGAATTTTTACAGGATCAAGTTCAGCTAGATCATTCTCTTCTTCTGATCCATTTTCGTCAGTTGACACCTCAGATTCGACTTCTATTTCATTTTCTATGCTTTCATCGACAACGACCGGGTCTTTCTTTTTCTTGCTCATATTATTTTTTTGTACTCCATTTTTCTTTCTGATAATAGTTTGGATACTTTTTTTGCGGTGTGGGTGACGACTGAAATAATATTTTTATAATCCATGCGTTTTGGACCAAATACTGCGATTGTTCCCATTTTATCTTCACCAAGGCCGTAATTGTTAGCAATCAAACTGCATCCACTCATTTCATCATCGCTATTTTCCGTACCAATAAGAACAGTCAATCCATCCTGCTGAAGGCACGAGTCTAATAGCCTAATCAGCTTAGTTTTTTCTTCAAGAGTTTTAAACAAAGTTTTTATTTTTTCGAGATCTACGGTGAACTCAGGTTGATCAAGAATATTTAGTTTTCCTTCGACCAATAGGTTTTCACTTTCATTTTCTTCATTGAAAACCTGTGTAGAGAGTTCCATCGCCCGTTTAGTTAGTTGATTATAATGTTCTTTTTCGTTCCTGATACGGCGCATTAACTCAATGCGGATTGCCTTGATTGTTTTTCCACTAAATTCTTCATTGAGATACTTGGATATAGAAGTTAACTGATCCTGGGTTACGCTCTTTTCAATTGGAATTATTTTGTTCTGAATCAGACCTAACTCTGAATAAAAAACAGCAAGAACTTCCTGCAACCCGACTTTGGTGAATTGAATATGGTGAAAGCGAGTGTTCGAAAAACTGGGTAGCATAACAAGACCAGTTTGATGCGAGCTTTCTGACACTTGACTGCAAGCGGTTTCCAAGACCTCATCAAAACTTTGATTTGTGGATAAGCGCTCATCGTCTTCTGGTAAAACGTTTAGATTTTCCAGGTTGGGAAAACCTGTAATATGATTTACAAAAAATCGATATCCTTGGTCAGTCGGAATTCTCCCCGCCGACCTATGAGGTTGATGTAAATATCCCATCTCTTCAAGATCGGACATCACGTTTCTGATTGTTGCGGAGCTCAATTTATTGAAGTGACTTTTAGCCAGTGAGCGGGAACCAACTGGTTCGGCTTTTTCGATGTGATCCCGAACAAGTTCTAATAATACTGTTTGGCTTCTTTCATCGAGTGCGGGAACCATAGAACTGTTTGTTTAGTTAAGTGAGCGAAGGCTTGTTAGAGAAACTATCAAGAGGATATTCGGTTGTCAATAAACTTGAAGGGTCTTAATTGTTACGGTTATTAATAATGGGGCGAGTCATTTTACGCGTATTTTTTTAAAGTTGCGATTCTTATTTAAAATAAATTATTCAATAATCTGGGTTCCTATTCCCTCCTCGGTGAATAACTCTAAGAGGAGTGCGTGTTTAATGCGTCCATCAATGATGTGAGTTTTTGGGACACCCGATTTTAATGAGTCAAGGCAGCATGTTACTTTGGGTAGCATCCCATCACGGATGACTCCTGATTTGACTAGTTTGTTGGTTTCTTTTCGAGTGAGTTCTGATATAAGGTTGCCGTTTTTTCTCTGAACGCCTTCGGTGTCTGTCATCAGTACAAGTTTTTCGGCATGCAATGCAGATGCGATAGAAGCCGCGACGAAGTCTGCGTTGATGTTAAGCGTTTCTCCGTTAACTCCCTTGCCTATTGGAGCGATAACGGGTATGAACTCATTTTGATCAAGTACTTCTAGTATCCTAGGATTTATTTTGGTGATTTCGCCAACCAATCCCATGTCAATAATTTCTGGCCGGTCTGTTTCCGGAGAATGTTTGACTCGTTTATGTTTCTTGGCATGGATTAGATCACCGTCTTTCCCGGAAATACCTACAGCATTTCCACCGTGTCGATTAATAAGGGAAACGATCTCCTTGTTGACTTTTCCTCCGAGTACCATTTCAACTACGTCGATCATGTCCTTGTTGGTAACTCGTTGTCCATCGACGAACTGAGATGGAATGCCCAGAGCATTCAAAGTTTTCCCTATTTGAGGTCCACCTCCGTGTACAATCACGGGGTTAATGCCAGTATATTTCATCATGACAATATCCTGAGCGAAGGCCTCCTTTAGTTGATCGGAGGACATGGCATTGCCGCCGTATTTAATTACGATAGTTTTCCCATGAAAATTCTTAATGAAGGGGAGAGCCTCAAGAAGAGTCTCTGCTTTTTGAATACGCTTTTTCATTGGCGGCATTAAAGAATGTATCGACTCAGATCTTCGTCTTGAATAATGTTATCAAGTTTTTCTCGGACTTTTTCTGCGTCAAGTATTATTGTTTGTCCAGATAAGTCTGGTGCATCGAAAGAAATATCTTCTAAAAGTTTTTCAATGATTGTCTGGAGTCGTCTGGCGCCAATGTTTTCAGTACGGGTGTTGACCGTTGCTGACATTTTAGCAATTTCACGAACAGCCTCATCAGTAAACTCAAGTTTTATATCTTCGGTTTTAAGAAGAGCTATGTATTGCTTGATTAGAGCGTTATCGGGTTCTGTTAGAATGCGAACAAAATCCTGTTCCGTGAGTGAGTCCAGTTCAACACGAATCGGGAAGCGTCCTTGGAACTCTGGTATAAGGTCGGAAGGCTTGGTCGAGTGAAACGCACCTGCTGAAATAAACAGGATGTGGTCTGTTTTGACGATCCCGTATCGAGTGTTAATAGAGGACCCTTCCACGATGGGTAATAAATCTCGCTGTACCCCTTCACGTGACACATCAGGTCCTTGAGCTCCCTGGCGTCCGGCAATTTTGTCTATTTCATCAATGAAAATGATACCGCTTTTTTCTGTCCGTTCGAGAGCTTCCTGAGTAGCTTTGTCGTGATCAATTAGCTTGTCTGCTTCTTGGCGGCAGAGCACTTTAAAAGCTTCGGGAGCTTTCATTTTTTTTGTTTTTGTTTTTTTAGGCATTAGAGAACCCAACATATCTTTTATGTTGCTTCCCATGTCCTCCATGCCACCACCGAAAACTTCGACATTAGGTCCGGCATTTTCTTGTGTCTCAACTTCGACCATACGCTCATCAAAGCGTCCTTCTTTTAGATAGGCTGTGAATTTTTCACGAGTATTGTTGTATTGTTGTTTGCCTAAGGTGTCTATATTTGGGTCATCTTTTGGGCTTTTTTGGCCAGCCGGTGGAGGTAGAAGGAGATCGATTAATTTCTCTTCAGCTAGGACCCGAGCTTTTTCGCGAACCTCTTTCTCCATTTCTTCTTTCACCATGTTTTTACTAAGTTCCACTAAGTCACGAACCATGGATTCGACATCACGCCCTACATAACCCACCTCGGTATACTTTGATGCTTCAACCTTTATGAATGGTGAATTAGCTAGTTTGGCCAGACGTCTGGCTATTTCTGTTTTTCCAACACCGGTGGGGCCGATCATTAGTATATTTTTAGGGGCTACTTCGTCGCGAATATCTTCAGGTAATTGTTGGCTTCGCCATCGGTTTCTCAAGGCAATCGCTACCGCTCTTTTAGCTTTGTTTTGTCCTACGATGAACTTGTCAAGTTGTTCTACTATTTCCTTTGGTGTTAAAGATGCAACAAATGCATCGCGCAAAATTTGTTCTTCGAGGGGTGCGGTGATGGAAGTATCCATGGGCTACAATTCTTCTATGGTTAGGTTTGAATTTGTGTAAACGCAGACAGACTGGGCAATGTCCATAGCTTCTTCAACAATTTCACGAGCATTGAGCTGAGAATGTTTGAGTAGCGCTTTAGCAGCTGATTGGGCAAACATGCCTCCAGAACCGATAGCGAGTATGCCATCATCGGCTTCGATGACATCTCCGTTTCCAGAAATAAGGAAGGAGTGGTCCTTGTCGGCTACTATTAGCATGGCTTCAAGGCGACGCAGTAACTTGTCCGTGCGCCAGTCTTTGGCTAACTCTACGGCCGAACGGGGTAGGTTCCCTTGAAACTTTTCTAGCTTTTCTTCGAAGCGAGCAAACAAGGAGAATGCATCTGCCGTGGCACCAGCAAATCCGCCAATGACCTTATCACTATACATACGTCGAACTTTATTTGCGGAGTGTTTCATAATGGTACTGCCGACACTGACCTGACCGTCCCCTCCCATAACAACACGCCCGTTATGCCTTACAGCGATGATAGTTGTGCCACGCATTATCGATTCCTAATTATAGATATGAGGAGTTATTTTGCTTAGGTTTCTTACTTTATAACAACTGTTGGTGAATGACCAGAAGTTCTTGGTTCCATTCTTGCTCTCGGATGCGCTTTATCATAAGTTTCTATCAGTCGGTCAACCGTAAGGTGGGTATATTTCTGCGTAGTCGATAGGCTGGAATGCCCGAGCATTTCTTGGATTGCCCGTAAGTCTGCACCTGCTTCTAGCATGTGAGTCGCAAAAGTGTGGCGTAATGAGTGCGGGGAAATATTTTTTGGAAAATTATTAGCCCGGATATACTGGTCCATTATTTTCCTTACACCTCTGGTCGAAATAGTTTGGCCACGTTGGTTTAAAAATAATCCAAGTGCACATGAAGTCGAGTTCTTGTTTTTTATATGTTCGGTTCTGAACTTTAAATAGCATTTAATAATTTTGGTGGTTTTTTTGCCGAGAGGTAATAGCCTTTCTTTGTTCCCTTTGCCTAATACCTTCACAGTTCGTTGTTCTATTTTCAAATCCTCTAGTGATAACCTAACTAATTCGCTTATACGAATTCCCGTATCATAAAATATTTCAAAAATAGCTTTATCTCGAATCCCTGCAAACGAGTTAGCTTTGGGGAGTTCTAACAAGCGGAAAACCTCATCAACCGACAGATAAGACGGAAGTCTGTTTGTTTTTTTTGGCACGGGAATGGTCTTTATAATATTTGTCTTAATATGACCTTCACGACATAGAAATTTAAAAAAGGAGCTCAAGGTGGATAGCTTTCGCCCCATGGATGCTCCAGAGTGCGACTTCTCGTAGAGTCGACCCATGAATGCTCGAATTGCCAGTCGATCGATCTGTTCGATTTGGACTTGGGAATTGGTACAGGCATGCCCAGTTTCTTTTAGAAATGCTTCAAATTGGATGAGATCATTGAGGTAGGCGGAGATTGTATGAGGGGACGCGTTCTTTTCTCCAATCAGATACTCCTCAAATTTATCGACTAGTCTTCGCATGTATAACTCCTTTAATATCAATTTATAAGCTAGTGTGTGTAAAGTCAAGTTGGATCGAGTCTCGCTCTGCTGTGAGAGATTAAGAACTTTCGTTTTCGCGTTTAAGGGGTTATGGTTTACATTTGATTATCGGGTTAATTTTTTTAGGATAGTGAAAAATGAATAGTGGTGAGCAGATGCGACAGGCTCAGGAAAATTTTAAAATTATTACTGATATTAAGGATAAACTTAAAATCTTGGAAGAGCATGTCGAGTCACGTAAAGAAGCTCTTGAAGAAGAAATAGAGGAAAGCCTAAATGAGGCAATTCGAAATGCACGTGACTGCCTGGAGAAGATACAGGAGAATATAGAACCTAAACTGGAAAAAATTATTCGGGAAAGGTTGGATATCTTAAAAATAAAAATGGACCGGTTTACAGAAGAAGGACTCGGTGCGCTTCATAAGGAAATCGACAAACAAACACCTATCCTCACCCAAAAGATATTAGAGGAAGTTGATGGGTTAGTAGCCTCTAAACTGATTGCGGCCCGCGATGAACTTTCTCATTCGATAGGCCAAAAAATACAGGCTGAGGTAAAGCAAGCTTTGTCTAATGATAAAGTAGAAATGGAAAAAAAATATGTCAAACTGTCCAGGGCATGCTTTATAGCTCTAGGGTTTTCTTTGACAGCGTTAGGGGTAATCCTGCTAGGCAATCTATGAACGTGTAATATGTTTTATGTGGCCAACCAAAACAAGAAAAATAGTAGGAGGCTAGAGAGAACGACCTGTAATCCAAACGAAAACCCAGGCCCAGTGAACAAAATAAGAACGGTGCAGGAGCATAGAATTATAAATGCTATGGCCCTACGAGTGCTATCCTTTATTATCGGTTTAACTACGGAATTGTGTGGAGAAGGTTCTTGTGGGTTATTTTTGCCAGCGGGTTTTTTCATTGGACCGTTAGACGAATAAATTATGCATCTCATTAACAATTAAAATATCCTCTACTTCAGAAAAAATATCTTGAGGTGTCATCGAAGAGCTTTCCTCTGGGGAGTCGGTTACTTTGATAGGCAAGTTTTCTTTGAAGGCTAGCCTTGGGAAAGAGCTTAGGTAGTCTTGAATGTTTTTATGGGAGAAGGACCTTTTGATTTCGTTGACAAACTGGTTAAGAATTTTTTCCAGATGGTCAACCTGTTCTAATATTCCTCTGTAGTTCTCGTTAATCGTGAGTGTATAGCTCAGTTGAAGGTTTTTATTTTGCTTTAGAGCATGATTTTCTTTATTTCTTGAGATGTTGTCCGGATATAGGAACTTAAGCTTGTTGCGCTCAGTTTTTAATAGGTAATAGACTAGGCTAAGTTTTTCACCAATTAGAAACGTCAACCCACCTCGCGTTCCTTGTTGCTTAGAAATGGTTAATGCTTCCTCGCAATAATTCCTAATTTCTTCCGAAGTCATGCTAGCGTCCTTAAAATAAACAGGGAGCCTAAATACAACAAGGCACAAAAAATCAAATGTCTTTGGATCAGTACTCTATTATTGTTATATTTTCCAGGAAGTAAACACTATTTTGACGACTCTTGGTTTGCAAGGCGATATTCTTTTAAAAGCAATTATTTAAGTTTCTTTTATGGTTAGGGGAAGGAATTAGGGAAGTAAAACTGAGCAAATTTGAATGCGAGTTTTCTTGTAAATGAGTGGATAAAAGATTCATCCCCCCGAATAGGGCGAATATGAACGAAATGCATGCCTGCTAAACGCGCCCCTCCATCAGTAAGAAAATTATCGCCAATCATGCATACGACACTTGGGTCATCTAAGCCAAGAAAGTCTGTCATGGCCTTTTCAAAGCCACGTTTATCTGGTTTTGGTGGAACATTAGTTACCACGTTAATGCCTTTGAACTGATGAAACCTATCTTCAAATGCGTTGGTATAAATTGCTACCTTGAGTCCGTGATCAACCATTTTATTAATGTGTGCAACAACTTCACCGGAAAACTTACGTGTGTGATGCGGTCCTAGTGTCCCGTCGGCATCAATTAAAATGCCTTTTATGCCATCTACTTTTAGTTTGTCGATAGGTACTTCTACAAAACGATCAACAGCCATATAAGCCTTAAGAAGGTTGGGGCGAAAGGGCATGGATAGGAAGTACAGTGTTTTAGCTAGGGTCAGGCCATCTCGCGTAACTTGTTTGTTTTCCTTGGTGGTTTCTGGCATTAGGTCAGCCATATGAGATTTTATTTTCAAGCTTGGGCACAAAGGCTGATTATCACCAGAGAATACTGTAAAATCAAACAAATTTGGTTCTTATAGAATCACTTGAAGTGAGAGATTTAATTCTATTCAAATAAGCTGGCGATTTGGATTATGAAACAGAATGATTTTATGTGGGGAGTTGTATGCTGTTACTAAATTCTTGTAAAAATGGTTGTTTAATGGGAATTTGTGATTTGTCGATAAGAAGTAGGGTGTATAGCCAAAAATTAGTGAATGATCCTGGTTATCTTCGGAGTGATTGTAGTTGATTCTTTAAAGAAACGTGTGAAAAAGAAAACTTTATGACTAAAAAG
>Ga0208411_1001970_pt1 | contig 13021 bp, 8 predicted proteins | sample ETN01SmetaG_4_FD_185793 | JGI IMG/M metagenome (GOLD analysis project Ga0208411, IMG submission 185793) | Marine microbial and viral communities from oxygen minimum zone, Eastern Pacific Ocean - ETNP2014F12-01SV261 (SPAdes) (version 2) | ecosystem: Environmental > Aquatic > Marine > Oceanic ...
CAATCAAGAGTTATGCCCAAATATTAATCATACTTAGCGAATAAATGTGAGTCTAACAACGGTTCACCGGCTATTCTGAAGATCTTCAGTGCCTTTGGTAAATACATCCGTCAGCAGAGTGATGACTGGACGCTGACGCACAATGATATTCGTAGATACTTGCATCCCTGGAGCAAGACGACTCATGATAAATTTCTTATCCTCATTAGGCTTTAGCTCAACAATCATAGGAAAAGTGTTTGGCCTGCCTGAACTCTCATTATCCCGAAGAGAGTCAGCACCAATTCTCAAAACACTTGCCTTTAAGTAACCATATTCACCTGGGGGGAAAGAGGAGACAGCAATTTTCACAGGCATACCTTCCCTAACAAATCCGAGGTCACTATTAGAGAGAAAAACTTTGGCTTTCAGACCACCATCGGGGATGATCCTCATAACCTCAGCTCCATTACCAATCACGCTGCCAGGAGCAACCATGAGGTTAAAAACCGTCCCTGATTGCACCGCTTTCAAGGTCAGATTACGTCGCTGCTCTGTAAGCGCTACAAGGCTGGCCTCTAGATTGAGGATCTGGCGGTTGTTAGCAATGATCTGGCGGCCTGCTCTTGCAGTTGCAGAATTGATTTCTTCCTTTGACTGAATAGCGCGAGATTCAAGCTGCTGAAACTCATCAACAGATCCAAGGTAACTAAACCTTGTATAACCACCTTGTTCATACAATGATTTAACAGAATCTAACATCTCCTTCTTGATCTTAAGAGTGCGATTTTCCGATGCAAGCCTTTCCCTCAACTGCCGTAATCGAGATGCTGTCTCCTGAACAGTGAGCTGCAGAGATCTGGTTTTATCCTCATCAGCAATCAACTCAGGAGGAGCTGGAAGTTCGGTACTCGCATAACTACCTTGTTGATCAAGGAGCAAGTTATACAACTGATTCTCATAACGATAAATAGCCAACTGTTTACGAGTGGCTGCCAACTGGGCCTCAGTGCCTTCGTTTTGCACAACCATGAGAGGTTCTCCCAAAGAGACCTTCTCACCTTCCTTCACGAAAAGCTGCCTGACAATACCGCCAGTAGGAGTTTTCACGGCTACCTTCCCAGTCGCTGGTTCCAGTGTTCCTATCGCCCCTACAGTCTGATCCACCTTGCCTAAAAAGCCCCAAACCACTGCTGCTGTTGTGCCAACAGCAATCGTCCAGATCACCAGCCCACCCCAATGATGAGCCTGCTCTAGCAACCCCGGGCTATCATAAAAAACTGACTTACGCCGATCACGCTTGATTGGCAAAATACGAGCAAGTAGTGCGACGCGTTTTGACTTCTCAAGCCCCTCCTGCTCAGAGAGCTGATCGGCGGATAGACTATTTTTTTTAGATGTCAAAGCTGAGTCAGAGGAAGAGTCAGAGTCAGGCAATTGAGGCATCCTGTTGTCGATAAAGGGAATAATAAAGACCCTTACGGGCCAATAATTCCTGATGCGTTCCTACCTCCTGAAGCAATCCATTCTCCAACAACATGATCGAATCAGCTGAACGAATTGTGCCCAGTCGATGGGTAATAAAGAATACTGTGTCTCCTGCCAACTCCCTACGTAAGTTCTCACATAAGGTTCGCTCAGTAAGATAATCGAGAGCACTGGTAGCCTCATCAAGAATCAGCATCCTTGGGCGACTAAGAATGGCTCGTGCAATCGCCAAACGCTGACGCTGGCCACCAGACATGGATGCACCACGCTCTCCGACGCGAGAGCCATATCCCTGAGGCAAATCCATAATAAATCCATGGGCACAGCAAATACGTGCTGCATGAATCACCTCTTCATCGGAAGCATCAGGTGCATTCAGAGCAATATTTTCACGCACAGTGCCATCGAACAACATGGAGTCCTGAGGAACGATGCCGATCTGTTGGCGCAAGGAATCAAGGTCAACTTTAGCAATGTCGTAATCATCAATGCGAATCACACCTTTCTCAAGACGATAAAGACGTGGGAGGAGCTTCATAATCGTGCTTTTGCCACTGCCGCTCTGGCCGACAATGCCGACAAATTTGCCGGCATCGATGCAAAAACTTACCGACTTCACCACAGGTGGCAAATGGGGATTGAAACTAAAACTCACATCCTCAAATTCCACCTTGCCGCTAATCGGTGGCAGAGCAATCGGATTCTCATCAACAGGTTGCTCGGTGGGTGCATCAACCACATCGGAAAGACGTTCAATAGAAATCTGCAGACCCTGAATTGTTTGCCAAGTCCCCGCAAGACGGATGATCGGACCAACCACATTTCCGCTAATAATGCGGAAGGCAATCAACTGACCAATCGTCAAATCGCCCTTAAGCACCAAATAGGCTCCCACCCAAAGCACCGCTAAACCTCCGACCTGCTGGAAAAACCCACCAATTGCACCTGAGGTCGCTCCAATCAATGAGGTTCGAAAACCAGCGGAGATCGTACGGGCGTGACGCTGTTGCCAACGCCAGCGAAGGGTTGTCTCAGCATGCTGAGCCTTGACCGTCTGAATCCCAGTGAGGGATTCAATCATCAAACTCTGTGCAGCAGCAGCCGATTCGGCAGCAATACGCAGCTGGCGCTTAATGATCGGAGCGACCAAATACACCATTGCCAGATAAAGAGGCACCACACTTAGAGAGACAGCTGTCAAAAGACCGCTGTAACTAATCAGCACGAATAGATAAATGACCCCAAAAAGCACATCAAGGATCAAGGTCAAGGCTGTTCCAGTGAGGAACCCACGGATGGTGCCCAACTCTGCAATACGTGTTGAGATTTCACCAATCGGTCGCTTGTCAAAAAATTCCAGTGGCAGCTTAAATAAATGGGTAAAAATATTGCCAGTTGTCGCAATATCGATCCTGTTGGTCGTATCAGTAAAAAGAAAAGTGCGGATCAAACCTAAAATATTAGAGACAACGCTACTACCAATAAGAAGCACGCCAAGGAAGTAAAGGGTATTAAAGTTCTGCTGACCAATGACCTTATCAATAATCTGCTGGATGAGCAGTGGTTGAGCCAAATTGAATATTTGCATGAAAAATGAGGCTACAAATACCAATACCAGGGATTTCCTATACCTCTGCAAATAAGGGAAAAAGTAGGTAACATCGAAACGACGGGTGGCTGTATTCGGGCGACGGCTGATCGAAACAGCACGAGCAGAAGGATGTTCTTTTTCAAGACTCACCAAGTCGACATAACGCTCACCCTCACGGGGATCAATGATCCGCAACTGCCCAAGTCGTTCGCCTGTTACGAGAACAAGAGCATCCTCATCAGGGAGTTCAAGCAAGGCAGGCAATGACATCCGCCCAAGATGAGCCACCGGCACATTCATCTACACAGCAGAAAGTCCAAGACTGTCTGCGATCTGACCAAGACACTCAAGCGTGGGCGAGGGCTTTTCTCCCACCATGCCCTTCAACATTCGATCAACAACATCGCGACGGAAGGGCACGCTGAGAGATTCACAGATCATCTGCAATAGCGCGATTCCCTGCTCAACTCCGCTGCTGCCAAAAATGGGTTTGACCAGCAGGCCCTGCCGATCCTTGCGAGGACGAGGGTTCTCCTCCTGCATTGCTGCCTTCAGCAAGGCTTCACCATCAGGGTTCTGCCATTCGGGCAAGGCTTCGACAACCTCCGCATCTGAATCAGGCGAGCTATTTGTCTCCAACACGGAGAGAACCATGAGCTCCTCCAAAGCAGCAGCAGGGCAACCAATCAAGCGAAGACCATGGGTCGATCGCTCCAATGCCTGAAGCAAAGACTCTCGGGAGAGGCCTTTTTGCCCCTGCAAAGATATATCTGCTAAAAAGTGACCGTGGCAGGGCAATAACCAGCTCGTGCCGTCATCCGATGGCAAGCCATCGAGATCGGAGGGGCTCAGCAACTGCGCCGTTGTGAATGAAGACTGGAGATGATCCAGCTCATCGAGGATGGTGCGCTCCTGACGGGGTCTCTCCACGAGCAAAGGACGCAGAGCCGCATAAACATCCTCCCGCTGTGGATGGGACTCCACCCAAGCCGTCAGTGATGGCACCTCCTGCCACCAACGCTGCCACAACTCCAATGGAACTGCCAAAAGTTTGGTTGGGCCGGTGGTGCGGCAGGTCGCCGAAGCAACTCCCTGCAAACCGCTCCAGAGGCCCCACCATTCGCCAGCGTGAACTCGCCGGATCGTAAAGGACTGACCCATAGCATCCCTGCCGCTGAGGCGAAGGGTCCCCTCGACCACAAGACAAACATAAGCAAAAGGAACATTCTCAGCGGCTAGCTGCTCACCTACGTCCAACTGCCAGGCTTGAACCTGATCTTCACTGGAGGCGAGCAACTCTGGGTCTACCCGATCCAGAGGAGCAGACCCAAGCAATAGACGCACCCTTGACGAAATGGATGCAGTCATAAGGAGGGAAGGTACTCAGGAGGCTCAATGCTCTCACCCGACTGAAGAGCGCTCAGCTGCCGAACTAGCCACTCTTGATAAAGCTCGTCAAGTAATTGCTCTTGCAGCTTTTCATTAAGACGGGTAGTGATCCGGGTATCAAGCCGCAACAAAATGTGGGAATTATCAAGAGGGAAGGGCCCGATCAGATCACCCTCATTGGCCTGCTCCAGGCGACTATTCACCTCAGCATTACCTGTGTTGGGATGGATAGGGCCCACACGACCTCCCTGCGCACTTTCCGGCCCCTCAGAGAAACGAATAGCGGCAGCGGCAAAATCCAACTCTCCCTCACGAATTGCTAGGGCAAGCTCTTCAATGCGGGGCAAGCTACTGCAGCGAAGCAAAGAAAAGATAATTCGATCTCGCTGACGTTTGGTGCGACTGAAGTGCTCCTCCACATGCAAACTAAAAGCCGAATCACGAAACAACTTAAGACGCTCGTTACGATAACTTTGCTCATCACCAAGCTCATCACAACGTTGTTGACTGAGCGGTACTAGTGCTGCAATCAGATCCTCTAACCAAGCTGTGAGAAGCACGCGTGTCCGACCCGTGCGCTTCATCAATTGGCAAGAAGGAGTGTCCAGTTCAGGCCAACGCCAGCGACCAAGTTCATCAAGGTCTGGTGGAATGGCTGGACTTGGTCCCTGCCAAGAGAATTGGGATTGACTTGCTAAATGACCCTGATTGTCGACCGATTTAATACTCATAGGACAATAGTCATATTTTGATTTTAGCTGTTTCTTTCTGTTCGCTAAGAAGCCTGACCAGACGTTCCCTAACTTGTTCGAGAACACTACTCCAATCGCCCAGTCGCCTCTGCCGTATTAAAGTCATCGAGCGATACCAAGGACTGTCCGATCTCCCACGCATCCAGCGGAAATCGGCATTGTGCTGAAGCATCAACCAAACTGGCTTATCCAGAGCTCCAGAAAGATGAGCGACAGCCGTATCAACAGTCAAGACAAGATCCAACTGACTGATCACGCAAGCCGTGTCAAGGAAATCATTCAGATCCGCGGCATGGTCGACCACCCCCCGCTCCCCTAACCATGGACAGAGCTGATCAGCATCGGAACCAATCTGAAGCGAATGAACCACCACCAATCGCTGCTGCCGCCAATCTTCAAAAAGCTGCATCAGCGGCTCTAAAGCCATCGATTTATCCTCATACATATCCTTGTTATCTGCTCCTGAAGCCCAAACGAGGCCAATGTGAATAGCGAAGGGCTGGCGATACACACACAGCCTCTTAGGAACTTGACTTGGCTCTCGTAAATACCCAGGCATCATCGGCACAGTGTCGCGACTCGTACCGCAAAGCCGAGGCAAGCTCATTAGAGCAACATGATGACGAAATCCCTGCAATTCCTTGGGTATGTGCTCAATAATCGCCGGAGTATGGGGCACCAAGCACTCACGCAGGAGCGGAATCAAAGGCTTGCGGGTCGACAGGGTTACTTGAACGCCTGCCTCGATCAGAATCGGTATATAGCGTACAAACTGGATATTATCCCCATAACCCTGCTCAGCCCAAACCAATAATTTCTCACCACCTAGTTTGTCGATGTCACCATCCCACATTGGATCAGGGAGTGGGGTTTTGACCTTATCGGGCAATTGCAATCGCGTGTCATAAAAGTGCCATCCTTCTTCAAATTCACCAATTGTGAGCAAAGTCAGTCCAAGATTAAACTTGGCATCGTTGCAGCTGTCATCAAGAGCGACCCCACGCCGCAAGGCCTGACAAGCCTCTTCAAAACGCTCCTGAACGGAAAGCGCACTACCCAAATTTATATAAGAAGGAGCATGCTCGCTCTTCTGACTAATCGCCATCTGGAATGAATCTATGGCCTTGTCCCAACGTTCCTTCAACTGCCAAGTCAGGCCCCAATTGCAATGCATATCAGGGTTGTGATGCTCTAATTCATCCGAAAGGCCATAGTGGGCAAGAGCCTCATCAAGACGTTTCTGATCACGCAGACAATTTGCAAGATTGTGATGAGCAGAAGCATGTTTAGGATTATTCTCCAAACATCTCTGGAAGTTATTTATCGCCTCATCTAGCTGATCTAATTCACTCATTGCATTACCGCAGTTGTAATACACATCTGCGAACCCTGGATTCAAACGGATCACCAATTGATAGGAACGGATCGCCTCCTCGAGACGACCAATTTTGCGCAGAATTACACCATAGGTATTCAAATATGTTGCATTGGCTGGATCCTGTGCGACAGCAGCGCGGATAGCAAGCTCCGCTTCTTGCCCACGTTCAAGCTGATGCAAGCATGCAGCCTCCAGATGGTGCATCTCTGCTTTGAGTAAGGAGGCTTGCATATCCACATCCGCTTTCTTTATAACCAGCCTCGACTCCTCTAGAGCCTGCTCCAGCCGCCCGGAATGATAGTGATCCAGAGCTACCGATGCGAGAGCATGGATTTCAGTGCTAGATGCGGTCACTGGCGAAGCTGCTTCATCACAGTCAATTATCTATAGAAGCGCATGGGAAACTTACTGAATCGCGAATCGGCTCTGTGAGCAAGAAGGGCACTTCCCGCAAAAAGGGCACTTCCAACAAGAAAGGCCTAAAGGGATTCGAAATTACAGCAGTCACATCATCAGTTTCATCAGCTGGTCAAGCAAACCAAGCTGAATCGTTTTTCCAAACAGCTTGTCTAACTCACCAAAAGGGCGACCTTGGGAAAGCTACTGAAGCCTATAAAGCCACTGTAAAGGCTGATCCAAGTCATGCGAGTGCTTGGCGAAACCTAGGAGCACTACTACGTCAACAAGGCCAACTTGCACAAGCCAGGCAATGCACTGAAAGGGCGCTTCAGCTTGATAGCAAAGACGGCTCGCTTTGGGGTAACTATGGGAATGTTCTGCGTGATCTAGGCCTACTGGAGGAATCTGCTGATGCCTTCCGCAGCGGACTGCAGCGAAATCCAAAATCTCACGGACTACTGCACTGCCTTGCGATCACTCTTGGTCACAAAGGTGAACACCAGCAAGTTGTCGAGCTGCTGACTCCTGTTGTCGAAACAAGTAGTAACCCAATAAACGGAAGCAATAGCCTTGCCGAGTTACTGCTCGAGCTGGGCAACGCCCAACATGCTCTTGGCCAAAAGGATCTCGCTCTTAAATATTGGCATCAAGGTACCCATGGTGCCGAAGGTGAGAAACGCCTATTCATTGGTCTGAACATTGCGCAAGTACTCTGCGGCCAAAAGCGATTTGAGGAGGCCAGCAAAATCTGCCAAAGTCTTGATCCACTATTCCCCGGCAGTGCCAACCTCATGTATGCCGAAGGCGTTATTGCCAAAGGCCAAGGGCAATACGAGAAAGCCATCAATCTCTTCGAACAGTCCCTAAAACTAAATCCTGTCTATCCGATATGCCTCAACACTTACGGTCTTCTACTTCGGGACATTGGTCGAAGCCATCGAGCTAGGGGCTGCTTCGAGGAAGCATTGAAACATGATCCAAGCTTCGGGCCGGCTATGAACAATCTGGGCTCGGTGCTCAAAGACGTTGCTCGTTATAAAGAGGCTTTGATTTGGCTGCGCAAAGGAGCAGCCGCATTAGACAATCCGGCAGCCCATTCCAATGTGCTGTTCACCCTGGTTGGCTATGAGCTCGAGCCTGCTGATAAACGCTTCGCCGAAGCCAGTCGTTTTGCAAAACGATTTGGGAGAAGCGTTTTCGAACGCTGGCGCGATTGCCTTCCCGACCCCGCACCCGAACGTCTGCTGAAGGTAGGGCTGATCTCTCCTGATTTCTGTAGACATGCGGTCAGCTATTTCGTGGAACCGCTCCTGGAACATTGGGATCGCAACGAAATAGAAATCACGCTTTACTCCTGCGGGGAGCAACAGGATGACTACTCAGCACGGCTCAAAGAGAAAGCCGATCAATGGCGCGATTTCCGCGGACAAAATGATGAGGCCTGCATCGCCCAAATCCAACGAGATGAAATCGACATTCTGATCGACCTTGCTGGGCACACCGCCGGCAATCGGCTCACGGTACTAGCCGCCAAACCTGCACCAATTCAAGCCACCTATCTGGGCTACTACGGCACCACGGGACTTCAGGAGGTGGATTACTGGATTACCGACGATGTCATTCATCCCGCAGAGGCCGATGACAATGATCCTTGCAGTGAAAAACGATGGCGCCTCACACGTTGTTATGTGAGCTATCGACCACTGAAAACGGCACCACCGGTTTCACCACCACCCTGCCTGAAGCAAGACAAAATCACCTTTGGTAGCTTCAATCAAACCCGCAAAATCACTGAACAGACTGCCCAGAACTGGTTGGCAGTTCTGCAGAAGGTACCAAATTCATGCTTGCTTCTCAAAAGCAAAAACCTTGGCGAAGAAGTGGAGCAGTCAAGAGTTCGACAGCTTTTCTCAGCACTAGGCCTAGCCCCAGAGCGACTGGAATTGCGTGGACATTGCACCAGCCTCGAGGATCATCTGGCCACATATCACGACGTGGACGTTGCTCTAGACACCTATCCCTACACAGGATGTACGACCACTGCCGATGCCCTTTGGATGGGAGTTCCTGTACTAACAGTTGCAGGTCAATCAATGGTCAGCCGACAAGCAGCAGCTGTACTCGCAGGAGTGGGCTGCGAAGACTTGATCTGTTCAGATGCTGCAGCAATGGCTTCCCGAGCCTTCGAGCTATGCAGGGATCGCGAGGCTCTACTCCATCGGCGCCTAAGACAACGTCAACAGGTAGCCGATAGCGCGCTTCTAGACCACAAAGGTCTTGCTCAGGAACTATCTACCAGTTTCCGCGAATGGTGGCATCGATGGCTGAACACACAAGGCTGGAACAATTCTGATAGCCAGCTGTCGCAACCGGCCTGGCCCCTCGCCTACTCATCAGCCAGTGCAATGGCTTTAGATACACCTACTTCAAGCCAGCAACTGCCTATTTGGCTTGGAGCAATGAACGCCAACGAATCGCAAAGCTGGCAAGACCAAGGGATAGAAATAGTGCAAATACAAACACTTAGCCCCTGGGGTGGAACTGTCCAGCTATTCCGGCCCTACCACAAGCAACAGGTTCTTGTCTGGATGGAGCAAGGTTTGCCTGAGAAAGACCTGAACTGGTGGCAGAGGGTCTACCCCCAGTTGCAATGGGATCTTCAAGGTCCCCTAAGCAGATAATGCGCCTTTTACTGGTCCATCAAAACTTTCCTGGCCAATTTAGAGATATATCACCTGCCCTTTGCGACAAGAAGCATGAGCTCAAAGCTATCGGCTGTAGCCAGCGCCCATGCGATAGCCGCATCGAAGTTCTCCGCTACGAGCATGGCAAACATGAGCTGACAGGTATTCACACCCAGACGGAAGAGTTGGATGACTGGATCCGACGGTCTGAAAAGGTAGCTGAACTAGCCATGACCCTGAAGCAACGAGGCTGGGCACCGGATGTGATGCTGGCTCATCCCGGCTGGGGCGAAGCGATGCTGCTTCGCCAAGTCTTCCCGGCTAGTCCCCTGATCATTTGGCCTGAGCTTTGGCTACAAGCCAACCATCTTGGCTTGGACGCAATGCATCTATCTGTGCAGCAGATGCACTACTTACGCACCAAAAATTGGTTAGTGGACGGCGCCATGGCAGATGCAAATGTAGCCATCCTGCCAACCCGTTATCAAGCGAACAGCTTCCCCGCCCGTTGGCGCGACAAGATCCGAGTCATCCACGAAGGTGTACCGGAAGCGCTGCTTAATGCTCCACGACTTCAACAACTATCGCTCGGGAATGGAATCACACTTGGGCCTGAGGTGCCTGTAGTGACTTTCATCAGCCGTAATTTGGAACCAATGCGCGGATTCCCTACTTTCATGCGAGCTTTGCCAACTTTGCTGCGACATCACCCTGAAGTGCAGATTGTGGTGGTAGGAGGAGATGAAGTGAGTTATTCCAGTGCACCTGATGATGACAAAAGCTGGCGACAGGTGATGCTGAATGAGCTGAAGGGACAGTTCGATCCCCAACGGGTGCATCTATTCGGCCGAATCCCTCATGATCAACTTGTCAAGCTCTATCGCCGCAGCAACCTGCACGTCTACCTCTCCAATGCTTTCGTCCTCAGCTGGAGCCTGCTAGAAGTGATGGCCTGCGGCACTCCTGTTCTGGCGCAAGCCAATCCAATGATGGAGGAACTTATCCAGCATGGAGTCAATGGTGCCTTATGGCGCGGAGATCATCCCGAAAGCCTTGCCATGGCAATTATGGAGCTGCTGCAACAACAGGAGCAGCTGAAGCAATGGGGGGAAGCTGGCAAACAGCATCTGCAGCCAACTTTTCTACAATCTCACTGCGTTCATCAACTGGAGACGTTACTTAGAGAGCAGGCCGCTTGCTTCTGACGCAGCATCAACTGCAGCTGCTCAATGAACATGCGCGGCATGGCATCCCCATCACATACTGCAGAGGATCGAACCTTTTGGGCAAGTTCTCTGCGCGATGCAGCACTCAGATAGCGATCAGTTAGCCATCGAGCTTGGCTCGATAAATCACCAGCATCTCGACAAATATGATCACCCAAACCGGCGTTTTTTAGCAACGCTGCCGAGATAGCACCGGCGTAGTAAGGGGTCGGACAAGTCAGTACCGGAATGCCCATAGCTAATGAATCCAAGGTTGTAGTCGTGCCACTTACGGGATGGCTATCGAGATGTAGATGAATGTGGCCGTAATCAGCCATCGCCTCACTAGCGGAGCTCGCATAAGGGAGGGGCTGCAGCTGATGGGGAGAAACACCGGCATCCTGAAAGCGAATCAAAAAACGGCGGCGAACAGCAGGATCATGAAATGAATGGCTGCGGAATTGCAGAACCGCATCAGGAATGTCATGCAAGATCGCACCGTAACGCTGCACCGTTGAAGTCGTCAGTTTGCGGGTGTGATTAAAGCTGCCAAGCACAGGATGCTGCGGCTCGCTATAGCGAATGGATTCAACAACTGACAAATCATGAAGCTGTGGCAGATAACAAAGGCTTGGGCCGGGCAAAGGCCAGAGAGGCTCAGATCCTGGATATGAAGAACTGATCCATTGCATCAGTGCCTGATCAACGATCCACCAATCACAACAGCGGGCATAGGTGGGGCCAAAAAAACCTAAATAAGTTGCCTGCACCGTCGCTAAGCGCTTGGAAAGAAACGCAGGATGGTTATCAGCTGTGTGGCCGCCAAGATCAAGAAGTAAATCCGGTTGTTGCTGGCAAATCCTTGAAGCCATCTGGGGCACCTCACTCGCCTCCAATGGCCACCATTCATCTGAAAGCTGGCGAAGCTCGTCACGGATCGGGTCGTAATCACGAGGGTGACCAGCAACACTGATCACCTGAAAGTGCGACTTAAGCTTGCGAGCAATTGGCAGCCAGAAGCGGCCAACAGGATGGTTTCGCAAATCAGAAGAAACAACAACCAAAAGTGGGCGCTCATTAATGGTCAGCCTCTGTGAAATTGGCTCGGCTATATGCACTTGTTCGGATTCCATAGGTCCGAGCATTTTTTGGGCTAGATCATCAAAGTGCCTGTTCAACCGCTTCAGAAATTCATGGGGTAACTCCTCTAAACCCATAGACATGAAGAGCAGATTGCTTATCGAACCCATAGTGAATTCACCAGAAGATTCCTCATAGATCCGGCGGAACAGCTCAAGGCATCGTGATGCTTCTCCGATAACAGATAATGCTCGGATATGATGGTCGCTGATAGCAAAATAACGCCCATCATTTTGGGCCGCTGCTACTGAAAGCCACATCTGTTCATAACGCCCCTGCGACCAAGCAACCTGCAACATAGGCAGATAGGGATTTGTCTGCGTATACCAATCGCCAGGCTGGAGCATGCGTTGAGGCGCGCCCTTTAACAAGACTCCAGTAGGCTCGTTAAGCAGGCAGTGATAACTAAGATCCTTCCTTGCTGGGAACTTTAAATACAGAAGAATTGCCAAACGTTGAAGCAAGAGTATTTTGTCTTGCGGTTCAATCAACTGCGGCAAACGATAATGAATGATCCACAACATCAGTGCATCAGGCAAATCTGCATAAGCAAGCAACTGCGTTAAAGCCTCTTTTGGATCAGATGTATTTCCTATGTTCTGTTGAAAGCGTTCAAACGTAGTAAAAAGGGATCCATGCACGTTGACGCCATAACTTCGCTGAACCAAACGACATGCCTCTACCGCTTGAGTGACATCTAAATTCCTCCGCAAGCGCGCTGCATGAATGGCGACTTCTGCTTGCAAACGCCGACCATTGTAAAAAGCATCCTCCCAGGGCGGAAGCGGCACAAAACTGTTATCGATCACAAGGCCATTGCATTAATAAGAGATTAAGGGAGCACGAACAAGACAACAAAAAAGCCCCCTTACGGGGGCTTGATTCAAATTGGCTGGTGAAAGAAATATCAGCTGAAGGTAGGGAAGGTCTGTCCAATACCGAAGGTGGCAGTACCGCCACCAGCGAAGAACCCGGCTTGATCGTAGAAGTCTTTACTAATACCAGCAGCACCATAG
>Ga0208411_1001972_pt1 | contig 13012 bp, 9 predicted proteins | sample ETN01SmetaG_4_FD_185793 | JGI IMG/M metagenome (GOLD analysis project Ga0208411, IMG submission 185793) | Marine microbial and viral communities from oxygen minimum zone, Eastern Pacific Ocean - ETNP2014F12-01SV261 (SPAdes) (version 2) | ecosystem: Environmental > Aquatic > Marine > Oceanic ...
AAAGCTTGTAAATTACTATTATCTGTTAGATTAAACCTTAAGGTTGCTGGATTCTTTGAATAAGAAATATCCTTAGGCACTCTAAATTGAGAGGATAAAATATTGTTTTCATAGTTAAAAGATCCTCTGAAAAGAGTGGGGCCATTCATTTGATAGGATATTTCTTCTTGTCGCGAAGCGTAATTAAACAATTTTTTTACTTCTTTATAACCATCTTCTAAAATAAAATAACCTTCCCCAGATAAAAATGGACTTTCACCAGTCAGTGTACCAATGGAAAGTGTTGATAGAGTATCTGGAGATACCTTGCTATTTTTTACCAATTGAGTTGGTATAGATATTTTCATTGCAGGGTCACCAAAAAAGTGAAATAATTCACCATCAGAACTACCCGTTTTTACTGATTGAAGGATTGACCCAATGGACTTATAAGTTACACTATCACCTTTAAAAATTTCTCTAAAAATTTTTTCTAAATATTGGATATTGCTCGATACAGTTATTCCTCTTGTAGTAGTGATAACACCAGCAGCAGCATTAATAGATGAATTAATTAATTCTTCAGCAAAAGAATCTTGGCCAATGGCATCAAATTGTCCCCAACTGCATGTGCCAGCTATCCAAATAGGAAGTTTTAATTCGGCCTGCATAGAGTTTATATCATTTCTTTCTTCATTTATTATAAGCAATTTTTCCTGTGCCCATTGGGTGGGATTACCGTGACCAATAAAATTAATAAGAGCTGTTCCAGATGATATTTGATTAAATAGTGCTTGCGTAGCCGCTGGTTTAGTAACGCCAAATGTTGAATTATCAAAGACTTCTGGAAAATCAACCATATATATTTTTTTAGTTTCTATAAAATCAGGAATAATTTTTGCTAGGCGTTCCGAATTTATTGTATGACTTTTTCCCATTGAAAGTTCAAACAATTCGCGTTCAGGTCGAGAAGGATCATCTGCTACAAGAGTAATACGTTGTCTCCATAAACCCATCGGTAGTTTGTTCTCAAATTCAATAATTTTATTTATAAAATTGTTTACATCATCATTTGATTTGGCTGGCACTCTCCCGGTTGCCATCTCTGGAATAATTCCATTAAATGACACCAGTCGATCATCTGTTGAATGGGAATAACGAGTCCCCAATTGTATTGTAGGTACTTTAATTGTCGATTGACCAGTGATGTTTCTATAATCGTAATCAGCATCACCCATAAATAGAACAGTATAAGGTTTTGCAGACCAATTCTTTTGGGTCCAATATAAAAAGTGGCGAATGGCAATTGGATCAATATTTCCTCCCGAAAATTCATCGTAAATATTCTCAATAGGAATATATACTGTTTTTTTTCGATGGTTCGCTAATATCTGAGATTGGGTTTCAAATTCTTTTGGACCCAATATTATATGATCTGCTCCATTTAAATTTGATCTTAAAAGATCCCATTTTTTTTGTCCTACTAAAATCAATTCAGAAACAGGTTCTAAATCATTAATTTTAAAAACTCCAAATTTCTGATATTCATCAGGTGGAAGATCAATATTCATTGTGGCATTTTTCTCAAAAGTATTTAAAGGAAGATTGACGGGTGCTGAGGAGATTGAAATATTCCAAATGACTAAATCATTTCCTTCAAAGATAAAAGTTATTTTTTTTGATTTGATTGGAGAGTAAAACTCAAATGGCCTTGAATACTTTAATTCTCTATCATATGAAAGTGTAAAATAATCAAAAAATGGTTCAGAATTAGGATTCTCAGAAAAATTCTTAATTTGGAAAGTCTGATCACCGTTTATTAGTATATCAGAATTAAATGAAAAAGACTTTGATTTATGATTAAGACTTAGCCAATCCATATTTGCTAATTCTTGATTATTTGTAGAAAACAAAATCTTATGATTAGTGTTTTGATATGTTGTTGGAACTTTTTCATTTCCAATCATGCCAATTATACCTTTAGCAGATTGAGAATCAAGTGGAGAATCGATATTTACTTTAAACGAATAGGAGTTTCCATTTATTATGGTATTGTTCCCCCATGAAAGTCCTGATTCATTGGGATTAATTAAGTCTTCTTCTGAATGTATATAGCTAAGGCCATAATTTATTTTTTCTGGACTCTCGGATACAAGATTTGCAGTTTCAATTCTACTCCCTCTTAATGAATTGTTCGCAGGAATTAATAACCAATAGACTGTTTTTGTAAAATATAGATTCTGATGCCATAAAATTCCTTCATTTTTTTGGTTAAAACCACTTGGTCCCCTCCCGTAAAAGATAATTGTGTCATCATCAGAAAGATTTCCATCAGATTCACCAATAATTCTAATTGGTATTTCAATTAGATTATTTGGTACCAACGTGTTAGATAATTTTAATTGTGTTTCTTCATAAGTTCTATCTCTTCCAAAAGCTGAACCAGTATATAACATAATACTCCTTGGGTCTAGATCTATTCCATTTGTTAAGACTGATTTTAGTTTATTTCCTGAAATTTTATATATGCCATCTTTTGATAAATAAAATTTAATCCAAGTCCCTTCTGGTAACGAGGTTTCTTTCAATAATTGCTCTTTTTTTGGTTTGATCCAGTTTTTTGCTATACTCCAATTCACAATTTTTGGTGCAAGCAAATATTGGTGAATTTTATTACTTCTATAAAATTCATTAATTGATTTATCAAAGGGAATCCTAATAATCATCGATTCAAAAAAAAGGTTTGATTCTTTTATTGGCGTTAAACGTAGTGTCCCCGTATAAAGGTCATTCACTTTTTGATTTTGGATCCATTCTGTTTTGTACGTTTTACTATTTACTTTATAAGGATGATAAGATTCATTTGAACTTTGAACTTGTATTGTTGGCAAGGCTTTAGATGGGAGCCCGATAAGTATATCAATAGGCTTTAAATCGTCAGGAGAAAGAATGTTGGATTTTAGATGGATTATTAATTCACTTTGATTAGAAGAAACTATTTCCCATTTAATTTGAGAATTTGCCAATCCCATTATCTGAATAATTAATATAAATAATTTTTGGAATCTCATAAGGAAAATTTAATTACGGTGAGTGGAATGCCTTTTTATTTTTTTTATTTTTTTGTTCTTATGAAATTGAATCAAATTACATATCAATGTAATTTCACCTGCTATAATAATTTATTTTTTTTATTTAATTCAATCAATTTCAATTTGAAAGGATTTGATGTGTTTGACCTTAATATTATCAAGGCTATATATGAGAAAATTCCTGCCCAAGTTTCTTATGCTAGGAATGTATTAGGGCGACCGTTAACTCTTTCTGAAAAGGTATTATATAGTCATCTATATAGGACCGAAGAACTTAACTCTTATTCAAGAGGAGAGTCTTATGTAGAATTTTCTCCAGATCGCGTAGCTATGCAAGATGCGACTGCTCAAATGGCTCTTCTTCAATTCATCATGGCCGGTAAAGATAAAGTTGCAGTGCCATCAACTGTACACTGCGATCATTTAATTCAAGCTAAAGTAGATGCTAATAAAGATTTAAATATTGCAAAACAAGTAAACAGTGAGGTATATAATTTTCTTGAATCGGTATCTAATAAATATGGTATCGGGTTTTGGAAACCTGGGGCAGGAATCATTCACCAAGTAGTTTTAGAAAATTATGCTTTCCCAGGAGGTATGATGATCGGTACAGATAGCCACACTGTAAATGCTGGTGGACTAGGTATGATTGCGATCGGTGTGGGAGGAGCTGATGCTGTTGATGTGATGTCAGGGATGCCTTGGGAGCTGAAACTGCCCAGATTAATAGGTATTAATCTTATTGGCGAACTGTCAGGTTGGGCTTCATCAAAAGATATTATATTGAAAGTAGCTGGCATTCTGACTGTCAAAGGTGGGACAGGGGCCATATTAGAATATTTCGGTGAAGGTGCAGAGAAGCTCTCTTGCACGGGCAAGGGAACTATCAGCAATATGGGCGCAGAAATAGGCGCTACTACATCTATTTTTAGCTATGATAATAATATGCAAAATTATTTAATAGCTACGGGAAGGAAAGATGTAGCTGAAATGGCAAATGGTATAAAAAAATACCTTAAAGCAGATGATGAAGTATATGAAGACCCCAATCGTTACTTTGATAAAGTAATTACTATTAATTTATCTGATTTAGAACCTCATTTGAACGGGCCTTTTACTCCAGATAGAGCTACGCCAATTTCAGAAATGGCCAAGGTTGCCGCTGAGAATAATTGGCCAACTAAGGTACAGGTGGGACTTATAGGATCATGCACTAACTCTTCATATGAAGATATATCACGTTCTATATCAATTGCAAAACAAGCAGTTGATAAAGGATTAAAGACAAAAGCAGATTTCACAATCACTCCTGGCTCAGAACAGGTACGTTATACTATTGAAAGAGATGGTTTTATCAAAATTTTTAATGACCTTGGAGCAAGTGTGTTTGCAAACGCATGTGGACCTTGCATAGGGCAATGGTCTAGGGAAGGTGCTAGCAAAGAAGAAAAGAATACAATTGTACATTCTTTTAATAGAAACTTTGCTAAAAGAGCCGATGGGAATCCAAATACTCATGCTTTTGTTGGCTCTCCAGAATTAGTAACCGCATTAGCTATTGCAGGAGATTTGACTTTTAATCCAGCTACAGATGTTTTAAAAAACCAAGATGGTCAACTTATCAAGTTAGATCCACCATTTGGGGTTGATCTCCCTGAAAATGGGTTTGCAGTTGAAGAACTTGGTTATAAACCACCTGCAAAAAATGGCAATAATATTGAAATTAATATTAATCCAAACTCAGAAAGACTTCAATTGCTTGAACCCTTCGATTCTTGGGATGGAAAAAATATTGTTGGTGCTAAATTATTGATTAAAGCCAAGGGAAAGTGTACTACAGATCATATTTCAATGGCTGGACCTTGGTTAAAATTTAGAGGCCATTTGGATAATATATCTAATAATATGCTAACTGGAGCTACTAATTATTTTAATAATAAAACAAATTTGGTAAAGAATCAACTTAATGGTCAATATGGTACGGTTCCTGAAGTCCAAAGAGATTATTTATTTAATCAAATTCCTACAATTGTTGTTGGGGATGAAAATTATGGCGAAGGTTCTTCTCGTGAGCATGCTGCTATGGAACCTCGTTTTTTAGGAGTTCGTGTAGTCTTGGTTCGTTCATTTGCAAGAATCCATGAAACAAATTTAAAGAAACAGGGAATGTTAGCATTAACTTTTGCCAAGAAAAGTGATTATGATCTAATTCTAGAAAATGACACGTTTGATTTTATTGATTTGTCCGGATTTTCTCCCGGAAATCCTATAACTATAGTAGTAAACCATGAAGATGGTTCTAATAATAATATCTCTTGCAATCATACATATAATGATATTCAGATTGAATGGTTTAAATCTGGATCTGCGTTAAATCTTATTCGAAAGAATCAGGATTAGTTAATAATGAAAATCCTTGTTTCTGACTCAATTGCCGATAATGGACTATCCGTTCTTAAAGATGCTAATTTAGATGTTCTATATTTACCTGATGCAAGTATTGAGGAAAAGTCAGATGCTGCCAAAGAAATTAATGGTTGGATAATAAGGAGCGGAACAATAATTACAGAAAAAATGATTGAGGATTGCAGTGATCTACAAGTTATTGGTCGTGCTGGAGTTGGAGTTGACAATATAGATATTCAAACAGCAACGCGTCACGGTATTGTAGTGATGAATACCCCTGATATTAATACAATATCTGCAGCTGAACATACTTTGGCAATGATGTTATCATTATCAAGAAATATTGCCATTGGTGATTCAGAAGTAAAGCAAGGCGAATGGAATCGAAATGAATTAATTGGATCTGAATTAAGTAACAAAGTTTTAGGGATAGTTGGGATGGGTAAAATTGGTAGAGAAGTGATGACCAGATGCCGTTCATTTGGAATGACAGTTCTTGGATATGATCCATTTATGAATCAAGATATGTTTAACCCTGAAGAAGTTAGAATCGTAGAACTTGAGGCATTAATCTTTAATTCAGATATTATTAGTATTCATGTCCCACTAACAAACTCTACACGTGATTTGTTTGATTATGACCGCCTCTCAAATATGAAATCAACTGCCCGGATAATTAATGTTGCACGAGGTGGTATTATTAATGAAACTGATCTAGCCAAAGCCTTAAATGATGGCCTTATAGCAGGTGCAGCAGTAGATGTATTCACATCTGAGCCATTAGATAAATTAAATCCATTAGTAAATGCTCCAAATATTGTATTAACTCCTCATCTAGGAGCATCTACTAAGGAGGCTAAAGAAGGTGTGAGTTTAGCTATTTGCGAACAGGTTCGCGATTATTTGATCCATGGTAAATTGAATAATGCAATCAATATACCTATAGCAGATATCGCGAAACTGAAGGAACTCGAAATATTTTTAGATTTTGCTGACACAATGGGTAATTTGCAAAGTCAATTGAATCCTGGTGTTATAAAAAGAGTCCAAGTAGAATCATCGGGGTCAATTGAGGATTCAAAACCCTTGGCTCTAGCATTTTTAAAAGGATTATTATCTAGGCGAATACCTGATAGAGTTAATTATATAAATGCCGAGACATTGGCCGTAGATCTAGGTATAAGTATTGAGCATAGCTATACCAATGATAGTGGTTCCTATACTAATTTGATTCGAACTAAAGTATCTGGAGAGAGTGAGCCCACAAGAATTGCTGGTAGTATTTTTGAAGGTGATCACCCAAGACTAGTAAATATTTTGGGTTATGAAATGGATTTAAAACCATATGGCACCATGCTATTTACTCGAAATAAAGATGTGCCTGGAGTAATTGGTAGCGTAGGGACTATCTTAGGTAATGCTAATATAAATATTGGAGGATACTTTTTAAGTAGAGAAATGAATGAGGATGAAGCATTTAGTGTAATTAGAGTGGATAGCAAAATTTGCGAAGAGGTCTTAGTTGAATTACAACAACTTCCAGAAATCCTTTCTATTCAACAACTCCATTGTTAATTATGAATGGTGTAAAAAATATCAAATTTGTTAATATTGCTGGAGGAGGTATTGCAGGATTATCATCTGCTCATCTACTCAAAAGAAATGGATATTATCCAATTGTATATGAAAAAGAATCCAATATTGGTAAGAGTCGGCATGGTGATTATGAAGGTATAGAGAATTGGATTTTTCCTACTGAAATAAATTATTTTTTTGGACAACTTGGCTTCAACTTTAGTAAAATACATTCTTTTCCAATCTCAAAATTTTATGTACATACTAATTCAAATAAACCTGTATCAATTAGCCAATCTCGGCCTTTTTTCCATATGATCAAAAGAGGATATAAAGAAAAAGATTTAGATTTTCAATTGTATAATCAATGTAAATCATCTGGTGTAGAATTTCGATTTGGGCAAAAAGCACCAAATGATTGTAATATTATTGCAACAGGTACTTCCAAGGCTGCGGCATATATTAAAGGAATTAATTTCAAAACTGATTTCAAAGATCAGATTCATCTTTTGTTAGGAAATAAATTTGCGCCAAAAGGGTATGCATATCTAATTATTTTAGATGGAAATGCAACGTTAGCTACTGCTTTTAAAAAAACAAAAACTAAACAAAAAAATGTTATAAATAAATGTAAAGATTATTTTGAGTCTATAGGTTTATCTATTCCTCAAGGGAATGCTTTTGCGAGCAGGGGGAGCTTTTCTTTGCCATTTGGTCCTAATCAAGAACCATACAAAGTTGGAGAAGCTGGTGGGTATCAAGATTATTTATTTGGGTTTGGTATCAGAATGTCGATGTTATCTGGAATGGGTGTGGCATTGTACACCCTTGGGCGTAAAAAAGAGGCAAAAAATGTTTTTCGCATATTGAACCATAAACGAAGATTGTCATTTATAAATCGGTTTTTATATGAAAAATTAAATGATGATCAGATGTATGGAATAATCAATAAACTCTCTAAATCTAATAACCCAATTTCTATATTATCTGGTATTTACGAGTGGAATACAAAAAATATTTTACGTTGGATTAAATTAAAGTATGGATTTGAGATACATCCTACTTAGAAGTCTACAATTATTATCTATGTTTATATTGTTATCTGGACTTATCTGGGGCATCAAAGATAAAAATGTGATGTTAGAATTAAATGCATTAGTTATTGGGTCGGCTGTATTTTATATTTCAAATATGTTGTTGAAAAAAAAATAATGATTTTCTATTCTGTTAATTGAGAATCTAATTCATAAGAGTAAGATATATGTCAAAACTTTGGGATGATTTAAAACATAATATGAAAGAATGGAGTAGTGCTGCGGTAGAGAAAGCTGAAGAAGTAAGCAAAGTTGCTGTTGCTAAAACTGAGGAATTAACTAAGATAAGTAAAATAAAATTAGAAATTCACCAACTTCAAAGAGATAGTCGTAGAGCAAGCGAAGTTTTGGGGAAATTAGCATATGGTCATGCTAAAGATGCTAATATGGTTAATTTTACTGGAAATGCTGAATTTTATTCTCATGTTGAAAAGATTGATAATATTAAAGAATCCATTGCAAATAAAGAAAATGAGATTGATCAGATCAAATCTCAATACAATCTTGGAGAAGAAGAGGTAAAAGAGATTGAACCTTTGTCCAAAGTTTTAGAAGAAGAGACCGAAGAGTCAAATGATTAAAGATCGATTGATTTTTTAAGCGTTAATTAGCATTCTTTTAACAAATTCGTAGATTAATGATCTTAATTGTATGATACTGTTACAATATGTAATTTTACGCTCTTATCATCGTAAGAAATAATGTTTAATAGAAATACAAATACAAATAGATATCACAATTATATAATTGTATCAGAGAAAGATACTGGTGCAAAGCAGCTGCATTTTTCACATCAAAAGCTGATAGCAGTTTCAGGTATTGCTATAATTGTTGTATCATTGGCTCTATTTTTTAGTGTTGATGCCTTAACAAATGTTCTTTATAAGAATAAAATGAATGATCTTAAGGCAAATTATAATCATTTATCTCAAACGCTGTTAAGTTTACAAAGTCAATTGGAAGATGTGTCAAGCCAAATGGGGTCGATTGAAAATAAAGATCAAGCAATAAGAACTTATGCTGGATTACCTCAAATAGATAAAGAGGTTAGACAATTAGGTGTTGGTGGTGCCAACATAACTAACACTACAAATATAGATGATATTCCAACTAATATTACTTCACGAATATCCGACATTGAGATGAATATTAATGCTATGACTAGGAAAGTGAAGTTAGAGTTAAATAGTTATAATAATTTGTATGATATGGTAAAAAAACATTCAGACAATCTGAAAGTTATACCTTCAATTCCTCCTGTTCAGAGAGGATATGTTAATTCTGGTTATGGATATCGAAAAGATCCATTTGATGGAAAAGTTCGCTTTCACTATGGCTTAGATTTTGCAGTTAATACAGGTACTAATATTTATGCTCCAGCAGATGGAAAGATAAAATTTGTTGGAAATCAAGGTGGCTATGGTAAAGTATTAAAAATTGACCATGGTAATGGTAATAGAACACTTTTTGCTCACTTATCTAAAATTAAAGTAAAATTAGGATCTTCTATAAAAAGAGGCGATCTTATCGCAATTAGTGGTAATACTGGTAGATCAGCTGGCCCACATCTGCACTATGAAGTTCATAAGTATGGAGCTCCTCAAAATCCTTTGGATTATTTTTTCTCTGGCTATTTGAAGTAAGGCCTTTTTCCTCTACTACTCTCTCAGTAATTTGTAAATTCATATAATGAATAAATCATTTTTTATAGAAACCTATGGTTGCCAGATGAATGTATCTGATTCTGAACTGATTTCAGGTTTACTTTCAACTGATGGTTATAGAGAAACAAAAAATATTAATAATGCAGGTATTATTTTGGTGAATACATGTGCTATTAGAGAACATGCCGAGGATAAAGTTAATTCTCGTCTTGGATTCTATAAACAAATTAAAGAAAAAAACCCCACTTCAATTATTGGTGTTTTGGGATGTATGGCTCAGAACTTGAAAGAAAATATTTTAGAATCAAAACCTTATGTTGATATTGTATTGGGACCGGATTCATATCGAAATCTATTAGATATGATAAAAGCAAGAAATAACAAAGCTTCTCAAATTATTGATACAAATTTGTCTCGATATGAAGTATATGACAATATTTCACCGGTTAGAGATGGAGGTGTTAATGCATGGATTTCTATTATGAGGGGCTGCGATAAATTTTGCACGTTTTGTGTTGTGCCTTTTACAAGGGGACGAGAACGCTCACGTAGTATTGAATCCATAGTTGAGGAAGCTGAAAAAGCAGTCAAAGATGGATTCTCAGAGATTACGCTTTTAGGACAAAATGTAAATTCATACAATCATGATCAGCGTAGTTTTGAAGAATTATTAGCTGAGGTTGCACAAGTACCTTATCTAAAACGTATTCGCTATACCTCTCCTCATCCTCAAGATATGACCCAAGAAGTACTTGATGTAATGCTAAAATATAATAATATTTGTAATTATATCCATTTGCCTCTTCAAGCAGGAAATAATAATGTATTAAATAGAATGAATAGAACCTATAACAAGGAAGATTTTCTGACTTTGGTTAGTCAGATTCGAAAAACTTTACCTAATGTAGGACTTTCAACTGATATTATTGTTGGTTTTCCTGGAGAAAATGAAAAAGAGTTTCAAGAAACATTAGATGTCATGGAATTGGTCAAGTTTGATTCTGCCTATACATTTAAATACTCTGCGCGTCCTGGAACAAAAGCCTCAGAATTTGATGACCACGTAAAAGAGGATGAAAAGCAAAGTCGGTTAGAAAGAGTTATTGCAAAGCAGCGGAAACATACTATGTTTCACAATGAAAATTATGTAGGAAAAATAGAAATGGTTTTAGTAGAAAAAGAAAGTAAAAGATCAACACAGGAATGGGCAGGTAGAACAGATTCGAATAAATGGGTTATTTTTGATAAGTCTAATGTAAATATTGGTGATATTATCCCTGTAAGAATTAATGAAATAAAAGGTATAACACTTCATGGTGAAATTATAAATATTCAGGAAATGGAGGCAGCGTAATGAGATTAGTAAAAATTTTTGGTGGATTAATTATTATGATATTGGTATTGTACTTTTTAATGCAAAATACAAGTTTAGTTTCTGTTGATCTTGTATTTGTACAATATGATAATGTTCAGGTTGCAGTGGTTATGCTAGGCGCTCTTGCTGTTGGTATGATAATTGGGTATGGTGCCGCTATAACAAATATTCTTTCAAGTAAATCCGAATTACGTGCTCTAAAGAATAAAAATCGTCATTTATCTGATGAATTAAATGATTTACGAAATCAGGCAATTGATGAAGAAATATATCATTCTGAAGATAAGGATGAATAAAATTGATTTATACTCTCGTAAGTCTTGCTGTGGTTGTCGGTGGAATTTTTATTATATATTTATTTAAACCGAAGAAACAAAAGCTTACTGATTCAATTTATACAAATGCATTAAATGCAATGGTGCGTGGTGATACAAGAATAGCTTTAAACCACCTTAGAGATGTGGTGAAACAAGACTCGAATCATATAAATGCATATTTGCAAATGGGCAACATATTGAGGCAGGATAATAATGAACAAGCTGCCATAAAAATACATCAATCCCTTATGGTCCGACCAAATCTTAATAATGAGATTAAATTAGATATTCATAAAGCTTTAGCTCTGGATTTTGAACAAATTGATGATTTATCTAGATCTCAACAAGAAGCTGAATTAGTGCTAACAATTGATAAAAAGAATCAATGGGCTAATGAGTTTTTGTTAATGATTTTTGAAAAACAGAAAGATTGGGATAAAGCAATTCAAATTTCAAAAATACTGCAAAGGCTTAATAAAGAGAAAGATCCGGCTCAAATCTCGAAGTTTTTAGTTTTTCAAGGCATGGATAAATTAGAAAAAGGTTTAGAAATAGAAGCAATTAAGCTATTTCAAAAGGCAGTTAAAACTTCTCCAAAATATAGTTTATCTTATTTGAAATTAGGAGATTATTATGCTGAAAAGCGTGATCTAACAAAAGCTATTGAAAATTGGGAAAATTTTGCTCTTTATAATCCTGAAGACAGTCATACTGTTTTTTCTAAAATTGAATCTGCTCTTTTTGATTTAGGTAGATTCAGCGAGGTTGAGAAATTCTATAAACGTATTTTAAATAATGATCCAGTAAATCTTGCTGCACTAACAAGATTGGCAAATGTGCTAGAAGAAAAAGGTCAACATAGTGAGGCACTAAGTCTTGTTGATGAGACTTTGGCAAATAATGAATCATCAGTCCATGCGCACTTAATGAAATTAAAAATGTCTTTACATATATATAAGCCAAATGAATTATCATATCAAATTGATAATATTTTGCAACTTTTATCAGAAAGAAAAGATTAACTTATTTAAATGCTTTTACGTTTCATTATTTTACTATCATTCGCTCCTCCATTTTTTCTTTATGCACAAAATATAGATCTTTATATAACATTACTTGAAAAAGGTAAAATCAATGATGTTAGGGAAAACCTCCCAGAATTATTAGAACGCTATCCTAATGAAGCAGGTGTTTTTTTCCTTAAGGCTTTAACGGCTAGTAATGGTGATGAAGCGATATCAATTTATGAGAAATTGATATCTGATTATCCTAATTCTGATTATTCACCACTGTCAGAAATAAAAATTGGTGAATACCTTTTTGCGAGAGGACTATATTCTCAAGCAAGTATTCAGTTTAAAAAAATAATTATCAATTATCCTAAGGGTGATCATCATCAAAGGGCATTGGATCTTATGGTTAATTCTTATTTAGCTAGTGGAGAAAATGATTCTGTAAAGATTGCTTTAGTAAATATAAAAAATTTCTACCCAAGTTTAGATTATAACAA
>Ga0208411_1001973_pt1 | contig 13008 bp, 9 predicted proteins | sample ETN01SmetaG_4_FD_185793 | JGI IMG/M metagenome (GOLD analysis project Ga0208411, IMG submission 185793) | Marine microbial and viral communities from oxygen minimum zone, Eastern Pacific Ocean - ETNP2014F12-01SV261 (SPAdes) (version 2) | ecosystem: Environmental > Aquatic > Marine > Oceanic ...
AATTTTATATTCATAATTCTAACCCTTCTCAAGGACACAACTCTAAAATCAAAATATTCACACATTCTTCTTATTTGTCTATTTAAGCCTTGAGTTAAAATAATTTTAAATTCAGTAGTTTTTAATTTTTCTATTTTGCATTTCCTAGTTTTTTTACCAAGAATTGATACTCCTTCACTCATTTTTTTAAGAACACTTTCTGAAATAGGCCTATTAACCCTCACTAGATACTCTTTTTCGTTATTGTAAGCAGTTTTTAGGATTTTGTTAGCTGTTTCACCATCATTGGTTAATAAAATCAATCCTGTGGTCGTTTTATCAAGTCTTCCAATAGGAAAAATTCGCTCTGGAAATTTTATAAAATCAATGATGTTATTTTCTTCAACTCCAGCATTTGTTGTACATACCACACCTTTAGGTTTGTTAAGAGCAATAAAAATTCTTTTTGTTTTCTTTTTCTTAATTTTTTCTCCATCAACATGGATGACATCATCCTTTTGAATTTTATGACCCATTACCGCTTCTTTTGAATTCACCAATATTCTGCCTTGTTCAATTAACTTATCCGCTTGTCTTCTAGAGCAGTAGCCAATCTCACTCAAATACTTGTTAATTCTTGTTCCTTCTGAACTCATTTTAGCACAATAATTTTATTCGATGTTAAATATAGATAATTAAGATCTTTATATTTGCAAGTGATGGATAAAAAAACTCAAGAGTTACTAGAAAAAGGAAAAGTGCTACCACTTATGGAGGCTTTCTACACTATCCAAGGAGAGGGGTTTCATAAAGGAAAAGCAGCGTATTTTATTAGAATTGGCGGATGTGATGTAGGTTGTCATTGGTGTGATGTAAAAGAAAGCTGGGATGCTGATGCCCATCCAATTATTCCAACCAATAAGATAGTGAATGATTCTATTAAGCATAGTAATACTATTGTTGTCACAGGAGGTGAGCCACTAATGTGGGACATGACACCATTAACAAATCAGTTAAGAAGTAATAATAAAAAAGTGCATATAGAAACCTCTGGAGCATATAAATTAACTGGCACTTGGGATTGGATATGTCTATCACCAAAAAAAAGAATGAATCCCTTAGATGAGATTTATCAGGTAGCAGATGAGTTAAAAGTAATTATATACAATAATGATGATTTAAAATTTGCTGAAAACCAAGCTGAAAAAATAAATTCAAATGCTCATTTATTTCTTCAACCAGAATGGGAAAATCGTGAAAAAATGATGCCTATAATGGTAGATTATGTTAAAAATAATCCCAAATGGAAGATATCACTTCAGATCCATAAATATTTAAATATTCCATAATAATTTATAACATAAAATATATATTTGCATCTTCATAAATGACCCATCGGGAAGAGCTGTTTCAAAAGTTCATAGAGATAGTTATAAATAAGTTATTTTTTACTATAAATAAGCATACAAAATTGTTAATAACTTGCTTCTTTTTTTGACAGTTGTTTTAATCTGTTGCGCTATAGTTTTTTGTATATTTGCAATAGTGATTTATTCTTAAAAAAAACAATTATTTTTTTTAACCTTTTTTTAAGCATATTTAAAACAAAAAAATGAGCGAAAACACACAAAAATATTCTGCTGATAGCATACAGGCCTTAGAGGGCATGGAGCATGTTAGAATGAGGCCTTCAATGTATATTGGAGATGTTGGTTCTAGAGGACTTCATCATTTAGTAATTGAGGTTGTTGATAATTCAATTGATGAGGCTCTTGCAGGTCATTGTAATAATATTACTGTAACCATCAATGAAGATAATTCAGTTACTACTGAAGATGATGGTCGAGGTATTCCTGTTGGTATACATAAAAAGGAGGGAGTTTCTGCTTTGGAAGTTGTTATGACTAAAATTGGAGCAGGTGGAAAATTTGATAAAGATTCATATAAAGTTTCTGGTGGGCTTCATGGAGTTGGAGTGAGTTGTGTAAATGCTCTTTCTGAAACTCTTAAGGCTAGTGTTCATAGAGATGGAAAGATATGGGAACAAGAATATGAAAAAGGAGTTCCACTATATCCAGCAAAGGAAACGGGTAAAACTGATAAAACAGGAACTATAGTTACTTTTAAGCCAGACACTACCATTTTCACTGATGTAAATGAATATAGCTATGATATCCTTGCTAGTAGATTAAGAGAATTATCTTTTTTAAATAAGGGAATTACTATAACAATAGTTGATAGAAGAGATAAAGATAAAAAGTCAGGAGAATTTCAAAGTGAAGTTTTCTTTTCCAAAGAGGGATTGCCGGAATTTATCAAATTCTTAGATGGTAGTAGAGAGCCTATAATGAAAGATGTTATTGCCTTTGAAGGTGAAAAGAATGGGGTTCCAGTTGAGGTTGCTATGATATACAATACTTCATATGCAGAAAATTTACATTCATATGTTAATAATATAAACACTCATGAAGGGGGAACCCATTTAAGTGGATTTAGAAGAGGGTTAACACATACTTTAAAGAAATATTCAGAAGCTTCAGGAATGCTGGATAAATTAAAATTTGAAATTGCTGGTGATGACTTTAGGGAAGGACTTACTGCAATAATTTCTGTAAAGGTTGCAGAACCTCAATTCGAGGGACAAACAAAAACAAAACTTGGAAATAAAGAAGTTTCGTCATGTGTAAGTCAAGCAGTTTCAGAGATGTTAACAGATTATCTTGAAGAACACCCAGATGATGCTAAAATAATTGTACAAAAAGTAATTCTTGCAGCCCAAGCAAGACATGCAGCTCAAAAAGCCAGAGAAATGGTTCAAAGAAAATCTGTAATGAGTATAGGTGGTCTTCCAGGAAAACTATCAGATTGTTCTGAACAAGATCCTTCTAAATGTGAGGTTTTTCTTGTTGAGGGAGATTCAGCTGGAGGAACTGCAAAGCAAGGTAGAGATAGAGCTTTTCAAGCAATCTTACCTTTAAGAGGTAAGATATTGAATGTGGAAAAAGCAATGCAGCATAAGGTTTTTGAAAATGAGGAAATTAGAAACATATTTACTGCTCTAGGCGTTACTATAGGTACGGAAGAGGATAGCAAGGCATTAAATATTGAAAAACTTAGATATCATAAGGTAGTTATCATGTGTGATGCCGATATTGATGGAAGTCATATTGCTACACTAATCTTAACATTCTTTTTCAGATATATGAAAGAATTAATTGAAAATGGGCATGTCTATATAGCAACTCCACCTCTTTATCTAGTTAGAAAAGGCGCAAAGAAACAATATGCCTGGAGTGAAGAGGATAGAGATAAACTTGTAAATGAGTATGGTGATGGAACAAAGATTCAAAGATATAAAGGTCTTGGTGAAATGAATGCTATTCAACTTTGGGATACTACTATGAATCCTGAGTTTAGAACATTAAGAAGAGTAGAAATTTATGATCCACCTGAGGCAGATAGAATCTTTTCAATGCTTATGGGAGATGAAGTTCCTCCTAGAAGAGACTTTATTGAGAGAAATGCAATTTATGCTAATATAGACGCATAATTAAACTTATAATCTATTATGAAAATAACAGTAGTTGGTGCTGGAGCAGTAGGAGCAAGTTGTGCTGAATATATTGCCATTAAGGATTTTGTTTCAGAAGTAGTTTTGTTAGATATTAAACAAGGTTATGCTGAAGGAAAAGCTATGGATCTTATGCAAACAGCTTCTTTAAACAATTTTGATACTAATATAACTGGATCAACCAATGATTATTCTAAAACTGCAAATAGTAACATTTGTGTTATAACTTCAGGTATTCCAAGAAAACCAGGAATGTCTCGAGAAGAATTAATAGGCATAAATGCAGGAATTGTAAAAACAGTTTCTTCAAACCTCATACAGCACTCTCCAGACACAATACTTATTGTTGTTAGTAATCCAATGGATTCAATGACTTATTTAGTTCATAAGACTACTGAGCTTGCTAAAAATAAAATTATAGGTATGGGTGGTGCTTTAGATTCAGCAAGATTCAAATATAGATTAGCTGAGGCACTGGAAGCTCCAATTAAAGAAGTTGATGGTATGGTTATAGGTGGACATAGTGATAAAGGTATGGTACCACTTATATATAAGGCTACAAGAAATGGTGAAAAAGTTTCAGAATTTCTTTCAAATGAGAGATTAGAGCAAGTTAAGCACGACACAAAGGTTGGCGGGGCTACACTGACTGGACTATTGGGGACTTCAGCTTGGTATGCTCCAGGAGCTGCCGTTAGTGCTTTAGCACAAGCAATCATATGTGATCAGAAAAAAATATTCCCATGTTCAGCTCTTCTTAATGGAGAATTTGGTATAAAAGATTTATGTATTGGTGTACCAGTTATTTTAGGTAAAAATGGTATTGAAGAAATTATTGAAATTGATTTGGATCCATCAGATATGGATCATTTAAAAGAAAGTGCAGAAGGAGTTAGAAAAACTAACAATCTATTAGATATCTAGTATTAAATCTATTCACTGTCTTAATTGAACTATATAATAAATGAATTAAATCAGTTGGCATTTTATTTGTTATATCATATATTTGCTCCACTTTTAACTGAAATGTATTAAAAAATGCAAAACAAAGGATTGATAAAATTTTTGGCATGGTTGTTTGGTTTAGTTTGTGTATTCCAATTAGTTCTTACTTTTCAGTTTAATCAGATCGAAAATAGAGCAGATGACTATACTATCAATCTAATTGATGATTCAGAGGAAAATTTTGACACCAAAAGGAGAGATATAAAGCTTAAATATTTAGATTCTATTTCAAATATTTCAGTTTTCAATATTCTAATTGCTGACTATACTTATGATGAACTTAAGAAAAAATCTATGAAATTAGGTTTGGACTTAAAAGGTGGAATAAATGCTATTTTACAGATTTCAGTAAACGATATACTAAAAAGTTTATCTAATAATAGTACTGATCCAATATTTAATAAGGCCTTGAGTGATGCAGAAGAAATGCAAAAAAATAGTCAAAACACTTATTTAGAGGACTTTTTTATAGCATTTGATAATATTAAAGGAGATAGTAAGCTTGCATCACCAGATATTTTTGCTAATAGAAATTTAAGTGAAGAAATTACTTTTAATATGTCTGACGAGGAAGTTAGACCAATATTAGAGAAAAAAATAGACGAGAGTATTGAATCTGCGTTACAAGTTTTAAGAAAGAGGGTAGATCCTGACGGTCTTTTATCACCTGTTATTCAAAGAATAGGAAGTTCAGCTAGAATTCTATTTGAATTACCAGGAGCTAATGATGTAGAGAGAATTAAAAAATTATTACAAGGAACTGCACAGTTAGAGTTTTGGGATGCTTATAAAGGGGAAGAATTCCTACAATTTATAGTTCAAGCCAATGAAATTGTTAAAAATATTGAGGATTCATCTGACGAATCTATGGTTGAATCTGAGCAGGATGAAGAAATCAGTGAAATTGAAGAATTATTAGGCTCTGAAACTCAAGTTGATTCTGTTGTTAATCCTATTTTAGATTTAATTAGAGGTCAAGGATATCCTGGAGGACCTATAATTGCAGCATTTGATTCTAAAGGTAAAGATAAAATTTCAAAATTTTTGTCACTTCCTGAAGTGAGATCTTTACTTTCAACTGAACAAAGATATGTTAAGTTTTTATGGGGAATCACTGAGGTAGATGATGAAGGTAATGAATACTCTGAACTATATGCATTAAAGGGTAATAGAGAAAGTAAACCTTTATTAAATGGCTCGGTTATAACTGATGCTAGACAATCTTTTGGAATGGATGGTGTTAGCCCTACTGTTAGTATGCAAATGAATAGCAAGGGTGCGAAAATTTGGGAAAAGATGACTGGAGATGCCTTTAATCAAGGATCTCAAATTGCAATAGTATTGGATGATATTGTATATTCTGCTCCGGGAGTTACAAGCGGTCCTATTTCAGGTGGTAGTTCTGAGATTTCAGGTTCTTTTGATACAGCAGAGGCAATAGATTTAGCAAATGTTCTTAGAGCGGGAAAATTACCTGCATCTGCAGATATTATTCAGGCAGATGAAGTTGGCCCATCTTTAGGACAAGAGGCTATTAGCAGTGGAATTTTATCTTTTCTTATAGCACTTATTTTAGTATTAGTTTGGATGATATTTTATTATGGTAAAGCAGGAATTTATTCAAACTTAGCCTTATTTTTTAATGTTATTTTAATTTTTGGTGTACTTGCCGGATCAGACGCTGTTCTTACTCTTCCTGGAATTGCAGGGATTGTACTTACTATTGGTATTGCAGTAGATGCAAATGTGCTTATATTCGAAAGAGTTAGAGAAGAACTATATAGTGGAAAGAAATTAAAAGCTGCTGTTGTAGATGGATACCATAACGCATATTCTTCAATTCTAGATGCAAATATTACTACAGGCTTAACTGCTTTGATTCTTAAAGTATTTGGTACAGGTCCAATTGAAGGTTTTGCTACAACTCTTTTAATAGGTATAATAACATCACTTTTTACAGCAATATTTATTTCTAGGTTATTGGTGAATTGGGATATTAACAGAGGATCTCAATTTAATTTTTCCACGTATTTAACAAATGGCTTGTTTAGAAACATATCTATTGATTTTCTTAAGTATAGAAAAATGGCATATATATTATCATTTGTAGTAATTTCTTCAGGGCTCTTTTCTTTATTTACTTCTGGTTTAGATCAAGGAATTGATTTTGTTGGTGGCAGAACCTATACGATTAGGTTTGACAGAGATATGAATACAGAGCAAGTAAGACAATCAACTGATAAAGTATTTGGAAGTTCTGAGATTAAAACAATTGGATCTCCAAATCAGCTAAAAATTTCTACAAAATATAGAGTAGATGAGAATACTGCTGAAGTAGATGAAGATGTTCAAAGAAAGCTCTATGAATCACTTGAAACATTTTTACCAGAAAATTACACTTATGATCAATTTTTAAATGCAGAAAATAATGTAGGTAAAATGATGTCAGCAAAAGTTAGCCCTACTATAGCAGATGATATAAAACAGAATTCTTTTTGGGCGATTCTAGGATCATTAGTTGTTGTATTTCTCTATATCTTATTTAGATTTAGAAAATGGCAATTCTCATTGGGTGCTGTAGCAGCAGTTTTTCATGATGTATTAATTGTTTTAGGAATCTTCTCTCTTTCATATAGATTTATGCCTTTTAGCATGGAAATTGATCAAGCATTTATTGCGGCAATTTTGACTGTAATTGGATATTCCCTTAATGATACAGTAGTTGTATTTGATAGAATTAGAGAATTCCTTAATGAACATTCTACATGGGAATTTAAGAAAACTGTAAACTCTGCACTTAATAGTACATTAAGTAGGACATTAAATACTTCATTTACAACATTAGTTGTTTTAGTTTCTATGTTTATGCTAGGAGCTGACTCGCTTAGAGGATTATTATTTGCTTTAATTGTTGGGGTTGTGGTAGGTACGTATTCCTCAGTATTTGTGGCGACACCTATAATGCATGACACAACTTCAAAAAAGAAATAATTACTAGCTTATTTTTTTCTGAACATTAGGTAAATCCCTAATATAATAAATGGCACACTCAAGGCTTGACCAGTATTCATGCCTAGAATCCAATCTTCTCTACCTTCAACTTGAGCAACTTTAAAAAACTCAATTACAAATCTTAAACTCCATAATAGAACGAAGAATAAACCTAGCATATAGCCAGAAATAGTTGCTTTATTTGTCTTCCAATAAATAAAATACATAATAACAAAAATAACTATATACCCAAATGCTTCATATAATTGCGCTGGATGTCTAGCAAAGTCTTCTCCCAGTGCTTTAAAAACAACTCCAAAAACACTATCAGTTTTATATCCAATGATTTCTGAATTGAAGAAATTTCCAATTCTAATAAACGCACCTCCTATAGCTACAGGAATTACTATTCTATCTAATATCCATAAAACAGATTTATGCAAAACCTTATTATTATATAGGTACATAGCTGTTATTATTCCAATAGCAGCTCCATGACTAGCAAGCCCCCTAAAGCCTGTAAACTCAAATGTTGGATTAAATCTAAAGGGTAGGAAAACGCTGAAAAAGTCTTGCTCAAAAAGCTCAAACTGATAGAAAATAACATGTCCCAGTCTAGCTCCAATCATTGTTCCAAGTATGGTATAGATAAACAATGAATCTAGTTTTTCTACAGAAAGATTTTCTTTTTCATATATTTTCTTCATTATATACCAACCCAATATAAAGGCCATCATCCACATCAAACTATAATAGTGAATTGTAAATTTTCCAAAAAGATCTATTCCTGCAGAACTTGGATCCCATGTAGTTTGTAAAGCAATCATTAGTTTTGTTTTATATTAATAATTATGGAACTGGATCATATCCTGACCTTCCCCATGGATGACAACTTAAAATTCTTTTAGACATAAGAAATAGCCCATAAAACATTCCATGTTTTTGCAATGCTTCAATGGAATATTGTGAACAAGTCGGTTGAAATCGACATGTTGCTGGTGTTAATGGAGATATTATCTTTTGGTAAAATTTAATTAATAAAACTATAGGATATGTTAATAATTTCATCTCTTATAATATCAATTAATTGTAAAATCAGTTTTACCACTATTATCATTTAATATTATACCAGTATTTTTTAGCTCATCTCTAATCTTGTCACTTAATTCAAAATCTTTATCATTTCTAGCCTTATCTCTTAGTTTAATTAGAATTTCAACTACCGATTTAATCTTATCATCACTTGAGTTTGCTTGAATTTTTTCTAAACCTAACACATCAAATACAAACTCATTTAATTTAGTCTTCAACTGTTTTAGATCATTTTTGTTAATCTCTGCTTTTTCAGCTTTAACAAGATTTATAAATTTTACTACATCAAAAATTTTAGCAATTAATATAGGAGTATTAAAGTCATCATTCATTGCATCATAGCAGTTGTTTACCCAATCTTTAACATCAAAATCTGTTTTACTTGACGTGTCTAAATTTTCTAAATTTTCAACAGCATCCATTAACTTATTATATCCTTTTTCTGAGGCTAATAGCGCATCATTACTTAAGTCAAGAATACTTCTATAATGAGCTTGCATCATAAAAAATCTTATCACACTTGGAGAAAATGCTTTGGATAGAATTTTATTATCACCTGAAACAATTTCTTTTGGTAAAACACTGTTCCCAGTTGATTTAGACATTTTACTTCCATTAAGGGTTAGCATATTTGAATGCATCCAATAATTTGCTGGATCTGTATTAAAACATGCATTTGCTTGAGCAATTTCACATTCATGATGTGGAAATTTTAGATCCATACCTCCTCCATGAATATCAAAAGTCTCTCCTAAATATTTACTACTCATAGCAGTACATTCAAGATGCCACCCTGGGAATCCTAGACTCCAAGGAGAATGCCATTTCATTATATGTTGAGGTTCTGCTTTTTTCCAAAGTGCAAAATCTTGAGGGTTTTTTTTATCAGATTGACCATCTAATTTTCTTGTGTTATGTATTAGATCTTCAATATTTCGTTTGCTTAAAATTCCATATTTTTTCAAATTATTATATTCTATAACATCAAAGTATATAGAACCATTTTTTTCATAAGCCAATTTTTTTTCTAACATTCTTTTAATTAACTCAATTTGCTCAATAATGTGTCCTTGTGCAGTAGGCTCTATACTAGGAGGCATTAAATTGAATTTTTTTGTCCAATGACGAAAGTCGTTGGTATATTTTTGAACTACTTCCATTGGAGCAATTTTCTCAACCCTAGCTTTTTCACTAATTCTATCCTCTGTGCTATCTTCAACCATATGACCAACATCAGTTATATTTCTCACATATCTTATTTTCATTCCTATATGATTTAGATATCTATAGATTGTGTCAAATGAGATGAAAGTTCTTAGATTTCCAAGATGTACATTGCTATAAACCGTAGGACCACAGACATACATTCCTACATAACCCTTAGTAATAGTTTTGAAAGATTCTTTTTTCCCAGTTAAAGAATTGTAGATTTTTATGCTAGTACTTTTATCAGAAGGCATTTAATAAAATTACATTTTATAGACCATTAAATGAAGTTTCCAGTTGAATATATTTTAGAAACTCATCCTTAATTGTTTTATCGTATTTGAATTTTCCGCCAAATTCAGATGTAACTGTACTAGAGTCTATATCTTTTATTCCTCTTGAATTAACACATAAATGTTTAGCATCAATAACACAAGCAATATCTTTTGTTTTTAAAATTTCTTGAAGTTCTGAAACTATTTGCTTAGTTAGTCTCTCCTGCACTTGAGGTCTTTTCGAATAATATTCAACTATTCTATTAATTTTAGATAGTCCAATTACAGTACCATTAGAGATATAAGCAACATGAGCTTTACCAACAATTGGAAGTAAATGATGTTCACATGTTGAGTAGACATTTATGTTTTTCTCAACTAACATTTCCCCATAATTGTATTTGTTTTCAAATGTGGAAGATTTTGGTTTTAAATCTGGTTTTAGACCAGAGAAAATTTCTTTCACAAACATTTTAGCTACTCTTGATGGTGTGCCTATTAGACTATCATCATTTAAATCAAGCCCAAGAGTATGCATAATTTCTTTTATATTTTTTTTAATAATTGAAATCTTTTCTTCATCTGATTTTTCAAATGCATCTTTTCTTATAGGGGTTACGTCTGAAGTTTGCACATGGTCTTCTCCAAGTTCTTCATTATTTGAAATAGATTTTTCGAGTTTCATTATCTACTAATTAATTTGATTTTAATCTGAACAAATATAATGAAATATCATTATTATTATTAGCATACTTAATATAATTAAATCTGACTTATAGATATTAAGTAAATTCTCCTTATTTGAAAAAAATAAATTAAATTAGCATCTTTCTAACTACACATATTTTAATGAAAAAAACTATATTTTTTCTTTCTATACTTGTTTTTTCAAACATTGGAGCTGTAATAGCTCAAAATGATTTCAAAAAACATGATAAGTGGATTACTCACTATCCATCAAATGTTGAGGCGCCATTCTCAAATGATGAACTTATAAAACTGGAAGCAGCATATGGTGATGAATTACAAAATCAAATTTTAAGAAGACCTATTAGGGTAAAAGATATAAAAGATATACTAAGAAATAGAGTATTTATATATCAGGAAAATATTAAGGATCTATCTAAAACTCCATTATTATCTGAGATTACAATATTTAATATATACAATCATAAGTCTAACAGACCTATTTTTAGAGAAAACGATTTTAATCCTCTTTTGTATAATTTAAATTTCTTTTCAAAGGCAAAACAAACTTATAGAGTGGATAATACCAATTATCTTATTGTAATTAAACCCAGAGAATTACAATGAGAGGATTTAATCTACATATTCTTTGGATTTTACTAGTTATGCCGTTTTTAGGCTATTCTCAGGATGTCCTGATTAGTGATGAAGGAACAGTAGTTGCATGCTCTGGCAATTTTTATGATTCTGGAGGAGATGCAGGAAATTATACAAGTAATGAAAATTATACTATTACGATCTGTCCTGGAAATAGTGGTCAAATGGTGCAGCTTGACTTTAGTTGGTTTAGCACTCAAACTAATGCTGATATTCTAACAATTTATAACGGAGATGATGATTCAGCACCAGGGACAAGCTATTCTGGAAATAACACTAATAGTCCTGGATTTATTGCTGCTGATAATGCAACGGGTTGTCTTACAATTAATTTTACTAGTGACGGGGCGGCATCATCATCTGGATGGGAAGCAGAAATAAGTTGTTATGAACCTTGTCAGGATATTTCTGGATCTATTGATAATACTACTCCTGAACCTGATGCAGAGGGGAATATATTAATTTGCCCAGGAGGAGAAGTTGAATTTTTTGGATCAGGCACCTTTTCAAATTCTGGGGCTGATGCTACATATTCCTGGGATTTTGGGGATGGAGCTTCTGCAATGGGTCAAAATGTAACACATGTCTTTGAAGAATCTGGAATATATTCTGTGGGCTTAACAATTACTGACACTAATCCACTTGGATGTTCGTCAGATCAAGTTGGTCAAATTGTTCTTGTTGCCCCTTCAATTGATTTTACTGGAACAGAAGCCACAAAGCCTGACTTATGTTTTGGGGATTCATCGACCATTTTAGGTGTAGCAGAAACAACGCAATTAGAGGATTGTGCTCCAGAAATTTTTGAACAAACTTGGCTACAAGACACTCAGAGTACAGGTTCAGGGGTTTCTTATGAGTCTACGATTAATGTAGAATGTTATGCTGATAATCTTGCTTTAACTGATGTTTCACAACTCTTGCAAATTTGTGTTGTTATAGAGCATTCCTTCATTGGAGATTTAGATATGTTTTTAACTTCACCTAGTGGTCAAACAGTTTATTTTGCGCAATATGGAGATGGAAATGATCCAGGATATTATTTAGGTCAACCTATTGATAATGATTCTACTGGAAATCCTGGAGTGGGGTGGAATTATTGTTTTGCTCCTACTTCAATGCAAGATATTTCATCTTCAGTTGGTTCAAACAATACTATTCCAGCAGGAACTTATGGAGCATCAGGGGGTTCATCTTTTTCTGATTTAATTGGATCTCCATTAAACGGAGATTGGACATTTACAGTTGTTGATTCATGGGCAATTGATGATGGAACACTATTCTCATGGAATCTTGATTTTGATCCATCACTATCGGCTCCTCCATCTCAAATAGTTTCTCAAGAATGGAATGATGACACTTCAATTACTTCTGTTGACGGAAACAATATTGTAGTGACACCTACTGAAGCAGGAGAGCACTGTTATACTTATGTAGTTTTAGATGATTTTGGATGTGAGTATAGTGAGACAGTTTGTATTAATGTAGCGGAAGAAATAATTACTGAATCTCCAGAAAATTTAAATATTTGTGATGAAGCAACTA
>Ga0208411_1001976_pt1 | contig 12985 bp, 14 predicted proteins | sample ETN01SmetaG_4_FD_185793 | JGI IMG/M metagenome (GOLD analysis project Ga0208411, IMG submission 185793) | Marine microbial and viral communities from oxygen minimum zone, Eastern Pacific Ocean - ETNP2014F12-01SV261 (SPAdes) (version 2) | ecosystem: Environmental > Aquatic > Marine > Oceanic ...
CAGCCAGCTCTGGATGAAATCAAAAATCATTTTGGCGCAGAAGTTCTGGATCACCGAGGTTGCTTGGATCGGTCAAAAATGGCGTCCATTATATTTAGTGATAAGCTTCAAAGGAAAAGGTTGGAAAGCATTATCCACCCCAGAGTTAGGGAGCTATGGATGGAGCAAGTGGCTGAATGGCGGGCAGGTAACGTGAGGTTGGGGATAGTAATAATTCCCCTACTGTATGAGGTGAAAGCCGAAGTCGAGTGCGATAAAATTATTTGTATAGCTTGCACTCCTAACACTCAATTCAAACGGTTGAGAGATAGAGGGTGGAGTGATGACCAGATTAAAGCCCGCGTGTCAGCTCAAATGGATATATCAGAAAAAATGGATCGTTCTGATCATCTTGTATGGAATGAAGGGAGGAAGTCCGTGATGTGCGAACAATTAAAACAAATAATTGCATGACAAAAAAGAACTGGATCATCTTTGGGATCATCTTGTGTTGTATTTATATCATAAGCCCAGTGGATTTGATGCCAGAGGTCCTGCTGGGGCCTCTGGGAATAATTGATGATGCGGGGGTTCTTGGGTTTATGCTTTTTCTGGTAAAGCAACTGTGGGCACTCCGTTCTGGCACTCAAGCGGAGAAGGAGGGAATCAAACAGGCAGTTGTTGAGGTGGATGACGTGAAAAAGCCAATTGAACCGCCTAAGCTTTCTGATGGGATATGACTTTGTCTGATGCTGATTTTGAGGCGATTACTCGTGGCACGCACGCTTCCCCTCATGATTTTTTGGGGATGCATCGTCTGAATGACGGGGGGCTGGTGGTGCGTGCCTTTTTGCCTTTGGCTAAGGGGGTGGTAGCTGTCCCTGCTGACAGTGTGTCCAAATCGGTTATTCCACTGAGGCGCGTTGGAGATTCAGATTTGTTCGAGGGTTTGGCTGATCAGGAAAATGAAATATTCCCCTATGATCTTGCTATTACCTGGGGGTCAGGGGAGCAGTGGCGTACGCGTGATCCTTTTTCTTTTAAGCCAACTATTGGAAAGGATGACTTGTTTCTATTCAACCAGGGAAATGAGCGCTGCATATACAATAAACTAGGAGCCCACGCCAGAACCATAGATGGGGTTGCTGGCACCAGTTTCGCTGTTTGGGCTCCCAATGCACGTCGGGTTAGTGTTGTGGGTGACTTTAACGGTTGGGATGGACGTCATCATCCTATGCGTTTACTGGGTCAATCCGGGGTTTGGGAATTTTTTGCTCCAGGATGTGGTGTGGGAAGTCACTATAAGTTTCAGATTCTCACCAAAGACGGGAGATTATTGGAAAAGACTGATCCCTTCGGGTTTTTCTTTGAGATTGCACCCAAGACTGCTTCCATTGTTTGGGATAACAGTCGCTTTGCCTGGTCTGACCAAGAATGGATAAATCAGCGGGAGCAATGCGATCCACGGACGCAGCCCATGAGTGTTTATGAAATGCATTTGGGGTCCTGGCAAAAGCAAGGCCAAGGTGAATCGTTCAGTTATAAAGAGTTAGCCGGAAGGCTGGTGGATTATGTTCATAAAATGGGGTTCACTCATGTGGAGTTTATGCCGGTTGCAGAACATGCTTATTATCCTTCGTGGGGATATCAGGTTACTGGATTTTATGCTCCTACCAGCCGCTATGGAACACCCGATGCATTTCAATTTCTGATTAATGCCTTACATCAGGCAGGAATTGGCGTCATCATTGATTGGGTGCCGGCTCACTTCCCTAAGGACGATTGGGGGTTGGTTGGATTTGATGGCACCCCGCTTTTTGAAGATCCTGATCCTCAACGAGGAGAACACCCTGATTGGGGGACTGCTATATTCAACTACGGCCGACCTGAAGTGCGCAACTTTATAACTGCTAATGCGCGTTTTTGGTGTGATGTATTTCACGTGGACGGGTTGCGTGTGGATGCAGTTGCCTCGATGTTGTATCTTGATTATTCAAGGGAGAAAGGCGAATGGACGCCTAATATTCATGGGGGCAACGAGAATTTGGATGCTGTCGACATGTTACGTGATGCGAATCACGTGGTGCACAGTGAGTTTCCCGGGGTGGCAACCATTGCTGAGGAATCAACCGCATGGCCTGGGGTTACGCACGAAACCGCTTCTGGCAACAAGGCATTGGGTTTCACTTTCAAGTGGGACATGGGATGGATGAATGATACCTTGAAGTATTTCCAGTATGACTACGAGGATCGCCAGAATCATCAAGATGAACTCACCTTCGCCTCAGTTTATCGGGATCAGGAGGCATATTTTTTGCCGCTGTCACATGATGAGGTAGTGCATGAAAAACGTTCACTCCTTAACCGTATGCCGGGGGATAAACGGCAACAGTATGCAAGCCTTCGTGCCCTGTATGGTTACCAATGGTTGTACGCGGGGAAACAACTTCTCTTCATGGGCGGTGAATTGGGTCAGTCTGAGGAATGGAATCACGACGGGCAAATTGATTGGGCCTGTTTGGAATCGGGCAACTTGGCTGGTGGTCTTCAAAAATGGGTGTCCGATTTGAATGCATTTTACCGCAAAGAACCGTCTTTTTGGGCAGGGGATTATTCGACGAAGGGTTTTTATTGGGTTGATTGCTCGGACAACCTAAACAGTGTGGCGAGTTTTATTCGGCAAAATCCGGAAGGTGACCGCTGTGCCTTGGTGATAATGAACCTCACCCCTATGCTGCATGATGGATACCGGATCGGTCTGCCAAGGGAAGGGCTGTGGAGGGAAGTCCTCAATAGTGATTCGGAGTATTATGGGGGAGGCAATAATGGCAATTGTGGGGGCGTTGGATCGCAGGGGATTGCATGGCATAATCAACCTTGGTCTACGGAATTTAGACTGCCTCCGCTTAGTTGTTCTGTTTATCTTAACGCTTGATTCACAAGTGTTGATATCGTCGATTTGACTCTGGTTCTCATTGGGTGATTTTGTGGGGTTGAGCCGTTAAATCGGCCAAAAGTTGACAAAAATGCGGTTCTTTGGTAGGAAAACATCATCAAGGAGATTTGCCTTCAGGAGGTAAGGCATGGAAAATATGGCAATTTTGGCAGCTGCGTCGTCTACGCCTGTAGAAGCGCAGCCAACGTATCTTTTCGTCTGGGAACAGTTGGAAGGACCGGGCTTGGCGATTATCGTCATTCTCGTTCTATTTTCAACGTGTGCCTGGGGTGTGATGGCTTTTAAGGCGCTGCAATTGCGGCGTGCCCGGAAATATAATCGATACTTCGATCAGGAATTCCGTACTCAATCTCGGGTATTGGCCATGTATGAAAGACGAATTTCCGCGGAGGGTTGTCCCCTTTTTAACGTCTATCAGGAAGGCTGCGTAGCCTTGGAGGAACGGTTGCGCGATAAGGAGGGCAATCGACATCGTTTTGTAACGTTGAAATCGGTGGAACACATAAAAGGATTAATAGAGAGCACCGTTGCCAGAGAATCAGTGGCATTGGAGTCGGGAATTATCCTGCTTGCCATTGCGGTGAGTGGGGCACCTTTTATGGGTTTGCTGGGAACGGTATGGGGCGTAATGGAAGTGTTCAGTGCTGCAGCTCAGGAAGGTAACGCATCACTGACCACCGTTGCTCCTGGTGTAGCTGCAGCTTTGGCAACAACGGTTGCGGGTTTGCTCGTCGCTATTCCATCGATGTTTGGCTATAACTGGCTGGTTCATAATTTGCGTGTGGCGACCGTGGAGATGGATAATTTTGCGCAGGAATTCAGTGCTAAAATTGAAGCTGAATATCTCCAAGAAGTGCCGGTTAACTCCCGTGAACCTCATGCCGCGCCCAAGGAGAAGATAGAGCCAGCCCCGATGCAGCGGGAAAAGCCTCTAGCTGAACCGGAGCTCAAGTCTGAGCCCACTGAAGAAACAAGGGTGGATTTGGGTAAGAGACAGTCCGATCAACCTGATTTATTACCACCAGATGCGGAGGCGAACGTATGAGGCGATTTTCCAAACGCAACCAATTGGTGACTTTGAGCGATCTGAATGTGACTCCTATGCTGGACCTAGCTTTTGTGTTGCTCATTATTTTTGTTATTGCAACGCCCCTTTTGGAGCAGGGCATGAAGTTGGAGTTGCCTGATGGCGGAGCGGCTGACACAGCAGTTAAACGTGATGATGTCCGTACAGTGGAGGTGAGTCGTCAGGGGCAATATTTATTGGATCGCAAGCCAATGTCGCTTGGGCAGCTGGAAGGGGAATTGAAAAGAGCGCATGATCAAAACCCGGATACGGTGGTTTACATTCGGGCGGATCAACACGGATTTAACAAGGATTTGTATGCGGTGATTGATGCCTGTCAGCGAAATGGGCTCACCAAGTTTTCACTCAGAACCAAGGAGGATAAAAGATGAGTCGCTTGTTAAAAAAGTGTATTTTCCTTTCAATTGGTTTGCATGTCCTGGTGGCGGCCCTGTTGATTGCCACAGCCGTATTTTTTATTACGAAGCCCGACAAAGTTCAGCCAACCCTTAGCATGATTGCTCCAGAGGTGTTGGATAATATTCTCAACCCAAAGCCGGTGAAATCTGTGCCCATCAAGTCAGCTCCCTCGGCTCGCCGGAATGTAGTGCTACAGCCCCCCAAGCCGGTTCAGCCCAAAAAGGTGGTGCCGACCCCGCCACGGAACGTTAGGGAGACACCGGCTCCTAAAAAACCTACCCCGCGTCCTAAACCTAAGAATCCATCCAAGCCCAAGCCTTCGCCCCCCCCAAAAATAAGAATTACGACATCATCCAAGACCGTCGGAGCTAATTCCCCTAAACCTGTTGCCACGCCGGTTCCTGTGAGGCCCAAGGTCGATTCATCGAAACTTACTGGAACGGTTAATAATCTTCGCAGTCAGCTTTCAGCTGGCATTAAGGTGAACGTATCCGGGGCAAATGCGGCGGCATTTACCTCTTATGCGCAGTATGTGGTTTCTATCTACCGCCGCACCTGGCAGCCGTTGATTCCCAAAAATCTGACGCGCACCCGAGTGGCTGTGGTTGAGGTCACCATTGACCGTACAGGTCGTGTCTTAAGCTCGCGAATCACTCGTAAAACTGGAGACGCGGCCTTGGACCGTTCTGTACAAAGTGCGCTTGACCGGGTCAAGACCATTGGCAAGGCTTTTCCAGCAGGCTCTAAAGATTCCAAGAGAACGTTTACCTTGGATTTTACGCCGCGAATACGAGGGTAGTCTGATGAGATTTTTTCTGGGTTTATTGATCACAATAGTTTTTTTTTCCAGTACGACGCATCTTAAGGCTGGAGTGCCTGGTTCTGGAGGGAACTTGCAAGTGGTGGGAGAGGCCCGAAACAAGCTAATACCTATTGCGTTAATGGGTTATTCAGGCGAAGTGGCGTCGGTGCTGAAGTTTGATTTGGAGGTAATGGGCTGTAAGATTGTGCCGGAAGCGGAGGCTTCATTTATCTTGAAAGGGGCGGTAGAGGGGGCTGTTAAGGGTGCCTTGATGGATAAGGCCGGCAATTTTGGTTTCAACCGCAAGTATGCTGGGGGAGTGTTGCGTGATCAGGCTCATGCGCTGAGTGATGATGTAATTAAAGCCCTGACCGGCAAACCCGGAGTCGCTCAGACAAGGGTTTTATTCAAGATGAAAACAGGTAAACGATCTGAGGAGGTTTTTCTCTCGGATTTTGACGGCCACAAGCCTGTAGCATTGACCAATGACAAGACACTGGTTGGCTCTCCCAAATGGTCTCCGGACAATTCAGAGGTTTACTATACTTTATGGCTTAAGCGGGGAGGGATTGAAAACACCACTGTGCTTCGGCAGAACATGAAAACCGGAGCACGTGATGTGATGGCTCGATATCGGGGGTTAAACACGGGGGGCGTGCTGTCTCCACAAGGATTTCTGGCCATGATACTCAGTAAAGGGGGCAGCCCCGATGTTTATGTGGCCCCCTCTAATTGGGAGTTTATGAAGAACCTTAAAGGAGAGGGCCTTAACCGTATCACGGCGACCAAAGAAGAGGAGAGCGGGGTGTCTTGGTCTCCAAACGGGCAATGGCTTTGTTTCGCCACGCGAGCACGAGGGAAGCGTATGCTGGTAAAAGTGGCCGCTCAAGGAGGTAACATGATACGCGTGCCAACCAATGGAGTTCTTAATCCGTCAGAACCGAGTTGGTCTCCCGATGGGAAGTGGATAGCGTTCACTTCGCAAATGGGAGGGTTTAACGTTTGTGTTGTCCCTTCGCAGGGAGGTGAGGCTAAAGTTATTGCTTCAGGTGAAGGCCCAACCTGGGCTCCCAACAGTCGTAATCTCATATTTACTCGCAGGGGTGTGAATAAGAGAGGCCTCGCAATAGTTGACGTGCCGACAAAACAGGTGAAGATGCTCCCAGCCTTTGCAGGCAGTGCGTCCCAACCAGCGTGGGGAAAGTAAGTTTCAATCGGGCTAAGGAGGCCCTTTAAATAAGGAGTGACTATGCGAGGAGAATTCATAATGAAAGTGGTTGTGTGTGCGGCACTGTTAGGGTTGACCGTGCTTGGCTGTAAATCCAAGGAAGGTGCTGGCATAACCAAGATTCCGAAGTTTGCAGGGGCAAATCCGAACGGCAACAAGCCGCTGAGTCCGGGAGGTAACGGCAACAATCCCCAGAACCCGCTTCCTCCTGGTAATGTAGGTGGCAATGGGGGCAATCCCAACGGGACCAATATCGGAGGGAATAATAACCCGAATGAGCCTCTTAATATTCCGGAAAACTATCAGGAACAGCGTAATGTTTTTGTTGCGGTTCATTTTGACTACGACAGTTCCGAGTTGCGTCCCCAAGATATGGAATTAGTGGCGCAAGTTGCTCAGCACCTTACGCAGAACCCTAATCATATGCTTCTGGTAGAGGGGCATTGTGATGAGCGAGGAACCGAAGAGTATAATTTGTCCTTGGGAGAGCGCAGGGCATTGTCTGTGGCCGAGGAGTTGGCACGTCTTGGAGTTGGCCCAGAGCGCTTGGGTACTCAGAGTTTTGGAGAGAAGGTTCCTGTCTCTGAATCTAACACCAAGGAGGCTCGCACAAAAAATCGTCGTGGAGAGTTTGTTCTCTTTATGCCGGCAGCAGGAATTGTTGAGATACCCCAGTAGGGAGCCTTAAAATGTCAGCCTAGAGAGATATACTGGAATGAGAACATTGATTAAGATTATTACTGTGGTTGCCGTAGTGGCGATCGCTGGATGTAAAAGCCAAAAACCAGTGGGGTTGACCAAGATTCCCACCATGACGCCCATAGTGAAAACCGTTACGGTGCCCGGCCCGGCCCAGCCTTTGGGAGGAGGGAACCCATTGTCAGGAGGGAATCCAGGGGGTGGAGGGACAGGTCCAACAATAGTTGAGATTCCGCAGGATCCGTTAAATCAGGCTTTGGGAAATAATTTCTCGGGCAATGATATTGAAGACAGGGATACCTTCCTTGCCCAAATGGTTCACTTTGATTACGACAGTTCTTCCATTAAACCCTCGGATTTGACGAAAGTTGAGATTGTGGCTCAACATTTGATCCAAAACCCAACGCACAAGTTAATGGTTGAGGGGCATTGTGATGAGCGTGGCACTGAGGACTACAACATATCACTGGGGGAAAGACGAGCGTTGGCTGTTGTTGATGAATTGGTGCGTTTAGGGATTAATCAGGGACGGGTTAGAACTACGAGTTATGGCGAGAAGGTTCCCATGGCTGATGGGGCTACAGAGCCGGCCTTTTCCCAGAATCGCAGAGGTGAGTTTGTTCTTTTGAAACCTAGGAATTAGTCCACCCGCCAAGTCTCCCTTGGCGAAGCCCCGGGCGACCGGGGCTTTTTTGCTTTACTGTATTGTGAATAAAGTTAGTGTCCCCACACGTCTTTTTAAGTATGAATACGTATATGCTGGCATTTATTCAAGGTTGGGAATGGGTCATTATCGTTCTGGCTATCCTTCTGCTTTTTGGAGCTAAAAAATTACCTGAGTTGGCCAAAGGGCTCGGCAAGGGTATTCGGGAGTTCAAAAAGGCTTCCAGCGAGATCAGCTACGAGATGGATCGCCAGGTTGAACAGGACGACCACGAAAAAGAGCAGGCACGCCGTCGAGAGCGTGAGTCTGCCGAAGAGAAGCCTGCTCAAGCTGAAGTGGAGAAGAAAAGCGAATCCTCCACTGAATCCAAGGCCTGATCATTTCAATTGCTTATGGCTAAGGAGCCCGAAGATAATCCCGGGTCTTCTCATCCCGGTGGCGATGAATCACCGGAAGAATCTCCTTCACCAGAAGATTTATCTTCAGCTCCTGAAGGGCAGGAGGAACTGCCTTTTGATGAGAAGAGCCATAGAAAGGGGCCAGTCGTCGAGTTTCCCGAAGCTAAGTTTCCACAGCCTGATGAGGTTGAAAAAAGGCAAGCTGATGAACCTGTCTCCGATACAGACCATGGCGAAGAGGCTGTAGAGAAGGAGGCTCCTGATGCCGAAGTAGAAAAAGAGGCTTCTCATAAGGATGAACATTCCGATGGAGAGATAGTTGAACCTAATATAGCAAGCGAGCTTGAGGAAGGGGACGAGAAGCCTTCCGGTGAGGAGCATGATCATGGCCATGATGAATATCATCACGACTATCATGATGAGTATCACGAGGAGCATTATCATGATGATGAACATGATTATCACGGGCATGAGGATGATTATGGTGATTATGGCGGATCATACGGTGATGATGGCGCCAACGCTGGAGGTGGAGATGATGACGGTGGCGGAGAAAGCTTTGGCGGCCCGATAAAGCCATTTTTGGACCATCTTGAGGATCTCAGGTGGACCATCATGAAGGTGGTGATAGCCGTAGTGATCGGTATGTTGATTGCGCTGATCGGGTCGCCTTACATCGTTAAATTCCTGACTTTCCCCCTAAACAGCGCGCAACAAATCCAGCAGGTCAACTCCAACCCGGATAAACGAATGATCCCTGTGAAACTGGGTGACGGGGTGGTGTCGCATATCCGTGAATCGGATTTGTCCCAATGGGTTGAGGGAGGGTATCTGGAGAAAGATGCCAATCGCACCGAAACCATTACAGGAATACATCTTGTGCCTAGTTTAGGGAGTTTGGATGACAATGGGACTCAGTATGCACTACAGATGAGGGTGGATACCAACGGCTCAGAACATGTTTCTTGGGAGGTGGAGTTAAAGGCATATGGACCTTTAAAGTCTTTCTTTATTGCCCTTAAAATAGGCCTGTACGGAGGATTGACGCTTTCAATGCCTTTTGTGATTTACTTCATCGCACAGTTTGTCCTTCCGGCATTACGGATTAAAGAAAAGAAATGGATTTTTAGGTTGTCTGGATTTGGTGCCGGACTATTTATGCTGGGGGTGGGTTTTTGCTATTTTATTATTATGAAGGTTGCTCTTTGGGCCTCAGTCGGGTTTGCCAACATGTTGGGTTTTGGGGCTGATGAATGGCAGGCGGAAGAGTACATTAGCTTTGTCTGCAAATTTATGGTGGGGATGGGATTGGCGTTCCAAATGCCGATGATTCTGTTGTTTCTGGTGAAAGTAAATATTCTGGACTACCGAAAGCTGTCAGATTTCCGGATGTATGCGGTGGTGGCTAACCTCATTATCGCTGCGGTCATAACTCCTACGGGTGATCCGTTTACTCTAAGTCTGGTGGCAGTTCCGCTTCATTTGCTTTACGAGTTGAGCACCTTGATTGCTTGGTTTTGGCACAAGAAGGAGCTCGCTGAAGAAGAGGATTAAGGTCGATCATGAGCCTTGCGCTTAAATCCCACTGCAAGGTAAATCTCCTGCTCAATGTTATAAGTCGTCGATCCGATGGCTTTCACGAATTGGAGACAATTTTTCAGCCGGTTCCTCTCTATGATGAGTTGAGTTTTGAAAAATCCGGTCATGGGGTTGAGCTGAGCTGCAGCGACTCGAGACTTGCAACGGGTAGCGAAAATTTGGTGTATCGGGCGGCCGTCGCCTTTCTGAAGAAAATTCAAGAGGATGGGGTGAAAATTCATTTACAAAAGAATTTGCCCATATCTGCAGGGATCGGGGCAGGCAGTAGTAATGCAGCCTTCACTTTGAGAGGATTAAATGAACTGTATGGTCAGCCTTTGGATGATGATTGTTTGTATTCGATAGCAGCAGAACTCGGCTCTGATGCCCCGTTCTTTTTACAGGATGAGGTAGCCTTGGGTTCAGGTCGTGGAGAGCAAGTGCGTCCAGTGAAACCGTTTGAGGTTTTGTCTGGAAAAGGCCTGCTCATCATTAATCCTGGTTTTGGGGTGAGCACCCCTTGGGCATATGAAAGACTGGCGAGTACTCCAGATAACTATGGTAAGTCAGGCCAATTGGATGATGTTGTCACAAAATTACGATCTGGAGATCTGGGCATGTTATTCAATTCCTTGGAAGCTCCTGTTTTTGATAAATATGTCGTTTTGCCGGTGATAAAAGAATTTCTTATTGAAAATGGGGCACTGAGCGCATTGATGTCAGGAAGTGGATCGACAACCTTTGCGATTACTGAAAATAGACCTACAGCTGAGGTCCTGCGGGAGAAATACCATCAGAATTTTGGTCAGACTGGATGGTCTGCAACCGTATCCCTATAAAAAAACGTGGCCCTGTGAGTGAGGGGCAAGTAGCCTTTGGGCATGGATGAACTGCTGAAGTTATTGCGTGATGACGCCTCGTTGACACCGAGTCAGATTGCCGCTCGTCTGGATCGTGATGAGAGTGAGATCGATTCCCAGATTAAATCAATGGAAGAGGATGGCGTCATTCTGGGCTATCGTACTGTTATTAACGAAAACAAACTGGAGGTGGATCTTGTGCGGGCTGTCATTGAGGTGAAGATTACACCCGAACGTGAAGGGGGATTTGATCGATTAGCCTCCCGAATAGCCAAATTCGATGAGGTGCGCAGCTGCTATTTGATGAGTGGCGGCTATGACCTGATGGTGGTGGTGGAGGGTTCGGACCTGAAGGCGGTCTCATCCTTCGTGTCTGAGAAGCTGGCTACTATCCAAGGAGTTATCTCCACAGTTACCCATTTTATGCTGAAACCCTATAAGGAGCAGGGAGTCTTGATGGGAGGGGAATATAGTGACGAAAAACTCGCAGTGTCTCCCTAGGCCTGATTAAGTTCCTCCATCGAGATATCGAGTTTATTGAAAAGGTCGCCCATTGTTTCCTCGGTTTCGTCGCCCATATTTGAGAGCCGAAAGGCTTTTCCTTTAAGCTTTCCATAGCCGCCGTCAATGAGGATGCCTTTCTCCTTCATTAAACCCTGAAGTTTGGGTACATCAACGACATTCCCTCCCTCTTTAGCTCCGTTATTGAGACAGCTCAGAGATATGGATTCATAACCGTTTTCTGGGAAAAGGGTGAACCCGTGTTTGGAGGCCCAGTTTCGGGTCATTTGATTGGTTTTCTGGTGCCTTTCATAGCGTTTCTCCAGGCCTTCAGTGAAAAACTCATCGAGCTTCAGTGACATTCCATTAATGTGTGGGATACTCGGAGTGCTGGGGGTCATATTTTTTTCAGCATTCTTTTGGAATTCATGGAAATCAAAATAGTATCCACGCGCTGGTGATTTGGCAGAGCGTTCCAAGGCTGCTTCAGAAGCAACAAAGACAGATAGTCCCGGGGGCAAGGCCCAGGCCTTTTGTGTGCCGGCAAGTAAAACATCGATTCCGAGTTGGTCGAAATTAATGGGGACAGCTGTCATGGAGCTGACACTATCCACGATAAACATCACGTCGGGATATTTTTTCTTTAGCTTTGCGATTTCTTCGAGTGGATTCATCACTCCAGTGGAAGTCTCGTTATGAACCAACGTGATGGCATCAAAACCACCTGAAGCCAATTTTTCATCGATTGCTTCGGGAAGGATAGGGGAACCCCATTCCACTTGAAGGCCTTCGGCTTTAATCCCGCATCGTGTAGCAACATCGAGCCATTTATCTGAAAAGGCACCGCACATGCAGCAGAGAAGCTTTTCCTGGGTCAGGTTCCGGATGGCTCCTTCCATGATACCCCAGGCTGAGGAGGTGCTCAGATAGACTAACCTTTCAGTGCCAAGTAGCTTCTGAAGTTGGGGTTGGATTTTGCCATAAAGGTCCTGAAAATTTGAGCTACGATGGCCGATCATCGGCGTCGACATGGCTTGCCAGGTCTCTTGACTGACCTCAACGGGTCCCGGGATGTGTAGTTTTAAATGCCCCATGTGCTTGTGAAAGCTTTCACAAGCCGTGTCAGCCTGCAAGGGAGAGTTTTGAGCAGCGGTGAAATTCAGAGGATGGTCGTTTTATCGAATGTATAATGTGCCGCCATCTACCGGGTAGGGGCAGCCGGTAATAAATGAGGCTTCATCGCTGCACAGGAATACCGCCATGGCCGCGACTTCTTCGGGCTTGCCCATGCGTCCGATCGGTTGAGCATCGGACAGTTTCTTGAACATCTCCTCAACGTTGTCGGGGTAATTCTTCTGGATGAACCCATCTACAAAGGGTGTATGGATGCGCGCGGGCAGGATGGCATTGCAACGAATCTTATCTTTCAGGAAATCGCGGGCCACGGCATAGGTCATGGAAAGTACGGCTCCCTTACTGGTTGAGTAGGCAAAACGGTCATCGATAGCCATGACGCTGACAGTAGAGGCGATATTTACGATTGATCCTCCTTTTGGCTTCATGTGACTTACTCCTGCCTGTAGACAGTTGTAGACTCCCTTTACATTCACCTTTAAGACGCGATCAAAATCTTCTTCAGTGGTATTCAGAACGTTCCCCACATGGGCAATGCCGGCGTTGTTGATGAGGCAGTTGATGGAGTGCTTCCCAGCAATCTCATCAAAAATATTTTTCACCTCGGCCTGTTGGCTGACATCACAGGTGTAGGATTCGGCTGCCCCATTTTCTTTATTGATTTCCTTTGATGCCTTTTCTCCCGCCTGGGCATCAACGT
>Ga0208411_1001984_pt1 | contig 12951 bp, 10 predicted proteins | sample ETN01SmetaG_4_FD_185793 | JGI IMG/M metagenome (GOLD analysis project Ga0208411, IMG submission 185793) | Marine microbial and viral communities from oxygen minimum zone, Eastern Pacific Ocean - ETNP2014F12-01SV261 (SPAdes) (version 2) | ecosystem: Environmental > Aquatic > Marine > Oceanic ...
ACAATCTTTGGGAGCTTAATATGAAATTTGCAATAAGTAAGACCATTGATTTAGAAAACGGAAAGGTTACTTGGTCGATAAATCCAGAATTGTTAAGGACGGAATCTGTCCTCTGTCTCTATTCGAGTATCGGTAAAGGTCCTCGAACCACGACAGGGGTAGCTGGGAGGATTCCGCTTTGTTTACCATTTCAAGCATTCTTTCACGGACTTCGTCCATATTATCAGACCTACATGTGAGAGACTACTGCATTTCCGAAATCTGAGCATGAAAGAAGGGTCGCGTCATCCATCAATCTCTCGAAGTCGTAGGTTACCGTCTTCGATGAAATCGCACCTCCCATCCCTTTTACAATGAGATCTGCCGCTTCTGTCCATCCCATGTGCCTAAGCATCATCTCTGCTGATAGTATTAGGCTTCCTGGATTGACCTTGTCCTGCCCTGCGTACTTGGGTGCGGTTCCATGGGTTGCCTCGAAGATTGCGATTCCTGAATCGTAGTTGATATTGGCGCCTGGTGCGATTCCTATCCCCCCTACCTGTGCAGCAAGTGCATCTGAGATGTAGTCGCCATTGAGGTTCATTGTAGCAAGAACGCCATATTCCCTTGGTCGTGTTAGAACCTGCTGAAGCATAGCGTCGGCTATCACATCCTTGACAGTGATCGTGGTTCCAGTATTGGGGTTGTCAAACGTGCACCAAGGACCGCCATCGAGGTCGATGGCTCCGAACTCATCCTTTGCCAGCATGTATCCCCAGTCTCTGAATCCTCCTTCTGTAAATTTCATTATGTTGCCTTTGTGAACAAGAGTGACCGAGTCCTTGTCATTATCTATGGCGTAGTTTATCGCTGCCCGCACAATTCTAACTGTCCCCTCTTGGCTAATCGGCTTTATTCCCAGACCTGCTGTATCCGGGAACCGGATTTTGTCTACGCCCATCTCATTCTGAAGGAAATCGATGACCTTTCGAACGTCCTCGCTACCTGCTTCCCACTCTATCCCGGCATAGACGTCTTCGCTGTTTTCTCTGAAAATTATCATGTCCACCGCCCCCGGATCTTTGACTGGGCTGGGCGTACCCTCGAACCATCTAACAGGCCTGACGCACGCAAACAAATCCAATTGCTGTCGAAGCGCTACGTTGAGGCTTCTTATTCCCCCTCCTACTGGAGTCGTGAGTGGGCCTTTTATCGAGATGAGGCCCTCTCTCATTGATTGCTTGGTTTCTTCCGGCAACCACTCGCCTGTGGCATCAAATGCCTTCTGACCGGCTAGCACTTCCGACCAATGTATCCTTCTCTCGCTGGCATAGGCCTTTTCCACGGCACTGTCGACGACATTGATCATTACTGGAGTGATGTCTATTCCTATCCCGTCTCCTTCGATGTAGTTTATTTCGGGGTTGTTTGGGACTGTCAATTGCCCGTTCGAAATTGAAATCCGCTCGCTGTCTGACATGTCCCTCATCACACTCCGACCTAAGAGGCATAGATGAAGCCAACCCTTCAAGGGGATGAGTTGTGTCGAGAGGCCATGAACGGCGAAGTGGTTTGGACTGGAGCGGCCGGATATGTCGGAACCACAGGCAAGGGGAAGAGTTTCGGAATTTATGGATCGGATTCTCCGAGCCCCATGGAAATGGTTCTACACGGACATGCTGCTTGTTCTCTGATTGACGTAATCGATGGGCTAAAGCATAGGAAGGAAAATGTGGAATTCATCAAGGTAGAGATTGAAGCTGATAGGGCGAATGAGTCTCCCAAGGTATTCACATCGGTAAGAATGCGCTACATAGTCAAGGGTGATGTCCCAGAAACCCTGGTTAAGCGCCTTATTGAAAGCAGCCACGAAAAGCACTGTAGTGTTGGAATAATGATTACGCGTTCGGGTGCCAACCTAGAGTGGAATCTAGAAATAAAATCCTAGATAATAGGGGCATATTTTTTCGCAGTTCTAGAAAATGGAACTGTCACTTTTTTCTTCAAAATAGTCATCTCAATGGTGACTTCAATACTAAGCATTAAACACCCCCCATTCAGAAGCGCAACTCCCTTGCACATACGGGACCATTCCCGTCTGGTACAATATGGGAGGCAATGAATAATGCAGACGAAAATTAAGTCCTCTGGAGATGGCTCTGACGCTGAGAAAGGGTTGGTCGTAGAGCGTAGATTCACGTCTGCAGGCCAGGACCCCTTCGACTCCTTCGATTGGATTGACATGGATGTAGAGATCAGGAATCCTGATGGTTCCATGGCCGACTCGATAGAGGGAGTGAAGTTGCCGTCGGGATTCTCAGGAATCCCTGGGAAGGTTTGTGCTCAGAAGTATCTGCGCAAAGCAGGCGTTCCAAAGCACCTTCGAAGCGTTCCCGAAGAAGGAATTCCCGTTTGGCTACAGCGAAGTGAGCCGGATCACGAGAGGTTGCAATCAACTGATGCTACCGAAAGAATGGGTGGTGAGACTGATGGAAGGAAACTCTTCCGTCGACTCGCAGGGACCTGGACCTACTGGGGCTGGAAGTACGGCTACTTCGCAAGCGAGGCAGATGCCCGTGCGTACTTCGATGAGATGTGCTATCTGATTGCTAGTCAGCGATCTGCACCAAACAGCCCCCAGTGGTTCAACACGGGTCTTCACTGGGCATATGGGATTGAAGGACCTCCGCAGGGCCACAGTTTCGTTGACCCGGAGACTGGTGAAGTTGGCCTATCCACTAGCGCCTACGAGCATCCCCAGCCACATGCTTGCTTCATTCAGTCTGTCTCGGATTCTCTCGTGGGTGGAACCGATTCAATAATGGGACTTTGGAATCGTGAGGCACTTCTTTTCAAGTATGGATCAGGGACTGGTTCTAACTTCTCTAACATCAGAGGAGCGGGCGAACCTCTCTCGGGCGGTGGGACTTCGAGTGGTCTCCTGTCGTTCCTGAAGATTGGAGACAGGGCTGCTGGCGCGATAAAATCCGGAGGCACCACCAGAAGGGCAGCAAAGATGGTTACCTTAGACCTAGATCATCCTGACATCGAAGAGTACATCGATTGGAAGCCAACGGAGGAGGAGAAGGTCTCCGCTCTAGTGATCGGTAGTGCAATCCTGCAGAAGCATGCAGATTCGATAATGGAGGCAATTTGGTCATTTGGAGATGACGGAGGCAGATTCAGCCAGAAAACAAACCTAGGTCTTAGGAAAGCAATGGTCAGTGCCATTAACGATAGTGTTCCACAGGCCCATATTCAGAGAATACTGGACCTAGCTGAGCAAGGCTGGAAGGGTTTGGAGTTTGAATCTCTAGACACAGACTGGCAGGGAGAGGCCTACGCTACTGTGTCCGGACAGAACAGCAACAATTCAGTTAGGGTTCCCAACTCGTTCATGGATGCAGTCAAGTCTGGCGGAGAATGGAATCTCTACTTCAGAACAGAGAGAGAGTCTGCTGCAGAAGAAGGGAGGAATCCCGTTCCCTGCAAGACTCTCGATGCGGGAGCGTTGTGGGACAAGGTCGCATATACAGCATGGGCATGTGCCGACCCGGGAGTTCAGTTCGACACCACAATCAACGAGTGGCATACATGTCCAGAGGCTGGTAAGATCAACGGATCAAACCCCTGTTCGGAATACATGTTCTTGGATGACACGGCGTGCAATCTAGCGAGCATCAACCTGCTTCACTACTACGACCTAGATACTCATAAGTTCAACATCGAGGACTTCAGACACAGTGTCAGACTCTGGACCACGACCCTTGAGATTAGTGTCCTCATGGCGCAGTTCCCTTCTGAGTCGATTGCAAAGGGGTCGTACGACTACAGAACCCTTGGTCTTGGTTACTGCAACATCGGATCGCTGCTGATGCACATGGGAATTCCATACGATGACGAGCGCGCTTACGCTATTTGTGGGGCGTTAACCTCGATAATGTGCGGTGAGAGTTACGCCACTAGCGCAGAGATGGCATCCATCCTTGGGCCGTTCCCCGACTACGAGAGGAATGCTGCCGACATGCTCAGAGTTATGCGGAACCACAGGAGGGCAGCATACGACGCCCCCGACTCAGAGTACGAGGGGCTGACGGTCTCCCCGATGGGTATTAACTCGAAGAAATGCCCCAAGGATCTCCTGGATGCAGCAAGGAGTTGCTGGGACAGGGCACTGCTGGAGGGGGAAGAGCACGGATTCAGGAACGCACAGACCACAGTGATAGCCCCGACCGGAACAATAGGGCTGGTCATGGGAGCCGATACAACCGGTGTGGAGCCCCAGTTCTCCCTCGTGCAGTACAAAACGCTCGCGGGTGGCGGTTCCCTGAGAATCATCAATCACGGAGTTCCCAATGCTCTTAGCAGGCTGGGTTATTCTGAGAGCGATGCCCTCGCTATAGAGGAGTTCATCATGGGAACGAAGAGGCTGGGTGACTGCCCGAGCCTGCCGATTGAGAGATTGAAGGGTGCCGGATTCGATGATGTTCTTCTCGCATCGATTGAAGGAAAGCTGGGGGATGTCTTCGACTTGAGGTCTGCTTTCGCACCATCCATCCTTGGTGAGGAATTCTGCGTAGGAAAGCTCGGAATGACGAAGGCCCAAGTTGATGACCTGTTCTTCGATACCCTAGGATTCATCGGATTCACTGGACAGGAGATCGCCGCCGCGAATGATCACATCTTCGGGTACAATACCATTGAAGGGGCACCTGGTTTGAAGGACGAGCACCTCGCTGTTTTCGACTGTGCCACCCCATGCGGAAAGTACGGTAAGAGATCAATCGCCTGGGATGCACACGTCAAGATGATGGCAGCTGCCCAGCCCTTCATATCCGGAGCGATTTCAAAAACCATCAACATGCCTTCTGATGCTTCAATAGAGGATGTCCGGGAAGCCTACAACCTCAGCCACGCCACTATGAACAAGGCCTGTGCAGTGTATAGAGATGGTAGCAAACTGTCACAACCACTGATGAGTCAACTAGTCGACTCGATGGAACTCGAAGAGGAGGGAGAAGAGACGGTTGTGGAGAAGATGGTGGAAGAGGCAGCCAGTGCTCTACCTCTACCAGAACCGGTGGCCATGCCGGTTGCAAAGGCGCTTGTCGAGAACTACATCGCGTCCAAGAGGGTGCTTCCGCACAGGAAGAGGGGGGCGAACTTCAAGGCCAGAGTCGGTGGCCACAGCGTACGACTGATCACTGGGGAATACGAAGATGGAAATCTCGGTGAGATTTTCCTACTGACCTCCAAGGAAGGTGCTGCTTGGAGGGCCCTCCTGTCTCAGTTCGCCATAGCGGTGTCAATTGGTTTGCAGCACGGTGTTCCAATAGATGCCTTCGTTAAGTCATTCACATTCACCAAGTTCGAGCCGAGCGGAATGATAGAGGGCGGCAGTGGCCGAGTGAAGATGTCCTCGAGCATCATCGACTGGGTCTTCCGGGAGCTCGCAATCGAGTATGCTGGCAGGAATGACCTCGCTCACGTGCCTCTAGAGGAAGAAGACCTGGACCCGTTCTCTATCAGCAGGCCAGAGGTGACGGAGCAGGGACTAGCTAGGATGCAGGGTGAGAGACGTGAGGTCCAGATGACCCTGGAGGCCGCTATGGGTCCAATTGTTGATGCGGATACGAAGGCCAGGCAAGCCGCAAAGGAGAGGGGTTTCACCGGAGACATCTGTGATGACTGCGGTGGCAGCCAGATGGTCAGGAACGGGACTTGCCTGAAGTGCAACGAATGCGGTTCGACAACTGGTTGCTCGTAATCTTAGATCTCAAATCTCGAGCTCTATGTTTAGATTCTGTATGAGTTCCTTGTACCTGTTTCTAATCGTAACTTCAGTGACACCAGCCACTTCAGCGACCTCACGCTGAGTCCTCCTCTTACCACAGAGGACGCTTGCGATGTATATGATCGATGCAGCGATTCCTGTAGGCCCCCTACCGCTAGTAAGTTCCTTCTCCTGTGCAGCGGCAATCAGCTCGTATGCCTTGGATTGCACCTCTGCGTCCAGATCGAGACCAGAGCAGAACCTGGGTATGTAGTCCTCCGGCTTGGTGGGTGGGATCTTCATCCTTAGCTCCCTGACCATGAAACGATATGTGCGGCCAATCTCCTTCCTTCCTGTCCTACTGGCCTCCCCAATCTCGTCCAGAGTACGTGGGTTCTCGCAAATTCGGCAGGCTGCGTATAGGCTTGCAGCTGCTACTCCTTCGATGGACCTGCCGCGGATTAGCCTTGCATCAACTGCCTTCCCATATGTGACCGCAGCTGTCTCTCTAATCGTCTTGGGTAGTTCCAATCGGCTAGCCATTCTGTCAAGCTCTGCCAAAGCCATTGCTTTGTTTCGCTCGGTGGCATTGCTGACTCGGGATCTCTTCTGCCACTTCCTCATCCTGTAGAACTGACTCCTGTATCTGCTGGAAATCGACTTTCCAGAGTAGTCCTTGTTCTGCCAGTCGATATCTGTGGAGAGTCCCTTATCATGCAGCATAACTGTCATGGGTGCACCGGTCCTTGCACGCTGATCTCCTTGCTCGGGACTGAAGACACGCCACTCTGCGCCCTGGTCAATCACCTTGTCCTCCAGAACGAGGCCGCAGTCTTCACAGACAACTTCTCCTCTGGATTCGTCTTTCTTCAATTGTCGGCTTCCACATTCATCGCACTTCACGGTGTCTTCTACAAGATATGACATTCATCCTCACCCCCCTTTTAGCAAAAAGGTATTAAATTCGCAATTGGCATCTTATTTAAGGTTATGACTTTAGAAATTAGTCCCATTATGAGGGAAATGAGTTGGAAAGTCATCGAGAATCGTGAAATAAGACTCTTCGTTGGGGGTATGTGAGGGGTAGAATGTCGAGAGGAGAATGGCCGCCCGATAATATCAGCCTAACTCCTGGAAAGAGGGTTCTCTTCCTAACTAAGGACCTTGGGTTGATTCGAAAGCAACTCTATGAAGGATTGAATCTCAGAATGAAAGACTTGTCTGTTGACGAACTACTAGACGACATTAACACCGATGTGATGACTCCGGCTTGGGTTTGTTTTGATCATGAGCCGGCCATGATTGCAGAGAATGCATATGCTGGTTTGATGCATGAGGGGAGCAGGGTATTCCAGCCGCGCGCTTTGATCGATGGTGGGTTCGAGGTAATCGTTTCAGGACACAGGAAGGGAACCGGTTCCAGTAGGGAGACTGCGCCACAATGTGAGAGGTGGTCAGGAATCAGGATTGTCATCGCCGCGTCTTTTGCTCCTATTCACGAGAGAAACAATCTGAATCTAGGTCAGTTGATGGGGGATCATTCGATTCTGATGAGGCTTCAGAACAAGGAGAGGATTCCCCTATCTGAGTTTACGAAAAAGTATGATCCGGTCAGTAGTCTGATTCTTGAGAATGGAGGGATACTTTCCTTTGCGAAGAGATTGAAGGAAGGCACTGTCGTTCTACCCGAGTTCAGTACGCAAGAACGCCCCATGACGATGATTGAAAAGTTGGTTTCGAATAAGCTCCTTGGGACGAACGGGAAGAAGAGGTTCGTCAAACCAGGGGACGCGGTGCTAGCCCAAGTTGATGGTGGATACTCCCATGAGTTCACAACTGCTCAGGTTCACACGTTCCTAGCAAACGAGTATGGAGAGGATTACGACGTTCCGAATCCTGCGAAATTTGCCGTTTTTGAGGACCATTTGCTATATGCTACCGGAGTCCCGAGGTTCGGTAAGTTCGCTGATAAGATTCAGACTCTGAGGGATATGCAAAACTCTTTCCAGGAGCATACTGGAGTTCGGGACTACTCCGCCACGGACGGGATTAGCCCTGGGATATGCCATCAAGTCGCTCGAGAGGAATTCATAGACATTGGAGATTTCATCCAGGCCACCGATTCTCACACTTGCATGGGTGGTGCATCCAATGCACTGGCATATGGTGTCGGATCGACAGAGTATGCAAATCTGATTCACAATCAATTCGCATTTGTCAAAGTCCCCGAGAGTATTCGCTTCGAATTGGTTGGAGAGCTTGACCCCGGGTGTACCGCCAAGGATGTGATTCTGCACATCCTATGGAGATTTGCTGCAGAGTCAGAGACCTTGGACATGAGCATGGAGTTTGGTGGGGCGGGTCTTGCGGGCCTTTCCATGGATGAAAGGGCCACGCTTTGCAATATGGCTACCGAATGTAGTGCAAAGACTGGCATTTGTGAAGCTGATGATGTTACCGTGGACTGGTTGATATCTCGTAGGGAAGATTTGGATCGGGAGTCAATTAGCCTAGATTTCGTATTACCGGATATTGGGGCGATTTATGGAGGGGGCGTTCATGAAATTGATTTGACACAGATCAGGCCAATGGTTGCTCATCCGGGAAACCCCGATGAGGGAGTGCCCTCCGATCCAACGAACGGCGCATACATAGATGAGATTGGTGATGTTTCAATCGACATAGCGTATGCTGGATCGTGCACCGCGGGCAAAGATGATGATTTCTCATACTACGCTATGGTCTGCGAAGCGGCGCTAAAGGCGGGCCTAGTTGTTCCTGAAGGGGTAAATTGCTACATCCAGTTTGGATCAAAGTCAGTGAAGGAGCTGTCAATGAAGATGGGGTGGAATGAAACGTTCGAGAAGGCGGGAGTGAAACTCATAGATCCTGGGTGTGGGGCTTGCATAGGAGCAGGTCCAGGGGTTAGTGATGACCCGGAACAGGTGACTGTTTCAGCGATAAATAGGAACTTCCAGGGCCGTTCGGGACCAGGGAAGCTCTATCTTGCAAGTCCTCTCACAGTAATGACTAGTGCCTTCACTGGGAAAATCACCTCATGGCATCCTGAGGTATTCCTCTGAAACGGGTGACTCAGGCTATAACTTGGGGCATTGTTCAATAGCGGTCTCATGGCGGACAAGGGCTACCTTGCAAGCCCCTCGTCATTCGGACAAGGGAGGACTTGGTGGTGGTGGATGAATGGGCCCTGCAGAAAGACTCTCTAGTAAACAAAAGCAGATTTCCATTAGCGAGTTCTTTGAGAAGAACAAACATTTCCTAGGATTCGATACCCTTCAGAGATCGATCATCACTGCTGTAAAGGAAGCAGTGGACAATTCCCTAGATGCCTGTGAAGAGGCAAGGATACTGCCTGAGATAAATGTGGAAATCCGAAGAATGAAGGGGGACAGGCTGAGGATGATCACACAAGACAATGGCCCGGGAATACCTAGAGAGGATATCGAGAATGTGTTTGGGAAGTTTCTACTGGGTTCGAGGTTCCATGCAATCAGACAAACCAGGGGTCAGCAAGGGATTGGCATCACCGGAGTTGTGATGTACAGTCAATTGACTGCTGGGTCAAAGACAAAGGTAGTCTCCAAGATAGCCAGAGATTCATCGGCAGTGTTCGTTGAACTAGGTATTGACACAAGGAGAAATCGTGCAACAAAGTCAGGAGAAAACAGGGACATATGGCTGGACGAGAAAACGGGGGAGAGCGTTTTTCATGGATTAAGGATAGAGTGCGAGATGCGGGCAAAGTACCAGAGAGGAAGGCAGTCCGTTCATCAGTACCTACGAATGACCTCCATTGTGAATCCCCATGCTAGTATCTCCCTGGTGGTACGCGACAGAGACGGGAGCGTAATCGAAGAGGGGGATTGGCAAAGGACTACCGAGAGGTTGCCGCGTGAAGTTAGCGAGATACGCCCCCATCCTCATGGAATACAACTGGGATCTCTGCAGAGGATGTTGAGAGAGTCCGAAGAGAGGAAGATGACTTCTTTTCTCAGGCACAACTTCTCTGGAGTCAGTATGCGAGCAGCGCGGGAAATCCTTGCATCGGCGGGATTGGACGAAGGCAGGAGCCCAAAGAGAATCTCAGCAGATGATGCACAGGGGATGGTTTCGGCATTCAGAAAAGTCAAGTTGCTTTCTCCTCCCACTGATTGTCTTTCACCAATCGAGGACTTGTTGATCAAGAAGGGGCTATCGAAAGCCATAGACTCTCGTTTCGCATCCACTATTACTAGGAGTCCCAAGGTTACTCAAGGGAACCCATTTCAGATTGAAGTTGGGTTGGTTTTTGGAGGGGACCTTAGTGCAGAGGGGCCAATAGAAGTCCTACGGTTTGCAAACAGGGTCCCGCTGATGTATCAACAGGGAGGCTGTCTTCTAACTAAAGCCCTCGAGGCTGTCGATTGGAAAAGATACGGACTGGATCACCCTGGAGGGAAGGGGATTCCCAAGGGGCCCGCGGCCGTCCTGATACACTTAGCATCAACAAATGTACAATTCACTAGCGAGGCAAAGGAAGCTGTTTCGGACAATGAAGAGGTTTTCGAAGAGATTCGTCTAGCCATGCTAGAGGTTGGCAGAGGTCTGAAGGGGCATCTAAAGAAGAGTTCCCAGAGGAAGAAGGCCAGAGAGAAATTCGAGCTGATTAACATAATTCTCCCTGAGATTTCGAAGAAATCCTCGGAATTGCTATCGAGGGAGGAGCCTGATCTGGCTCCAATAATCACGAAGATAATGGATGCCGTATTCTGTGAAGAAGAATTGGGATGGGACGATGAGAGGAAGCTTGCTACTTGCTCAATTACGATTTACAACTACACCGCAAGGGCAAGGGCGTATACAATTCTAGCCAAATGGCCTGAAAGTAAGGAGACGGAAATTGCCGAAAACGCCCTAGGTGGGAATAAGCAGGCGAATGGCCTCTGGGCTTGGAGGCTTGATACGCTAAATCCTGGCTCTGCTACGACAATTCACTTCGGGGTCACGGGACTTAGAAAGGGCGAGTGGAGTGATGCAGAGATATTCTACAGAGGCAACGGAGAAGTAATCGGAGCGACCAAGATTGATGAGAAGTTGCTTGAGGAACTAAGGAAGTCCGAAGCACTAGAGGCTGCGGAATCAGAATTCGAGAAACCGAAGGAGGCGATTTCCCAGCTTAAGGAAAGGGCGGAACAGAGTGAGGTCTCGCAGTCCCAATCATTGGATGAGGGGCAGACAAGCCTGTTTGGAGATTTCTCAACTGAGGGTGAATCGGAGGGAATTGAATGACGATGGACAGACAGAAGACGAAGGAGGAGGTTATCGATGCATTGCATGGGGTCGCCTCAGAGATGCATGACAAGATGTTGAGAGGGAACCCTCCAACAATGACTCTTCCAGTGAGATCGAAGTCGAACATCGGATTCGACAAGAAGTTAGGGGTGTACAAGTATGGGAAGAAGAGGACGATTCGAGACGCAACATCCCTAGGTTCAGCCCGACAACTGCTTAGGGCCTTGCACATCACAGAATTCGTTGAGGGCATGATTTCTGATGGCAAGACCTCGACACTTAGAGAGATGTACTACATCTCTGAGGGATGGGGGCACGGCAAGTTCTCGAGCCAGAATGAGAGCAATGGGGTCTCCGAGGACCTAGAAATAGTTACCAAATGCATGAGGGAGGACTTTGGGCTTAGGCCAGAGGAGGATGGGGCTCGAATAATTGGCAATGTGACCTTTGAAGAGAGGAATCGGAAAGGAGAATGGATGAGGATTAACTGTCGAGACGGCGTTGGTGATTCTGGTTATGGGGTACCATACAACGTGGAACCTGAGAAGCTGCGGTTGGTCGAAGAGGACATTGACTTCGTAATGGCGATAGAGACGGGTGGGATGTTCGACAGACTCGTGGAGAATGGTTTCGACGAGGAGGCGAGGTGCGCGTTGGTTCATCTGAAGGGGCAACCGGCTAGATCGACTAGGAGGATAATGAGGAGGATGAGCGATCAGTGGAACAAGCCGATAATGGTATTCGCAGACTGCGACCCCTGGTCATTTAGGATTTATGCGAGCATAGCATATGGCGCCATAAAGACGGCCCATATCTCCGAGTACTTGGCAACCAAGGAAGCGACCTATCTGGGAATTACCGCGGATGACATCCTAGCCTATGACCTACCAAGCGACGACTTGACTAAGCAAGATCTGAATGCTCTGAATGCAGAGCTTAGCGATCCCCGATTCGCAACCGGATGGTGGCAGGAACAGATACATTTGATGCAGGAGATTGGGAAGAAGGCCGAGCAGCAGTCTCTTGCGAAGTACGGTCTAGACTTCGTGACTGACACCTACTTGCCAGAAAAGCTAGGGGCTATGGGGATTACATACTGAAAACAACCCTATAGATGGGTGACAAGAGGCGAGGTCGTGACTGAACGAAGAAGGCGATGGGCGCGCATCACGACTGGGTCTTCTGCAATCCTTCTCCTAGTGGCCGTGATTTCACTATGGCAAGTGTCACCTGAACTACTTGAGTCGTACAATCCCGAGGCCAACAGTCTCGTGAAATTGGGTCCGGGGGAATCGGCGACCTTCGTTATTGAGGAGTCGGAAATGGTAACTGCTCTGAGGCTATCTGACGGTGAAACGCCAGATTCCGAACTCACCCTGTTGGATGATGAGGGTTCCGAAGTAACAGGAAGGGGGAAGGGGCGGAGTGATCCGAACCGACTGGGTTCGGACGAGAAGACGGTCTACTCCCCCGTGAGAATATTCGAGAACCTGGGGGGCAGCTACACACTGCAAAACCACGGAGATACCGACCTTTGGCTTGTTGACGACGGAGCATCTGCAGACAAATTACTTGGAAACTTCTGGTTGTATCTTCTCTACATTGGGTGCTGCATCGGATCTCCCGTTGGCCTAGTTGGTCTGATTCTAGCTATCATGGTGTGGACGGACAAAAGGAAGATGCCCGACCAATTCGTGATAATCAACAATGGAAGTGTGATTATGGACGATGTCCAGAGTGAGGGTTCGGATGTTGAGAGGTCTGAAGTAGCTCCGAGCCCATTCTGGGAAGAAGACGTTGGGAAGTCCGAAGATCCCCAAGATGATGTTGTCGATGAAACTTGGAAGCGGTGGGACGAAGGGTGACTGGAATCCGAGTTTACGTCATTAGCATCTAGATTGGTTTTT
>Ga0208411_1001986_pt1 | contig 12948 bp, 10 predicted proteins | sample ETN01SmetaG_4_FD_185793 | JGI IMG/M metagenome (GOLD analysis project Ga0208411, IMG submission 185793) | Marine microbial and viral communities from oxygen minimum zone, Eastern Pacific Ocean - ETNP2014F12-01SV261 (SPAdes) (version 2) | ecosystem: Environmental > Aquatic > Marine > Oceanic ...
ATAGACAAGAGCCGGTCTATAATAAGTATATTTATAACCACCATATTCACCTAGTCCCATATGAATAGTTAAATCCGGATATTGCTTGTCAATATTTCTCAGATCGTTAATTACTTGCCTTGGAATGGCATCTTTTTTCAGATTCTTACTAAATCTCAAAAGCATATATCCAGTTTTTAATCCGCATGGTGGTACTGTTGAAAATGTCAATCCGAGAAGTAACGACAGGATAATCAATAATTTTGTATTTGATATTTTGACATATTCGAAGATAAATTCAGTATTGATTAATTTAGACCAGAAATAAACAAATAATGGCATGAATGGCAGCAAATAGAGCTTTCCGCCTCCAGCTATTGCTCCCATAATATTAACAACAACTAAACAGACGAATAGTGTGATCAAGGGGAATTTATACTTTAGGAAAAAATCTTTATAATTTTCTTTGTGTTTAGACAGGTATAATAATATAAGAACTGTTGGGATAAAATAATAAAGAAATGAAAACGACAAACAGTCACAAAATAGTTTAAAATACATTGTTTCATTTGAGGCTAATTTAATAAGGTCTAAATAATTGAAAAATGAAATGTTCTTGTACAAAAAAGGCAGAATCACAATAAGAAGTGATAGGCATATTGTGGCTATGTGGAACCTAGCGGATTTTCTTTCAAGACTCAGCAGGAAGATGGGAAGCATATAAAATACTGATGTGATTTTCAGATTGACAGCAAAGCCAAAGCTGATAGATAAAAGAAATAGTGAGAAATATATATTTTTTTGCCTGATTCCAAATAGGGCCAGGCCCATAAAGAACATAATCAATGGTTCGCTTCTATTCCAAAATGTCCAGCTGGAATATTGCAGGAAAACTATTAGCACATACGCTATTAAGTACAAGCTTGTTTTTGAATTCTTGCGATTGCAAATCGCAAGATATAAGATAATAAAAGAAAATATACTGCCAAGAACACCCACCAGTTTACTTGCTTCGATTGAATCCCCAAAAATGAGATAAAACCATTTCTGCAAAAGAAACAGAGCCGGACCGTAAGGAACTCCGTAGAATTTCCCTGAAATAAGGCTGGGGTACAATTCGTAGTTTCCTTTCAATAAAAAGCCTATTACCGATACTGAGGCTTCTCCATGATCCAGGTACAATGGGGAGAAAGCATAGAGAATAACTATCAGAAAATATATTAGTATTATTCCTATGCTTAATGGAAAGAAGCACTTTGAAATAAGAGTTGGAAGAGATGTGCTTAATGCATTTCTCAGAGGATGAAGGTTTACTAATAAGAAGTATGCGATTAGTGTAAACGCAGCAAAGTAAACAATCTGGTAGTCTGAGATAAGAAAGAAAAGATTTCTAAAAAAACCAAAGTAGTATAAGTCCATACGGTTTTTTGTGCTTAATATAACATTTAACTCTTGTTGGACATAATCAATTATCTATGACATTGGGATATGTCCATATGGTTCTAGAGTGAAAATAAATCCTGCTAATACAAATAATAAATTTTGTCTAATTAGCCAGATAGAAAGCTTCGGCAAGATATATAGTATGTCATTAGAGAAGAAACGGTATTTTTTGTATGTAAAAAGTCGTAAGTCTTTGGTACAATCAATACAATAAAATGCGGAAGGGGGGATTCGAACCCCCACCCCCTTGCGAGGACTAGGCCCTCAACCTAGCGCGTCTGCCAACTCCGCCACTTCCGCTTTAAAACAAAAAACTATTTTAATCCCATATAGACAAAAGTCAAATACGTTTCTAAACAATTCAAGATTTTAATAAAAAGGAGATAGCAGATGGTAGTAAACTTCAGCATTGTGCCTATAGGCAAGGGAAGCAGTTTGAGCACACAGGTAGCAGAAGTTTTAAAGATAGTCAGTGAAAGCGGGATAAATTACAAACTGCATTCCATGGGTACCGTATTAGAGGGTAACTGGGACAATATATTTAAACTCATTAAAAAATGCCACAAAAAGATTCTTAAAGATTCAGACCGAGTATTAACCACTATCACAATTGATGATCGCAAGGGCAGGACAGGTCGAATCGCCGGAAAAGTTCAGTCTGTAAAAAAGAAAGTTGGTAAAAAGTTAAAAACGTAAGCCTGTAAAGAGGAATTTCATGAATCCAATACAAAATTATATTGCAATTTGCATCGGATTTTGCTTTTTTAGTAAACCAAATCATTTGTATCATTAAAAACAGTAAGTAGATTTGAAATAAATCATAGAAATGCAATTAGTACCAAAAAAAGTGTTCTTCACAAAGGGAGTAGGCAAGCATAAAGAGAAGTTACAGTCACTGGAACTTGCTCTACGAAAGGCAGGTATAGAAAAATGCAATCTAGTCAGTGTGTCAAGCATCTTCCCGCCAAATTGCAGGATCATCCCAAAGTCGCAAGGTTTTAAACTTATACACCCCGGCCAGATAGTATTCTGTGTAATGAGTACTAATGCGACCAATGAACCAAACAGAATGATATCGGCATCAGTTGGTTTAGCAGTACCTGCCGAGCCGAATAATTACGGATACCTGAGTGAACATCACGCAAACGGTGAAACGGACGAAACATCCGGTGATTATGCAGAAGACCTGGCGGCAACCATGCTTGCCAGTACATTAGGTATTGAGTTTGATCCGGAGAAGAATTATGACGAACGTAAAGAGATATACCGAATGAGTGGCAAAATAGTAAAATCCAGAAGTACTACCCAGTCTGCAAAGGGTGATAAAAAAGGCTTGTGGTCGACGGTTGTAGCCGCCGCAGTCTTCCTACCTTAAATCCAATGTTTATTTTCATGTTATGATCAAGACAATTCGCAAAGGAGTTATTGCTCCAAAGGGTTTCAAAGCAGGTTCTGTACATTGTGGTTTAAAAAGAAGTACCAAAAACCACGACATCGGCATCATCTTCTCGGAACAGCCATGCAAGACCGCAGCACTGTTTACCACAAACCAGATAGTCGCAGCGCCAATCAAATACAGCAAAAAGGTAGTACAAAATGGCACTGCACATGCCATAGTGGTAAACAGCGGAAATGCCAATGCGTGTACAGGTAAGAAGGGCTATAAGGATGCGGAGACAATGGCACAACTGACATCCGGACACCTGAGCATCAAATCGGATGAAGTCATAGTCGCCTCTACCGGCATAATCGGACATCACCTTCCAATGGCAAAGGTAAAATCCGGCATAAGCAAATCTTCTGCACGTCTGGGAGATAAAGAGACACATTCAATAAACATTGCAAAGGCAATAATGACAACCGACCTCGTCCCCAAACAGATTGCCGTTAAGACAAAAATAGGAGGCAAGGAGGTTACCATAGGTGCAATATCCAAAGGCTCCGGCATGATCTCGCCAAAAATGGCTACCATGTTCTGCTTCATCACGACTGACGCCTCAATCTCTTTAAACACCTTGAAATCCTGCATCAAAAAGGCTGTAGAGGCCTCTTTTAATCAAATCACCGTAGACGGCCATATGAGTACGAGTGATATGGTAGCCATCCTCGCAAACGGTATGGCACACAACCGCAATATAACTCCCTCCAGCAAGAACGACCTTGCCCTTTTCCAGAAGGCGCTGGATTATGTAACCCTGCGCATGGCAAAGGCAATCGTAAAGGATGGTGAAGGCGCTACAAAATTTATTCAGGTTGAGATTAACGAGGCTAAGTCAATATCGGATGCTGAAAAGATTGCACGGGCAATAGCAGAATCACTGTTAGTAAAAACCGCCATTAATGGAGAAGACCCCAATTGGGGACGTATCGTCTCTGCCGCAGGCTATTCAGGAGTTATTCTTGACGAATCTAAACTGAAATTGTCTGTTAACAAAATAACTATATATAGGAAAGGTTTGCCGGTAACGCCCATCCCAAAGAAACTCAGCAATGAAATGAAGAAGAATGAGATCACGATTCAACTACACCTTGGAATTGGTAATAAAAGCACTACTCTCTGGACGTGTGATCTATCAAAAGAATACGTAAAGATCAACGCGGACTATCATACATGAACGTAACGACTCACTATCATACATTAAAGTTTGCAGAAGGCTGATTGTCGATCAACTCTCAGAATTCTTTTTAAACATTTCTTGATTATGCATGGCCTTGTCCGTGCAACTTAATAGCACCCATAATTATTGAAAATGGCTTCCACATGAAAAAAGAGACGATTGCATCTATTTCCACGCCTATTGGAGAAGGAGGAATTGGCGTGATACAGGTATCAGGGCCGGACACACTTAGAATAGTAAACACAGTATTCAAGGGAAAGAAACTGAAAGACTTGAGGAATGCTGAGTCAAAGAGAATTTACTATGGCGATATTTGTTTAAACGGTACAGTAATTGACGAGGTTATCGTAAACATACTGGGAGAACAAGACAGTTTTACCGGAGAAGATTTGGTCGAGGTTAATTGTCACGGTGGCATCCAGGCAGTAAAGAAGACACTTGAATGCATTGTAGCTGCAGGAGCAAAGGAGGTTCACTGGAAAGAGCTTGCTAATCGTTCTCTCACAAACAATAAAATTGATCTTATTCAGGCAGAGGCACTATTAGAAATACCCAAAGCAACAACAAGATTATGCGCTAAAGTCCTCCTGGATCAATATAACGGTGCATTAAGCTCTATTGTAAATAAAATAATTAAAGAGATAGAAAAATGCGATAATACCGGAAAGCAGTTAAACCATATCAATAACCAGTTAAGAGAAATAGTGAGAACCGCTGTCTTCGGCTGTACGATCACATCACCTCAGAAACTGATTATTACCGGCAAACCAAACGCAGGTAAATCAACGCTAATTAATGAACTCCTGAAAGAAGACAGATCTATTACTCATAAAGAACCGGGAACAACAAGAGATGCTGTTGACGAGTTGATTTCATTCGATGGTATACCATTCACAATAATAGACACTGCCGGTATCAGAGAAACAGATCACGAAGTAGAAAGGCTCGGCGTCCTGGAAAGCAAGAAACAGTTAAGAGCGGCAGATAAAATAATCATTGTGTTCGACAATTCTAAATCAGTAGAAAGAGAAGACAAAGAGTTGATTGAGTTTATTGAAAAACTTGATCTGCATAAAACAGACAACTCCCACAAGGTATCCATCTTTCCAGTAATAAACAAGGCAGACCTGCCGTGTAAACTAAACCTGTCATCACTTATTGGAGATACGTTCGAACCGATATGCCAGATATCCGCCTTGAATGGCGACGGCATTTCAACACTTGAGGAGAATCTGATCTCAGAATTTAAGGAGTTTATAAAATACACACCTGAAAGGCCCATAATCTTCACCGAACGCCAGAAGGAATATATATCAAGGGCCTTGCTATTTTCTGAGAAATGCATTCAACCGGCCGAAGAGACAAAGAATGATTCGAATCTTTTAAATGATATAGAACAGAACCTTTTGAATTGTATTGTCGGTTCTTAGTTACAGCGCCTGCCTGCCGGTAGGCAGGGAGACCTTCCTTCCCGACTCATTCTGGAGAGGTTATACCAGAAAATTCATTTCTTTAAGTAATCCCGAACTTTCTTTATATCAGACCAGACTTTTTTCTTATCATTGGGATTTCTCAGCAGATATGCGGGATGATAGGTAGGCAGGAATTTTGTGCCTTGATATTCAAAGAATTTCCCGCGCAGTTTACCGATAGCCTCCTTTGTATCCAGCAATGTCTGTGCGGCAAATGTTCCTAATGCGCATATTACCTTTGGGCGTATTATCTCAATCTGTTTAATCAAATGCGGGGTACATAGAACTATTTCCTTGGCATTGGGATTTCTGTTCTCCGGCGGACGGCACTTCAGGATATTGGCAATATATACCTCCTCCCTCTTTAAACCTATTGATTCTATAATCTTGGTTAGAAGCTGCCCTGCCCTACCGACAAATGGTTCTCCCTGCACATCCTCATAATAGCCCGGTGCCTCTCCAACAAACATAAGGTCTGAATCAGGATCACCGACCCCAAAGACTACATTCGTTCTACCTTTACATAACTCACATTTTGTACATTTCTTTACCTGTTTCTCCAATTTACTAAGTTCTTTAGTTTTCTCTGATTTACTCAATTCGTCCGTTTTCCTCTCGTTATGGGTATCAATTGGAGCCAACTGCACGTAATCCACACCCAGCTTCCTTTCTAAATCAACTTTATCAGAAAGAACGTCAAGCAGCGACAATATCTCAGCCTCTGTTTCCTGTAACCTGGTTGAATTAAGCGATGAATCCATCCTGTTCTCGTGTTTTTCGTGGGCTCTTTTGACTTCTTATGACACGTGCGGATTATATCGGAGCGTTCAAGACTTGTCAAAATCTCTTTTTCCTTGAAATTGTTATAATGCAAACTTAGAATAAAATGTAATCTTAGCGATCAGTTTGGGAATTTGTTTAAGATAATGTCTAAATTCTTCAAATTACCCCCGGACAAATTGCTTAATTTATATTCGTATCAACTAAGATATATTAAGATATAGGGTATAATACTTATTTACTTTTGTATGAAATTATGAGAATATTTGCAACTTACTATATCAGATATTTATCAACATTTGCCAAGCTGTAAATATTTGTCAAACTTCTTTGTTCTAGCAGGTATATATTATGTATTATATAATTGAAAAGAAAAAGATTGCTGAAGCAATTTATTCCATAAAGGTTTTAGCACCGAAGATTGCCGCTAAGAGAAAGGCGGGTCAGTTTATTGTACTGATAGTCGACGAAAAAGGTGAAAGGATACCACTGACAATTGCTGGCTCTGACAAGGACGCAGGCACTATTGATATCGTTTTTCAAGCCGTTGGCCATACTACTCAACATTTAGCATCTTTAAAAGTGGGTAGGGGTGATAGTATAAAGGATATCTTAGGCCCGTTAGGACACCCTACTTACATTAAAAATTTTGGAACGGCGGTATGTATCGGCGGTGGCCTGGGTATTGCCCTGGCAATGCCAATTACAGAGGCCCTGCATGAAGCCGGAAACAATGTAATTTCTATAATAAGTGCTCGAAACGAAAGTTTGCTGCTGATGGAAGATAGACTGCGTAAAATCAGCAACGAATTATTGATTGCTACTGACGATGGATCTAAGGGATTCCACGGCTTTCCTACACAAATACTTCAGGAAATGATAGATAGCAAGAGGAAGATCGACATCGTATTTACCGTTGGCCCTGTACCGCTTATGGGAGCTGTGTGCAAGCTGACTCAACCGTATAATATCAAGACGATAGTAAGCCTTAACCCTATTATGGTTGACGCAACCGGGATGTGCGGCGCTTGTCGTGTAACGGTAGGAGGCAAGACAAAGTTTGCCTGTGTAGACGGCCCTGAGTTTGATGGACATCAGGTTGACTTTGATACATTGACGAGGAGGTTAAGGATATATACTGATGGCGAAACAGAGGATAGCCAGAAAGACGCACAAGCAGAAGCATATCAGATGGATGAGGAAAAAACCGAAACCTTTAAAAAGGTTGAAGAGGAGCTTTTGAGTCAGCAGACTGTTTTAAAAGAAGGGGAAAAGAAACCAAAGATTCCAAGGCAATCAATGCCTGAACAAAAACCAGAAACAAGAGCAAAGAACTTTAAAGAGGTTCCCTATGGCTTTAATATTGAATTAGCACAAAAGGAGGCTAGTAGATGTATTCAATGCAAAAAGCCGTTATGTTTTGAAGGATGTCCAGTTAATATAGACATACCAGCATTTATCAAGCTTATAGGTGAGGGTGATTTTATTGGTGCAGCCCGTAAGATAAAGGAAACTAACGGCCTCCCTGCCGTATGCGGCAGGGTATGCCCTCAGGAAGACCAGTGTGAAAAGATTTGTGTAATTGGCAAGAAAGGCGACCCTGTGTCTATAGGAAGTCTGGAACGGTTTGTAGCAGATTACGAAAGAGAACATGGTGATGAATTTATTCCGGAAATACCTGAGAAAACAGGCCGCAAAATTGCCGTGGTAGGATCAGGCCCTGCCGGTCTTACCGTAGCAGGAGATCTGGCAAAGAAAGGACATGACGTAACCATCTTTGAGACACTGCATAAAGCCGGAGGCGTACTGGTATATGGAATACCGGAATTTCGATTACCAAAGGCTATAGTAGAATCTGAAATAAATTATCTAAAGAAATTGGGTGTTAAGATTGAGCTGAGTTTCGTTATAGGAATGAGTGAGACTGTGGATGAACTTTTTGATGAAGGTTTTGATGCAGTTTTTCTGGGTACCGGAGCCGGCTTACCAATGTTTATGCAGATACCGGGAGAGAATCTCAACGGCGTATATTCAGCCAATGAATATCTGACCAGGGTAAATCTGATGAAGGCATATGATCCGGAATACGATACGCCCATATTAAGAAAAAAGAAAGTTGCCGTACTGGGTGGCGGGAACGTGGCATTGGACTCAGCCAGAACCGCCTTGCGTCTAGGTGGAGAAAACGTTTATATTGTTTATCGTAGGTCAAGAACAGAGATGCCTGCCAGAATAGAGGAAGTTCATCATGGTCAACAGGAAGGCCTGGAATTCAAATTTTTGATGAATCCTATCAGGATTATAGGCGATGATAAAGGATGGGTGAAAGGCCTGGAATGTATAAAGATGAAATTAGGGGAACCGGATGAATCCGGCAGGAGACGACCTATACCTATCGAAGGCACTGAAATTGTACTGGATGTTGAGTGTGTGATTGTTGCCATAGGCAACGGACCCAATCCACTAATAACCGCCGTTACACCAGACATAAATACAAATAGAAGAGGTAACATAGTCGCCGATGAGGAAACAGGAGTAACATCGAAGAAAGGTGTATTCGCAGGAGGCGATATAGTTACCGGAGCGGCGACTGTAATCCTCGCAATGGGTGCCGGTAAGAAGGCGGCTGTAGCAATAGACAATTATGTAATGGGAAGAGAACTTAAACCTGAGCCTGTTAAAGAAGAGTCTTAATTGATGCAAATTAACGTAAACGGTGAAAACAAGGAATGCTCGACAGAAACCTCTGTATCTAAACTATTGGAAAGTCTGGATATTGATAATAGATACATCGCAGTAGAACTAAATCATAAAATCGTTCCTCGTACACAATTTAATGAAATGATTCTGCGGGAAAATGATAGTCTGGAAATAGTTACCTTTGTTGGCGGGGGATAAAATGGAAGATACAGTTCTTAAGCTTGGCAAATATGAGTTTAACTCCAGGCTGTTTGTGGGTACGGGAAAATATCAAACCTTTGACATAATGAAGGAGGCCCTGGAGGCCAGTGGTTCAGAGGTTATCACAGTAGCGGTCAGGCGTGCAAACATTGGCGGCAAGCCGGGAGAATCATTACTCGACCATATTGACAAAGACAAATATACGATACTACCTAATACAGCCGGGTGCTATTCAGCCGATGAGGCTGTCAGGACAGCACTCCTGGCAAGAGAAATGGGTATCTCAGATTTAATTAAACTGGAAGTACTGGGTGATGAGAACACACTGCTGCCGGACCCGGTTGATACATTAAAAGCCACTGAGACTTTAGTTAAAGAAGGTTTTACCGTTCTTGTTTACACCTCTGATGACCCAATAGCGGCTAAACGACTTCAGGATGCAGGTGCAACCAGCGTCATGCCTGCAGGTGCTCCGATAGGCTCAGGCCAGGGAATCTTAAACCCGAATAATATAAGGATCATTCTCGAAACACTAAGCGTACCCATTATAGTTGATGCAGGCGTAGGTACCGCTTCTGATGTGACTGTCGCCATGGAACTTGGTTGTGAGGGTGTATTGTTGAATACTGGTATTGCTCTGGCAAAAGACCCTGTCAAAATGGCTAGGGCGATGAAGCTGGCATGTGAGTCAGGCCGTCTGGCACATTTATCAGGCAGGATACCCAAAAAATTATATGCTAATGCCAGCAGCCCTTTAAAAGATTTTTAAATAGGACATTCCCTTTCAGCCTCCCCCGCCAGCTTGTCCGACAAGTTTTTTGGCGGAAATGCTTGCCCGCCCGGCATCCGTTCGGACGGGTCGGGCTGGTAACCATAACTGTTACCTTTACTAATTATCATACATTTATTTAAAAAAACAAAATACATATGTTAGCAAAACGCATCATACCATGTCTTGACGTTAAAGATGGCAGAGTGGTAAAAGGAACAAGATTTCTGGAATTAAGGGACTCCGGAGACCCTGTAGAGATTGCGGAGTTATACGACAAGCAATGTGCAGATGAACTGGTCTTTCTCGACATTACGGCTTCACATGAGAAAAGGAACATTATTCTCGACGTAGTCAGGCATACGGCAGAAGAAGTTTTTATGCCACTTACGGTTGGCGGTGGAATCCGCACTATTGAAGACATCAGGGATCTCCTGAATGCCGGCACAGACAAAGTATCCATAAATACTACCGCCGTAAAAGATCCTGATTTTGTAGATAAAGCATCAAGGCGTTTCGGCAGTCAATGCATCGTGGTAGCCATTGATGCTAAAAGAGAAGGTGATGGATGGGAGGTGTACATAAATGGAGGACGCACCCCTACCGGCAAAAACGCTATTGAATGGGCCAGGGAAGTAGAATCAAGAGGCGCCGGTGAAATACTCCTTACGAGTATGGACTGTGATGGTACCAAGGATGGATTTGATCTGGAGCTTACAAGTTCAATTTCCGAGAGTCTGGAAATACCCGTTATAGCTTCCGGCGGCGCGGGAAAACTTGAACACTTTTATGATGTATTTACTACAGGCAAGGCCGATGCAGCATTAGCCGCCTCTATATTTCATTTTAAAGAATATGAAGTCTCTGAAGTAAAGGATTATTTAGCTGAAAGAGGCGTAACGGTTAGAATAGAGTAATAACTTTAGCCCGTGATTTTGATACAAGATTAAACTGTAAGCAATTCACTCCTCTGTGCAGATCTTACAGTATTCTCTAACAGCATAGCTATAGTAACAGGACCTACACCACCGGGAACCGGTGTTATCATAGATGCCTTTTTAGAAACAGATTCAAAGTCAACATCACCAACGATCTTACCATCACCCAACACACTGACTCCTATGTCAACAACCACAGCTCCATCACTTATCATATCCCCTTTAATGAGATTTCTTACACCTGTGGCTGAACAGATAATATCAGCATTTTTCAGATGAAACGCAAGATCATGTGTTGATCTATGGCATGTGGTTACTGTTGCTTCTTTAGCAAGTAACATTAAAGAAAGAGGCTTACCGGTGGCAAGGCTCTTTCCGATAACCACAGCATTTTTCCCTTTTATCGTAACCCCGGAATATTTAAGTAACCTGATAACACCAAATGGAGTACATGGGAGGAAATTAGAAACACTTAGTATACGCCTTTCATCGGTTAATGTTGCATGCAAGTCGTCGTGGAATAGTTGAAATGTAGACTCCTCGGCTGCCAACCTCCCTACAGAGACTGCCCCTAAACCATCTATATCCTTTGCAGGTATAATGGCATTTACAACCCTTCTTGCATTAACCCTGTGGGGCAAAGGGAAAAAGACCAAAAGGCCATTCATTCTTTCATCTTTATTTATTGAATTGACCAGATTCAAAATTTCGTTAATTGATACATCCGGGGATAAAATGTGTTCATATACATTTATCCCAACCTTTTCAGCAGCTTTTAGAATTGAATTGAAATACTGTTTTGATGCCAGATCATTACCGCTGAGTATGAGGGCAAGGCCGACATCAACACCATTCCCTTTAAGTTCTGCTGCATCCTTCTTTACTTTTGCCTTAATTTCATCAGACAACTTCTTTCCCTCAATGGTCTTTAACATAACTACACTCCTCCAATTCTTTTCAAAATTTCAACATCTAAACGAATATCAAGTTTATTCCATTTGCAAAAAACATATTAGTTTATATTATAACATAATATACAGAACTAAAGGAACGCAATATCAGCTTAATTAAGCATTGTGCCTATGAGAAGATACAAACTACACAAGATCGCGGAACTTGAGAATTTCGAAAACGTCATACAATTTACCGATCAGCCGGAACATGATGATTTCAGGTATTATGGAACCTGGGCGAAAGATCATTTCAAGAATAATAATCCAATCAGCCTGGAGCTAGCGTGCGGCAAAGGTGCTTATACCCTGGCTCTTGCAGAGAAATATCCCGATATAAATTTTATTGGTGTTGATATGAAGGGTTCACGCCTGTGGACTGGATGCGTTGAAGCCCGGAAGCGTGGCCTTACTAACGTAGCTTTTCTTCGCATAGAGATTCTGAACCTTGCTCACTATTTTGCTAAAGGAGAAATCGATGAAATCTGGATAACCTTTCCTGATCCGTTTTTGAAAAATGGCAAGATTAGAAAAAGGCTCACTGCTGCCCGATATCTGGCTGTCTATAAACATGTGATAAAAGAGGGGGCGCCAATCCACCTTAAAACAGATTCAAATCCCCTTTTCGATTTTAGCCTCAAATCATTAATAGAAAACCGATATGTAATTGAAGAAAAGATCGATGATGTTTATGACGATGAAAAACTACATGAAGATCTTTACATCAAAACGAATTATGAAGAAAGGCATCTTGCTGACAATCGAGTGATCAAATACGTGCGGTTCTCACTTGCAGGATAAAAGACAGACACTAATTTCACGAATTGACACTAAAAAGAACAAATCTTAACGCAAAGAACGCAGAAAAAAACTAAAATTTAGGTGAAAAAGCGAAAGGATTTAAGATTTGGAATTCACAAATGAAGAATTACCAATAACAACTGGTTTTACCAGTTAAGATATAAACAGACTTGACCTGTTTTCTTCTTCAACTAATAATGGTCACATGCCAATCAAGGTTACAACCTTGATTAGTGATTAAGCCCAAGTGTACAACGAAAAAACTCTTGATTTATTTAAGTATTTGTGTAAATTACT
>Ga0208411_1001988_pt1 | contig 12947 bp, 8 predicted proteins | sample ETN01SmetaG_4_FD_185793 | JGI IMG/M metagenome (GOLD analysis project Ga0208411, IMG submission 185793) | Marine microbial and viral communities from oxygen minimum zone, Eastern Pacific Ocean - ETNP2014F12-01SV261 (SPAdes) (version 2) | ecosystem: Environmental > Aquatic > Marine > Oceanic ...
GTACGATTTTCACGCCACCATCCTGCATCTTCTGGGCCTCAACCACGAGCGCCTCACCTACTACCACAATGGGCTTGAACGCCGCCTCACCGACGTCCACGGCCACGTGATCAAGGACGTGCTGGTGTAAAGGAGGAGCAATTCAGTCACTTTCTGGCTCGCAAACTACCGGTAGATATGCTCCACTCTTGGGCTAGGAGGTTTGTAGTATGTTTCCCCCTGAACCGGAGAAACCTTGGTGGTATCATTTGATCTGGGCGCTGCCGTGCATGGCGGCAACCGGTATGCTGGGCTATTGGCTCAAGAAACCCGGTACCCTGGAGGTAGAAAAGGTGATCAAGGTTCCCGAGATCATCTACCGCACCAACACCGTCCGGGTGGCTGCCACCACGCCGCCAGTCAGGACCGGCTCTCAAATTACCGGTCCCCAATCCACCAACAATTTCATAGCCACCCGCGGAGTCCCGGTCCGGACCAATCGCACCGCCGCTGCAGCCATTGGACTTACTCCGCTTAATGGAGCCAACCGCGATGCCCCCGGTTTCAACGTTGCCTCAGTTGATTTCACCCCGCGCGCACCCAAGACCGATTTTGAAATCCAGGTGGCACTGGATCGGGCCGGCTATTCGCCCGGTTCCATTGATGGCTATGGCGGCCCGCAAACCCAGGCGGCCCTGATCGCCTTCCAACATCGCAATGGACTCAAGGTCACCGGAATTGCCGATACAGCGACCAAGGCGAAGCTGCGCCTGGAACAGGCCGCACTGGTTCTCCGGACTATCACCGCCAGTGAACTCACGCAAGTAAGTCCACTGGGCAAAAGCTGGACCGAGAAATCCAATCAGGAGGTGCTGGGTTTTGAAAGTGTATTGGAAATGCTGGCCGAAGAGCACCACTGTTCTCCACGTTACCTGATGCGCATCAATCCAACCATCGTATGGAATCGTGTTGCTGAGGGAACCCAGGTGAAAGTTCCCAACCCCACCATGCCAACTCCCTTGGGCAGGGCAGCCCTGATCCACATCCAACTGGCACAACGCCTATTGGATGTATACGACGCGGATAACCAGCTGGTTGCCCGTTTCCCCTGTTCCATCGCCACAAAGGTCGACAAGCGACCGGTGGGTAACCTTACCATCACTGCAGTTGCTGAACAGGCCGATTACACGTTTAATCCGGCCACCTTTCCCTCCTCGCCTGAAGCACTGGCTGGCTCAGGGAAGCTCACTCTCCCGCCAGGCCCAAACAATCCCGTAGGCACAACCTGGCTCAGTCTCAGTAAAGCCAGTTACGGTATCCATGGAACACCTGATCCGGAAAAAATCGGCCGCACCACTTCCCTGGGATGTTTCCGTCTCTCCAACTGGAATGCCCAGCGGCTGGCGAAAATGGTTCAGGTGGGAACACCCGTACGGGTGGATCCCTAGCGACGCAGCCAATCGCGCAGGGGATTGTTCCTGATAAGATCCCTGACCAACTGATTAAAGTTGGCCGCCTTCTCTTCCTCCAATCCCAACACCAACAGGAAAAGCAGGGCTAACACCCCGATTAACAGGGCAAAACTGATGCTGTATTGGTTCCAGTTTAACCCAAAACGGATGATCTCAACGCCATCCAGTGAATCAATCAGTGTCCCCCAAAGAAACGGGAATAGACCAAGAGTCAAGCTGCCCACCACCGAGTACATCGCGAAAAAATGGCTCTTACCCGAATCGGGAACTGTTCCCATCACCAGCTTGGTGAGCGACATGCCAAAAGTGCAGAAGGCAAAACCAATGACCACAGCCACCACACAAACAACCGGTAATTTTGCTTCAATTAACCCACAACTCATACCAACCAGTGCCAAAACAATGAGAACCCAACCGGCTCCGGCCAACACCATCAAGGGCCGACTTCCCAAACGATCCAGGCGGGAATGCAAAAACCACAGGGTCACGAGCCCCCCCACATATTTGGCTGCATCAGTGTATATCACTGAATCATAATCCATGCCTACAGGTCCCTTGAGGTACTTCACGATAAAGGGCATCAATCCTCCCATTAAAACCGCCCAGATGAAATGTACCCCCAGCAACTTGCGAAAAGAACTGTGCCTTAAAATCTCCCGCCACGGTGCCGGCTCTTTATGGGAAATTTCCTCAGGATTCACCGGTGCATCAGGCACCTGATAGACAAACCAAAGGCTGATGAGGCCGGTGATAAGGCTGAAGGAAAATAATCCCGCAAATTTGGAGCTGGCAGGATTAGCCCCCAGGAGGGAAGCCGTCAACAGGAGACAGAGCAGGCTTCCCATACTGTAACAGGCATTTTCCCAAGTCAGGTAGCGTCCACGAATATCCTCAGGAATCAAGCCGGTAATCCAGGGAAACCAGGCGGTGCTTGCAATGCCCCGAATGAAATTAAAACAAAAAAGCGAACCGATCACGATTGCCAATTGAGTCGTTTGACTGACACGTCCATGTAGCAAGGGAACGGCAATCAAAGGCAAAACAAAGATCAGTCGGATTGTCCAACCTGTAGCAATAAAGCGCTTGTAACCAAACTGGGACACATAACCCGCTGCAGGAATTTGGAGCGCAACCATCAGCGGTGTCAGTCCGAAGATAATTCCTGTGATCTTGGCATTCGCCCCCAAACTTTCGGCATAAAGCAACATCGGGCTGCCCATGAGCGGCAAACAGGAAACAAAGTTGAAAAAGAAAAAGATAAAGAGGTAGTTAACCCCCTTGGGAAAGGCTGAACTATCAGCGTCCCCGCTCAAGTCGCCTTTTTGGCAGCAGTGCCGGTAATATGGTCAGGTAAATAGGACAATACCAGCCCCGCACACACCAGTCCGATTCCCAGATAACTCAAAAGATTACTCCCCCAAAATGAAGCCACGTGCAACACGATCCCCAGCCCCATCAACGCGGCTACAGTGATTCCAACCAACCTGTTCTGTTCCTTGGCTAAATGCTGCGCACTTAACCAGCGACTTAATGGCTGCGATCCGGCAATCATCAAAAGAATCTGACCAATGGCAAACCACCTGAGTGAATGAAAGGCTCCCTCTGTAAACCCGTAGCTGTGCAAGCCACTCCCGAGCATGTTCACCCCAAACCACGACCAGGCGGTAACAACGTTTCCAAAAATTGCCAACCCCATCAGGCCCCGGTCCTTCACAAACCCACCCCAGCGGCAATGAAGAATAATAGCATTCCACACCACAATCAACAGTGCCCCGTTTTCCTTGGGATCCCATCCCCAGAAACGCCCCCAGGATTGGTCGGCCCAAATGCCACCCAAGACCGTCCCGACAAAGCTGAAGAGTGTTGCGAAACAGATAATACCGTACACCATGCGCGCGAGTCCCCTGGCGGTTTCACTTTCCAGTGAGGAGGTGAACACCCCGCGCAACACATATACCATCGCCAGAAAGCCGGCCAGAAAGACCGCCGAATAACCGATCGTAATGCAGACCACGTGCGTTGCCAGCCAGAGATTTGTGTCCAATACAGCCACCAACATTTCCATGGTGTCTCCTTCCTTGGCGTAATGGCTTGCAATAATCAGCGTGGAAAACCCAACCAGCGCCGCCACACAACTGCCAATCCCATTGCGATAAATGCGCTCCAATATCCAACCCAGAAGCACCGCACCCCAGCCACAGAAGACCGCTGAAGAATACAAATTGGTAACGGGTGGGCGCCCCTCCAGGAGCATTCTAAAAACCAAACCGGCCGTGTGCAGGACAAGCGCAAGGCCGATCAGATAAAAAGCTGTGTTGATCAAGCCTCGGGACATTTTCAGCCATGAAAAACAGGCCAGTAACAGAGCAATGACGTATATACCCTGGGCACGGGCAAACGGAGCAAAGGTGTTGAAGAAATGTTCCTTTTGCCCCTTGGATAACTCGGATTGAAAACCGTTCTTGGTAAGCCAAGCATTATAATCAGCCACGGTCTGATTAAAGGTCGCAGGGTCGCCTTCGGATTCCCCATCGCGCTTCGAGTCGAAGGCGCTGCTCATTTGTGCATATAACCGTACCGGTTGGGGCACCTCCTCCAAGGCTCCCACGCCATGCAGGGTTGCCTCGGCTGTTTTCTCCCAGCCTTCTGCATAGCCTGACCGCTTAGCCGGTGGGATCATCAAAAGGTTCGCCCGGCTGTTCATCGTTTGCAGCGGCCCTTCAACCAATAAAAGGTACCGGGCAATCTTCCCTTGAGCCACATCATCTACCGAAAGAAAGTCCTCTATCACATGGTTGATTGAAGCAAACCCGGGATTACCCCTATTGCGCTGTTGCAACTGCTCCAAACTTTTCCTGATATTGGATAGCAATTCATCTTCCTGTCCGGCCACCAAGTCCTCCCTGGTAATTCCACCTGAACGTTCCAATTCAAAGAACAACCCCGCCAATGCATTGGCCTCAGCTGCCGAACCCCGGATATAGACTTTACCTTCCTCTTCCCATTTTTTGAGTTCCTTGGCAGGCTTCCGGTGCCATTCCAGAGCAGAGAAAATATGCGGTTGTGTTCCGTTTTCATCTGACTTCAATTTTTGAGTCGCCAGATAGTCCCTCAATCCACCTGAAACCGTACGCATCACCTCCAGATCAGATGCATAATCCACTATTCCGCTAGCGCGAGTGTCTGTTTCCTGCAAGGCCAGAAAATTGGGCTGCAAACTATACCGGAGCTGGATGTATAGCTCCAATGCATGGGCAAGCTTAAAGGCCGCACGCTCATAGGACGTGCGGGTTGCCGATTCCTTCCCTCCGATAACCTGCCTTTTTTTATGCAGCAACATCACAAAGGGCTGCACTTGCTCAAACGTATAAAACCGCAGGCCGGACTTATCAACGCCCACCTTTTCCAACTGCAACTCACTCAAGAGTTCGGGATGATCAATGCGAAAAATAAACCGTTTATCGGCCACATCGGGCTCCATCATTACCTCCATCAACCACTGAGTGGGATGGAGCTTTCTCGGGTGTTTATTAAACTGATAAAACTTACGATGAAACAGTCCTTTTCCGGCACCCTTCTGGCTTAACTCATAAAGATCACCCCACTCCTTGTTGGGCCCATTCCCATCCAAAGCAATCTTCTGCTGCCCGGCGATTTGTAGAAGCGAATTACGGGCAATCGTGTCCATCGGCTTGATGCGTCCCCCAAGAAGCACAGGCAATTTACCAAAGGCAAAGTGATCAAAGGCGCCTTCTTCCGCCTTGGGTGGAGATACCACCGGCTTCACGGCAAAAAGCAAAGTGAAAAGCCCAATAATAACCCATGGCCATATTATCAGACGTTCACGTGCTTGCTTCTCTTTCATGAGTGAGCCTCCTTTTTGCGTTTACGTGCAAAGCCGACCAGATGATACAAAAACTGGTAAAGCAAACCCACCGATACAATCACACATCCGATGTAGGCGGTAATCCAGTTGGGATTCTTCACCACCTGCAGCACCGTCTGCACTGCAGCCCCTGACCGGTCCTCGTTCATTCCGCTCTGGTAAAAAACGTGCCCGCCTTGGCGCAGAGGATTATTCATGTAGATATCAACCGCACGCGATCCCTCTCCTTCTTCAACGATCACGCGGCTCTGATAATTTCTTTTGATTGTGGTGCCCGGATATATTTCGGACTTCAGATCGACCAAGGTAAGATCGAATCCAAGGTAATGCCGTTTCGGACGAAAAACCGCTTTCCATTTTTCATCCCCATCACCTCCCACGCTGACTGTTTGCTGAAAGTCAACTGAACAGGTGAAGAGGTATTTACCCGACTTGCCTCCTTCATGCGCAACTTTAAGTAAAACAGCCGGCAAATTCCGGTCATTCTGCCCCAAAGCCGGTTGAAGTGGCTGCACAAACCGGTAGAACCGTCCCACTTTGCCTTGGTCAGTGCCGGCATAATACAGCTTCGCACGCCCTTTAATGCGATCAATAAACTTCTCACTGTTCTTCAAAATATTACCGCCGGCGCCGCCAGGAAAACCCTTTATCTTGGTTATGAAGTCTGTCGCGTTATTTTCGAATTCACTCAAGGTGCACCCGTCCAATCGGCTTTTTGTCGCCTGAGAAAACAAACTACTCATGGTCCCCTGATCCTCATAAGCCTTTACCTTTATCAGTAAATTTCGCACAGCCTGACTGTTAAACACCAGCCGGTCACTTCCCTCCTTGAGTCCATATACGACCATCTCCATTTCGCCCACCACTCCCAGCATATCTGCCAAATCCTGCAATTGAGCTTGATCTCCTCGCATCTCGAAGAACCGCCCTTTTAACCTTGTTAGAGTACTGCGTTGCTCGCTATTAGGATTCTCACTCAAATAGTGCTCCATGCCGTTGATCCGGGAGTTCATCACCTCAAAAACCTGATCCACTACGTTCTTCTGGGAGTTCACCTGCTCTTTCCCATCCAGCTTCACCAATTGGTCGGCTGTCATGGGCTTGGCATTGACCCAATATTTTTCCACCTCAAGAGTGAGCCCATTTAATTCAGGATGGGTAATCCTGCCACCAGCTCTCAACATTTCCTCCGGGACGGACACCACCCGGTTGGACCCACCCTTAACAGGCAACATGAAAACCAATTCGTTATCATCGAAAGACACTGAATAGTTGCGGCGATCACCACGTTCCATGTGCACAAAGCTTTCCTCCTGCAGAATATCGGTAACGATTTGGCCTACCAAAAGGGTAATAATGCCCAAGTGAGACATGTAGACTCCCGCCTTTCTGGTCGACCATTCGAAACGTTGATAATAGGCGGCCAAAAGATTAACCAAGAGCAACATTCCCACCAGATATCCTCCCGGAAACACCGGCAACCCCGGGTCTCCAAGTATTCGCTCTGAAGTCACCGGAGTCACATTCATGCCAAAGAGTTCTGCAGATTTTTTTATCGCCGACTCCATCGCCACCTGATCCACGAACCAATCCTTGAAGAAACGATCCACGGCACTATTCAATCCCATTGGCTCCTGGGCCATGGTTCCCAAAAAAATAATAATCAAGGAGAGAGATAAAAGAGCCACCGTCAGCCAGAGTGAAGTAAGCAGCTTGAGAATGGGATGATCCTTCATTCGACTATTTCCACTGTGGCAGATAAGCCAAAAATTCTTCACGGGATTTTTCCACCACTGAAGGGGTTCCCATCAGTTTATAGAACCAGGTGAGTTCGCCCTGGGGGACAATAACCCCCACCATTCTTTCCTCAAGCTGCGAGCGTCGGGAGGTGCCATTGATATCCACCAAGTGAGCATCTTCCCCCAATCCTCCCACTGGTTTCAATTCAGTTTGCAGATCCTTTTGCTCTAGCGGACCCAAACCAAGCTGCCCCCGCCAACGGTTTACATTTTCCAAAAGCCCTCCGCCATCTCCCTGCAGGACCGCCATGGACACATTTGCTGAGCCCCCAAATTCAGACACGGTAAAGCGGGCTTTCTCAAAGGAAGAGGGGGTTGCAAGGCTCCAGCTCTCCGGAGGAGTGGGTTCTGAGGGAATGGTGTAAACCTGAATCTGATCCTTCTTTGCACATCCCAGCATCACCAATCCCACAAGAGGAAAGATCGCCAGCCGTAATGGTTTCTGAATCAGAGCAATCACCTCAGTAGTTTGAGCCATGTTAGGACGTATGGCTAAAGCGCAAAATTCAATTACTTCAAATCAAGTGCCATCAGGAAGGCAACATTGTTCGGAGTCTCGCGCATCTTGGATAGCAAGAGCTCCATTGCCTCCACCGCAGGTACTTCGGTAAGGGCCCGCCTCAGCACCGCCACTTTCGTGTACTCATCAGGGTGATACAACAGTTCCTCCTTGCGGGTGCCGCTCATGGCGACATTGATGGAGGGGAAAATACGACGATCCACCAGTGACCGGTCCAGATGCACCTCCATGTTGCCTGTACCTTTGAATTCCTCAAAGATCACTTCATCCATCCGGCTACCAGTATCGACCAGTGCGGTTGCCATGATCGTCAAGGAACCGCCTTCTTCAATATTACGGGCGGCCCCAAAAAAACGCTTGGGCTTGTGAAGTGCATTGGCATCAACACCACCAGAGAGAATCTTCCCTGAATGAGGCTGAACCGTGTTGTAAGCCCGGGCCAGGCGGGTGATGGAATCAAGCAGGATCATCACGTCCTGCCCGTGCTCCACCATTCGCCGGGCCTTTTCAATCACCATTTCCGCCACCTGCACATGCCGTTCTGGAGGCTCATCAAAAGTGGAACTCACCACCTCAGCGCCAATACAGGTACGTTGCATGTCGGTCACCTCTTCAGGCCGCTCATCAATCAGCAAGATAATAAGGTAGGTATCCGAGCTATTCTTAAGCACCGCATTGGCAAGTTTTTGCATCAGAACCGTCTTACCCGTGCGTGGAGGAGCAACAATTATCCCCCGGGTTCCTTTCCCAATCGGGCAGATGATATCCAGAACCCGCGTTGAGTATTCTTCGGGGTCGGTTTCCAAAAGAAACCGTTCCTCCGGAAAGAGCGGCGTGAGATTATCAAAATGAGTCTTGTCCTTCGCCTTTTCAGGCTCTTCGCCGCCGACCTTGTCGACCATTAATAGCGCGAAAAACTTTTCCTTCTCCTTGGGGGGGCGGATACGTCCCTGAATTTGATCGCCGGTCTGCAAATCAAACCGACGAATCTGGGAGGGGGAAACATACACATCCTCAGGGCATGGCAGATAGTTGTAATGTGGGGAACGCAGGAACCCGAATCCCTCGGGCAAAATTTCCAGCACCCCATCGGCAATCAACACCCCCTTATTTTCGGCATGCTTACGAAGAATCTGAAAGATCATCTCATGCTTACGCATGGTTCCGAAATTTTCCACCTCCATCTCCTTGGCCAAAGTATTCAGCTCGGCAATATCCTTCTTCTGGAGATGTCCAATATTAATCTCCTCGCCATCAGCCTCCTCGAGTGCGGCGAGGTCTTCGCCGTACTCTTCAACGTCTGCGGGCAGTCCTTCAGGCAGGCTGGATGATTGACGCCGGCGCCCACCACGTTTTTGTGGCCGACGCTTATTGGAATTATTATTCGTAGGTCTTGGCATGGTAAGACTTGTGATTACCCTTCTCATACCGAAAGCCAGGCTGCCGGGAATGAAGTGGGGTTATCGGGGATTTATGACTACTCGCACCGTCCGTAAGCTAGTAAGGGAGCGGAAACCGCGTGGTCAATTCGCGGACACGCTGGCGTACTTTTTTGGCAACGTCAACATTATTTACGTCACTCAAAACCTCGGAAATCATGTCAGCAATTGCCGCCATTTCAGGTTCCTCCATACCCCGAGTGGTCACCGCAGGCGTCCCCAACCGTACACCACTGGCTTTGAAGGGCGAGAGCGTTTCAAAAGGTATCGTGTTCTTGTTGACTGTAATTCCCGCCAGATCAAGAACCTCCTGGCTTTCCTTCCCGGTAAGACCCTTGGCCTGGACATCAACCAAGATTAGGTGGTTATCGGTACCCCCACTAACAAGCCGAAACCCATTCCTTTCCATTCCTTCAGCCAAAGACTTGGCGTTCATGATCACCTGTTGTTGATACTCCTTAAATTCAGAGGAAAGCGCCTCCTTAAAACACACTGCCTTGGCTGCAATCACGTGCATTAAAGGGCCACCTTGGATCCCAGGAAACACGTTGCTGTTAAGCCCTTTGGCGTATTCTTCCCTGGCCATAATCATACCGCCGCGTGGCCCACGAAGCGTCTTATGGGTGGTGGTGGTAACAAAATCGGCGTGCGGAACCGGATTGGGGTGGCACCCGGCAGCCACTAACCCTGCAATGTGTGCAATATCAGCCAACAACATGGCTCCACAACTCTTTGCAATCTCCCCCATACGTTCAAAATCAATCACTCGAGAGTAAGCACTGGCCCCAACAGTGATCATCCGCGGCTTGTGTTCATCAGCCATGGCCGCCAGCTGATCATAATCAATCCGCTCATCCTCTTTGCCCACACCGTAATGAACGATCTCAAAAAATTTACCGGAGAAATTCGCCGCATTCCCATGGGTCAAATGCCCCCCATGACTCAAATCCATGGTGAGCATTTTGTCGCCCGGCTTAAGAACCGCAAAATAGACACCCATGTTCGCCCCGCTCCCCGAATGGGGCTGTACATTCACATAGTCGGCTCCAAACAATTCCTTGGCACGGGAAATCGCCAGTTCTTCAGCAACATCCACGTGTTCACATCCTCCATACCAACGTTTAGCCGGATACCCTTCGGCGTATTTGTTGGTTAGCACCGAACCCTGTGCCTCCATAACGGCGGGACTGGTAAAGTTTTCGCTGGCAATTAACTCAATATTTTCCTGCTGTCGTTGTTTCTCCAAACGAATGACCTCTTCGGTGGCCGGGTCCACGTTTTCGACACGCCCACTTCCCTCCAGCTTCTCCACCCGTCGCTCATGGCGACCACCTTCAAAGTTTCCCTTCAAAAACTCGTTAATAATTCCCTTGGCTGTTTCAGCTCCGGTTTGGGTCGAACCCAGGCAAACTACGTTGGCATCATTGTGCTTGCGCGTAATGGCGGCCGTTTCGACATCAGTCACCAGTGCCGCCCTCACCCCGCCAATTTTATTGGCGGCAATACTCATTCCAATGCCGGTCTTACAAATTAAAATACCGAACTTGTGTTGGCCGCTGGCTACACTGCGACTCACCGCTTGAGCAAAGTCCGGATAGTCACAGGAGTCGGTACTCGTCGGCCCGTAATCCTGCAAAGGAACCCCTTGGCTCTCCAAGTGTTCCTTGAGTGATTCCTTGAGCTCAAACCCCCCGTGGTCTGCTCCAATCGCGAGGGTCAACTGATCGTTATTATTGTCTGTCATCAACTGTTGTTCCAGGAATGGTATAATCGAATCTACACCTTGTTTAATCTGGTTGCGGCATATCTTATATATTTCCAAATCACCACCAATGGGATCTGAAATCTCACGTCCCTCTGCGGGCAATTCCTCAACAAACTCCCGCAACAGAAAGATCTTTTCCCGAGCCTGAGGAAAATATCGTGTCATATTTTCAACATGCCCATTGGCCAAACCAAAAATGTAGTCCACTGAATCGACTAATTCAGGGGTAATTTGAGTACTCCTTTGGGCCGCGATATCGATGCCCACTTCATGCATGGCGGTGACTGAATGCGTACTGGGGATTTGCCCATCAATCGCAGCCAAACCCGCAGACAGGGACTGGTAGCCCCCCCGTTCACTGGTAAGTTCACGGAAAAACCCTTCAGCCATCGGGCTGCGACATACATTGCCCGTACAAACAAAGAGAATTTTTTTCATGCCCCGAGGGCTTTGCCTGGTCAGTCGACCAACGCCTTGGCAGCAATATCCCTGCGAATATGTGCGCCTTCAAACTTTATTTTATCCACAGCCTCATAGGCCTGATTCCTGGCTTTTTCAAGAGTACTCCCCAGAGCCGTAACCCCCAACACGCGGCCGCCACTGGATTGGATCTCCCCATCCTCCAACGATGTCCCCGCATGAAAAACCTTCACCCCTTCAGTCGATTCTGCATCTTCAATACCTTCAATCAACTTCCCCTTTTTATAACTGCCCGGGTACCCTCCAGAGGCCATCACGACACATACCGCAGCCTCTTCTTTCCATTGCACATCCATCTCCGCCAACCGCCGGTCAATGCAGGCCTCGAAAAGATCCACCAAATCCGTCTCCAAACGCATAAGGTAAACCTGCGTTTCCGGATCACCCCAACGCGCATTAAATTCAAGTACCTTGGGTCCATCATCAGTGAGCATCAAACCAGGATACAACATCCCTCGAAAATCAATTCCTTCAGCCAAACATCCCTGCAACCAGGGCTCGACCACCGCACAGGCCACAGCCTTCAATTCATCCTCATTCAGAAAAGGAGCCGGAGAATAGGTGCCCATTCCTCCTGTATTCAATCCTTCATCTCCATCTAATGCTCGTTTATGGTCCTGCGAAGTTGGAAATAAAATATAGGACCGCCCGTCAGCCAAAACATGCAAACTGACCTCTACTCCTTCAAGAAACTCCTGAATAACAATACTGGCCCCAGCCTCTCCAAATTGTTCATCCACCATGATGGAGTCAATGGCCGACTCCGATTCTTCAATGGTGCTACACAACAACACCCCCTTGCCCAATGCAAGACCATCAGCCTTAACGGCACATTTACCGTCAAGCTCTGCAGCAAAAGCCTTGGCGGCCGTCGGGAAATCAAACGTTCCGGAGCGGGCAGTGGGAATCTTATGACGCACCATAAAATCCTGACTAAAGACCTTAGAGGCCTCAAACTGCGCGGCTTCCTTATTCGGCCCCCATATACGCAATCCATTTTCCTCGAATAAATCGACAATTCCCAATGCGAGAGGATTATCAGGGCCGACTACTGTGAGATCCGGCTTCTGCTCTCGAGCAAACTTCAACAACAAGGGTAAATCTTCTGCTCCAATGGGCACACACTCAACAGGCTCTCCATTGCGTATAAACTCACCTGCGACACCGCCATTTCCCGGCGCTACCCAAAGCTTGGTCACACGCTCACTCTGGGACAGTTTCCAAGCCAGCGCATGTTCTCGACCCCCTCCACCTATCAAAAGCACTTTCATTAGGCCAATTTCACCTTTCCATTCCCCTTGGTTACCTCTCCAATAATCCATGCCTCATGACCGTGACGTCGGATGCTTCGCAGAACCCCATCCGATCTCTCCCCTGATACAATGGCTGTCATCCCAATACCCATGTTAAAGACCTGATGCATCTCTAGATTGTCAACTTTGCCGTGCTTTTCGATCAATTCAAATACTGGCAACACAGGCCAACTCCCGCGTTCTATTTTCACTGCACATTTTTTAGGTAACACACGCGGAATATTATCGATGAACCCTCCTCCAGTAATGTGGGCGAGGCCCTTGATGATTCTAGCTCCTTTCGGCTTATTGTAA
>Ga0208411_1001989_pt1 | contig 12939 bp, 11 predicted proteins | sample ETN01SmetaG_4_FD_185793 | JGI IMG/M metagenome (GOLD analysis project Ga0208411, IMG submission 185793) | Marine microbial and viral communities from oxygen minimum zone, Eastern Pacific Ocean - ETNP2014F12-01SV261 (SPAdes) (version 2) | ecosystem: Environmental > Aquatic > Marine > Oceanic ...
TGGAAACTGGGGGTTTTCATCAGCACCTGAATTTAATGATGATAGTGTTGGCCGTGTTGTAAAATCATCCACGGAAAATGTCCAATTTATGAACTTAAAGAATACCAGCCGTTGTGGATTGATTTTACCGGACACATTAGGTGAATACGAGATGGACTTTGCCACAAAGAAGCCTCGTGAAAATCAAAAATATTGGGTAGACTTTGCCCGTGAAGTAGATGGCTACCTCGAAAAGAAATTCCCGGAGCTTCTCTCGAGAAATATAATGGTTGCAGGTACCGATATGGAAAAATCCCTTTCTACTTCTGATGGATCAAAATCCTATTCCATGACTCCCCGAAGTTTCCTAGTGGTTACTGTGGCAATTGAAAAAGATGGTAATCCGGTAAACCTGTATGAATTTTTTGGCGGACTGGGACAGATGGAAGACAATTTGTTGTCCCCCTCTGATTTCTTCCCTAAATTGGATGATTTGGTGAGTCGTCTCAAACAGAAAGCTGATGGAGTATTTCCTAAAGCAGGTTTACAAAATGTAATAATGGATGCAGATTTAGCTGGTATTCTGGCACATGAAGCTATCGGCCACACTACGGAAGCTGACTTGGTTCTTGGCGGATCTGTTGCAGGTGATTTGATGGGTCAGGAAGTTGTGAGTCCATTAATAACGCTTGTTGATTATGCAAATACTTTTGATGATAAAACCTGCCCCGTACCAGTGTATGTGGATGATGAAGGTACTCCATCAAAAGATACGGTTATAATTAAAGATGGGGTATTGAAAAATTTCATGCATAATAAGGAGAGCGCACAGCATTTTGAGACTCAGCCGGATGGAAATGCAAGAGCTTATGCTTTTTCTGATGAGCCCCTTATCCGTATGCGTAATACTGCCTTTGTACCGGGAACAAATTCATTGGAAGACATGATATCTTCAATAGATGATGGATATTACCTCACAAAGAGCAGCAATGGACAAGCAGATTCTACCAGTGAATTTATGTTCGGAATTGCCATGGGATACGAAATTAAAAATGGTAAAATTGGCAGAGCCATTAAAGAAACTACCATATCAGGAATCGCCTTTGATGTGTTAAAAACGGTTGATATGATTTCTGAAGAAATGTCGTGGTCTGCTGGTGGCATGTGCGGGAAAAAACAATGGATTCCCGTTGGAATGGGTGGTCCTGCAATAAAATGCAAAGTAAATATTGGAGGTAGATAAATGAATCAGTCAGATATTGCCAATTATTGTATCGAACAACTTAAAGAGGCCGGCGCCCATAAATCTCAATGTGCTGTAACTTTTTCTGAGAAAAAAGAATTGAATGTAGAAACTGGCGAGATGTCACTTTTCAGAACCACCTTTGATACCAACGTTGGCATGTCAGTTATTGTAGATCAGAAAAGTGGCAGTGTTGCCATAAATAAAACGGATAAGGACTCTATAAATGAAGCTGTGAGAAAAGTGATGGATATGGCGCAGTCATCTCAACCGGATGATGCCAATGATATTTCACCATCTCAGCCCAAACAATCTTTTTCAAAAGGCGATGAAAAGCCTGATATGGAAAAAATGTACCTTCGGCTGGATGAGTTTATGGGATATGTTAAAAAAACTCATCCCACAATAAATATGGAGGCAGCTATTGTTGATTTTTCCCACTCAACATCCGTTTTCCAAAATTCCAATGGAGTTGAATTTACAACTAAAGAAGGCATGTATGGATTTTCCAATATGTTCACAGCTAAAGAGGGGAAAGATACATCCTCCTTTAATGGGATGGGCATTTCTGCGTTAAACCTGCATACACCATTTATTGAATCAGGGTCAGCCAAACGCTTGCTAAAGCAGTCAACTGAACAAGTGCGTACCAAGCCAGTATCAGAAAAATTTACAGGAGAAATTGTAGTCACTCCTGATTGTCTCAGTGATTTTCTTGGATTTATTACCGGGGATATCAGCGATGGTAAAATTATTTCTAAGACCTCCATTTATAAAGAAAAGTTGAACAAACAGATTACGGATTCTAGATTCACGCTTCATGCGCGACCGGTATCTGACGAAATAACGGATGGATATTTTATTACCGATGATGGTTATGTTGCAGAAAATAATACCATAATTGATAACGGTGTATTGAAAACCCACCTATTAAGTTTATACGGTGCCAATAAAACCGGTGGAAAAAGAGCCGTTAACGGCGGTGGTGCTTTTGTGGTTGATGCCGGAGAAAAGCCAAAAGATGAAATTATCCGTAATATCAAAAAAGGCATTTTATTAGAACGATTTTCTGGTGGAAGGCCTTCTGCAGATGGTGAATTTTCTGGTGTAGCTAAAAATAGCTATTATATTGAAAATGGAGAACTAAAATACCCAATAAGTGAAACTATGATTTCAGGAAATATTCAGGAGATGTTTAGTAATATAGGGGAAATTTCCAGTGATCGTATAGATTTTGGCTACTGTATTTTCCCATGGATATCTTTTAAAGGGGTGACCGTTTCGTAGAATAGTTTTAGTAATTTATCTACTTTAAAACTCCTATTCTACTTTTTTAGATAATTCAATTATGTAGTGATTTCTTATTGAGTGATCAAGGGTATCCTTTCAACTCCATTATGTAGGTTTCCTATCTGAATGGCTGTAGTTTTAATTCCCAATTTTACACATCTATCCATTTGGGTTTTGAATGAATAATTTGATCATAAATGGCACATCCTTTTTCATGTGCACCTTTTAAATATCCGCTGCTCATGAGAAATTCATTGGTTATTTCTTTGCCGGTGAATTTGAATTTTTGTGTAAAGAGTTTTACCCAGTCATCTAATTCCATAGGGCAGTTTATTTCCAGCCAGTTTTTAAATGAACTATATTCTTGTTGTAGTTTAATAATTTGTCCTGCATTATAAATTGCGGCATTCACTTTTAGTTTATTCCTAATAATCCCCGAATCACTCAACAGTCGTTCTCGTTCTTTTTCAGTATATGATGCCACTTTCTGAATATCAAATTGTTGGTAGGCTGTTCTAAAATTTTCTTGTTTTTTTAAGATGGTAGTCCAATTTAAGCCCGCTTGATTAATTTCTAAAACCAATCGACCAAACAACTCATTATCTGATTCAATTGGAAATCCATATTGAGTGTCATGATAAGCACGATGCACATTATCATCTTCAACAGTGGCTACAAATTCACAATATGTATTAGGTTTTGGCATATAAATTCACTTTATAGTTATTAATTTTTATTATTTACTTCAAACCAAACTTTCGTTGTCCTTATACTGAAATCTAATTACAAATAATGAAATAATTAATAAATTTTCTATTAATATATAAATTTAGAAGTACAAAAAATAACCTATTAGAAATCAATAAAATATATACCCCAAACAGACAGATTGGTGTATTTTTTCACATTCTCATGGGACGAATTTCAGAACAAATTATTGAACAAATCCGCAGTACGGCTGATATCATTGAGGTGGTATCAGGATATGTGCAGCTTAAAAAACGAGGGCGAAATTATTTCGGACTCTGCCCTTTTCATGGGGAAAAAACAGCCTCCTTTTCTGTGAGCCCAGAACGGCAGATTTACAAATGTTTCGGCTGCAGCGTAGGTGGTGGTGTTATCAATTTCATCATGGAAATTGAAGGAATGGAATTTATAAATGCAGTGAAACACCTAGCTGACCAGTACAGCATTGAACTCCAGATTGATGAGTCGCCGGGGCAATCCAAAGATCTCATTACACAGTTATTTGATATACATACCCAAACTGCACGTACCTTTCTGAAGAACTTAGGTACTGAAGAAGGAAGTGAAGTTCTGGCCCATTTGGAGTCCCGGGGACTTACCAGAGATACCATTAAAAAATTCCAATTAGGCTATAGCCTAAAACAGAAAGATGCTCTACTATCTGCTTTTCGAAAAGATGGTGTACGAAGTGATGCCATGAAACAATCCGGTTTATTTATTGATACTAAAAGCGGATATATGGATCGTTTCAGGGGGAGAATCATGTTTAGTATCTCAAATTCCGCTGGCAAAATTGCTGCATTCGCTGGGCGTGTTTTTGAATCAGATGATCTGGCAAAGTATGTTAACTCCCCGGAAACACCTATATATAATAAAAGTAAAATTCTGTATGGTCTGCATGAAACCAAACAAATTATTCGGACTAGTAAATCGGTCATTGTAGTAGAAGGCTACCTTGATTTTCTTCAACTGTATCAATCGGGAATCCACAACATTGTGGCAATATCTGGTACTGCATTTACAGACCAGCATGCACTTCAAATAAAACGATTTTGCGAAAACGTACACCTTGCTTACGATGGAGATTCAGCAGGAATCTCTGCCGCTATTCGGGCAGGCTATGTACTTCTCAGGGCAGGTCTTTCTCCATTAATAGTAAATATACCAAATGGTTTAGATCCGGACGACTGGGTAAAACGAGATGGGAATATTCCCTTTCTAGAAGCTGTTGAAAATAGTGCCAAACTACTGCCCTTTCACTTTCAAAATTATAAAGGGGATGTTACCTCAACTACTGGTAAAACTGCATTTGTGAATGAGGTCCTTATGGAAATTATTCAAATTAAAGATCCTGTGAGCCGGGAATTACAAGGTCGGGAATTAAGCGAAATTGTTGGCGTAAGTGCAGAAAGTATTTTTCAATCACTGCACAATATGTTGGAAAAACAAAAACGTAGACAAAATTTCCAACAGAATAATCAAAATCTGAAGCCAAAACTCAGTGACAAAAAACAATTATTAGAAAACGATCTTATTCGACTTTGCTTTGCAGAAAATAGTACCATTCGTAAATTTTTATTTGATTTTGTTAAGCCAGAATGGATTGCCACAGAGCTATCTCGAAAAATATATGAAAAGGTGTATATTCATTTACCTTCGGCGAACGCTCCCAAAGCAAGCCTGATTATGAATGAATTAAAAAATGATGCTCACCGGAGTAAATTGGCTGAGATTGTATTTGATTTAGAAAAATTTACACCTACAATTTTATCCGCTCAAGACTGTGTAATTCGACTGGAAAAAAATTGGATAAATCTTCATATTCAATCTCTCAGGGATGAGTTGAAAAATGCAGAATCTATGGGTAAAGACCCTCTCTCCATTATGAAAAATATTGAAAAATTACAAAACCAGAAGAATAATATCTCCCACCAATATTCAACAAATGAATAAGCAAATAAATTTACTCCTTATTCTTATTCTTTCATGTAGTGAGGATGATGTAATAATTTCTAATACTCCCCCTAACCTTCCAAGTCAAAATTATAAGATAGACCTCCACAGTAATTCAGGCTCACTCCTTGAAAGTGTAACTATTTATTGGAATAATACTGAGGGAGGGGTTGAATTAGATGATTCTGGGACACTCATTAATCCAGGCGACGACAGCTCTCATACATTTAGCGGTATGAACCCTGGTGAATTCCGGGATATTACAATACGAGTTGATGATTCTACTTATGTGGACAGCATCCAGATTTTCACCAGACCCGTTTATCCCGCAAGCAATTTTCGGCATGAAGTTGAAATGGTAATGCGTGGAAATGGAAAATGGGATGAGGGTGAAAATCTTACTGACCTTGATTCAAATAATGTTTGGAGTGAAGGAGAAGATTTTATTGACATTGAATATCCTAAATACCATCGAGTCTTAAATTGGTCTCCAACAAGTGAACCAGATGAAACTTTTTCTAATTACATTATCTACCGAGCAGATTATGATAATATAGATATTCTAATAAACCCCGAAGATTGCGAATGTGAAATTGTAACTCTAACAACAAAATTGGACTCTAGTTTCACTGATCTTGATTCAATGGTTACTGAAAAATCAGGCGAATTTGAATATTTTTATCAAATTCGAGTGAATTCAATAAGTGATGGTCGAAATAGCTATATTTATAATTATACTAATTTCACATCCCCATCAAAAGTTTCTTTGGTTGATGAAAATGTGAGCGATAATAATAGTGGTTTTATTCAGGTTAATTGGGATGCTGTATCAATTTCTACCTATTTATACCAATATGAAATTTGGCGAATATCTGACGATAATGCGGACGATTTGCGAAAAATGGCAATCATTGTAGATCCGGATCAGGAGAAGTTTATGGATAGAACTGTGGGAAACGGTACTTCATATAATTATTCTGTAGCAGTTGTTGCTATTAATGGAGACAGGGTATTCAGTGATTATGTTACTGGATGGTCAATCCCATGAGATTGTTAAAATTATTACCGGTTCTGTTTTTATTTTCCTGTATAAATTTATTTATTCAAGAAACTCAATATAATAGTTTGCACTTTACTGGTGGCAGTTGGATTGAGTTTGCAGAAATCGACAGCATGAAATTAGAATCAAATGATTTTACTATCCAATTCTGGGTTTCTGGCGGAGAAGTGAATACCAATGAAGCTCCTGCAATATTTTCAATAATTGACTCCAACGACAATATCACTTTAGCCATCTTTAGGGATGTGAACCAAAATAATAGTATTACCACTATCATTAATTCAGCAGTTGGCAAGCAGGAATATAGTGGCCTGGATTGGTCCGATCCGGACGATTTTTATCTTATTTCACTTTTATTTTCTGATTCTAAAGGATTAAATATTTATATAAATGATTATAAAATATTAAGTAGTGATATTTTGTTGAATGTTAATGGAAGTACGCTAAGTGTTGGTGCAATTGTAAATGAGGATAGGACCATTCGAAAAAATTTTTGGTATGGATATATAGATGAGGTTCGGCTTTGGAATACCAGATTGGCAGACAGTACTATTTCATTTCAATATGCCCATCCCAATAAGTTGGGAGATTACTACCAATACTCATATTACGATTCACTCATAGGTTTATGGCGCTTTAATTGGGACAAACCTCTTTCTACTATAGAAGATGATTCTGAACATGATAATGATGGAAATATTTATACACTATCTGGTTTTTCTATTGAACTATCAGAAAAAGGGGCTAAATAACTAATTCATTTTCTTCCTTAAATTCATCTTATTCAACGTAAATTTATGTTCTTTATTCTATGGAGAAAACTAAATTAACCTTAAATCTGTGCTAGATGGGGAGCTAGCGGTTCCCTGTACCCTGAAACCCGCTTTATGCAGGATTGAATACCGGCAGGAGGGTTTTGCTGAATTTGAAATGATTTATAAGTGGTGTTGATGTTTTCAGCTTTACGCAATAGACTTGTTTTTAATCCCGTCAGATCCGGAAGGAAGCAGCGGTAGAAATATTGCTTATGTGCCGTAAATTTCTGAAACTGAGCTGGCTGTAAAACAGATCATTTAAACAGAAAACACAACTGTCGGTGCACAGTTTCAACTTTTAATAATTTGACATGAGTTATCAAGTATTATCACTAAAATTACGACCACAACGATTTGATGAAGTTGTTGGTCAAACACATATAACCCGTACATTGCAAAATGCCATAGGCTTAGACCGAGTTGCTCATGGGTATATTTTTTCCGGTCCAAGAGGGGTAGGGAAAACAACCACTGCTCGCATTCTTGCAAAAGTGCTAAACTGTAAAAATCCACAAGAAAATAACCCCTGCGGAACCTGTATAAACTGTACGGAAATCACTCAGGGCAGCAATCTGGATGTGCAGGAATTAGATGGTGCATCTAATCGGGGAATTGATGAAATCAGAGACTTACGGGAGGCTGTAAAATATCCTCCAAACAACGGTAAATATCGTATTTATATAATTGATGAAGTTCATATGCTTACCGGCCCTGCATTCAATGCATTATTAAAAACCCTAGAGGAACCCCCTCCCCATGTAATTTTTATCATGGCCACAACAGACTCCCATAAAGTTCCCGCAACCATATTATCGAGAACCCAACGGTTTGATTTTAAGCATATTTCTGTTAATGAAATTTCAGATTATCTATCTAAAATCTTAGAGTCTGAAAATATTAACTATGATAAAGATGGAATTCACCTCATCGCCCAAAAGGCAGGTGGAAGTTTACGGGATTCCCTCAGCTTATTAGATCAAACGATTGCTTATGCCAGTGATGCGTTAGATTTAGAAACAATCCGAGATGTATTGGGAGTGATTAAGGAAAATGTTTTTCTAAACATCATTCAAACTATTGAAAAAAGGGATCATAAAAATGTTATCCAACAATTAAGTCAATTGATGGATTCGGGATTTGCTATTTCTGATTTTATTAGTGGGTTTAATGAATATTTACGAAACTGCATGATTCAAAAAACAGGGGAATCTGGAAAATTGAACCTTTCAGAAAATAGCATGAATTGGCTTCAAATAGACTGCCGGTTTTCTACAGCTGATTTTCTTAGAATGCTCGATTTATCTCTGCAATTTGAATCAAAATTAAGATTCCTTCAACAACCCCAGATATCGCTGGAAGCTCTTTTTATAAAACTATCAATGATGGACTCCAGCGTTGATATTGTAAGTATTCTATCGGGAGATATACCGGGAGCCATTTCTGTAAAAAAAACTGAACCCCAAAAATCATCAACTACTGCTGAAAAAAAAACATCGCCCACTAATACTGCCGAGCCTGAAAATGTGCCCCTTACAGAGAAAAATCCTGTAGTTGGAAGCCCCGTTTTAGCACCAAAAACTCAGACTATTTCAGAGCCAAAACCTGACGCTATAAAACCATTGACTTTAGAAGATTTTAGAAATCACTGGAGTAAAATAATTGAGGGACTCGAAAAGAAGAATTCCAAAATTTCTCATTTTCTTGAAGAAGCAAAATTAACCAGTTTTGATGGAAACCAATTATTAATTGAACTAATCAATGGACATAGATTTCATTTAAAAACCTTAGAGAAAGATGCGGAGCAAATAGCTTCGGTAATAAATGATAAATTAGGCCAGAAAATTAGCATTAAATTTCATATTCAGGAAAATAACGAAGATAAACCAGAAAAAAAGAAACCGGAAAGTGCGGAACATCCCTTATTTATGAAGGTTTTAGAAACATTTGATGGTGAAATTATAAGATAGGAGAAGACGATGCTACCTAAAGGTGGAATAAATAAAATGATTAAAAAGGCTCAGGAAATGCAGAGCCAAATGGAAAAAGCGCAAGCGGAACTTAATTCAATTGAAATTGAAGGCCAGGCAGGTGGAGGAATGGTCTCCGTTACGGTAAATGGTCACAAAGAACTTGTTGCATTAAATATTGATCCTGAAATTCTAAACGAAGATAAGGAAATGATTGAAGATATGATTCTCGCTGCAGTAAATCAAGGTTTACAAAATGCGGGTAAAGTTGCCGAAGAAAAAATGAATTCAATTACCGGTGGCATGATGGGAAAAATAAAAATTCCTGGAATGTAATGGACGGATTACCTCCAACATTAGAAAAGGTTATTGAAGGTTTTTCTAAGTTCCCAGGAATTGGAAAAAAAACTGCCCATCGCTTAGGATTACATGTATTAAAAACACATACCAAAGATGTGGAAGATTTCGCCCAAGCACTACTGAATGTAAAAAGTAAAATTAATACCTGTAATAGTTGCCATAATATTGCAGAAGCTGAGCTCTGTGAAATTTGTTCTGATGAAAAAAGAGATAATTCAATTATATGCATTTGTGAAGAACCATCAGATATTTACCTCATAGAAAAAACTGGTTTTCAGGGAGTATATCATGTGTTAGGCGGTCTACTTTCTCCACTGGATGGTATTGGTCCTGAGGATTTGCAAATTGATTCTCTTATGGAACGTGTCAAATCGGCTACTGAGCTCATTATTGCAACCAATGCCAGTATTGAGGGAGAAGCAACAATTTTGTATATCTCTAAATTATTAGATTCCAATTCTATCAAAATAACACGGTTAGCCAGAGGATTACCAGTTGGTGGGCATTTAGAATATGTTGATGAAGCTACCCTCTCGCGATCAATAAATGAACGAGTTAATTTACATTCTGAAGTATGAAGTATAAATGGATTCCTAATTTCCTTACCTCAACGCGAATTCTGTTGGTACCAGTATTTCTGTATTTTTTATTTTCAGATTTCAGTCATGGCAAATTACTGGCACTCACAGTTTTTGTTGTTGCCTCCATTACCGATGCCTATGATGGCATAATTGCCCGAAAATATAATATTGAATCTCCATTTGGAGTTTATTTTGACCCACTTGCAGATAAATTATTAGTGCTATCTGCTTTTTACGGATTTATGTTTCTCCCGGTTTTAACAACTACTGTTAAACTTTGGATGATTATCCTGATTTCATTTCGGGATATTTTGGTAACACTTATGCGTACTCTCATGCAATATAAGGGTGTCACTATGATTACCAGTAAAGCAGGTAAATTGAAAACATTTTTTCAGATTGTTACCATTAATTTTATTCTTATTTTTCTAATTCTTATTTCCTATAAAATAGATATTCCTGAACTTATTTTAAAAGACTCACTTTTTTACCTTATGGTGATAACTACTATAATTACATTTTATACTGGGGTTCATTATGTGTATTACAATTATAAAACTTTAGAAAATTTATTTTTTAATAAATGACCCTCTGGCAATTTGTAGCCACTTTTTTTTACCTCGGTAAACTTCCCGTTGCACCGGGAACTTGGGGAAGTTTGGGAGCATTAATTTTATGGCTTTTTCTTCCTGTCACAGCCACTGCTCAACTTTCTATAATAATTGTACTCTTTGTATTGGGTACGTATTCATCTCACAAAGTTGCAATATATTTAAAAGTCCACGACCCTTCAGAGGTAGTAATTGATGAAGTAGTCGGCATGGGTATTTCACTTTTCATGTTGCCTCATAATTTAGGTCTTTACGTAGTAGCATTTCTTCTTTTTCGATTATTTGATATTCTAAAACCATCTTTTATCTATCAAGTTCAGAACCTTCCCGGTGGCTGGGGAATCATGTTGGATGACGTTATAGCCGGGATATTTACTCTGGGAATTGTTACCGGTATTGCTTCCATTTTGTGAACGCCGCTGTACTTACTATAGGCGATGAACTCCTACAAGGATTCACCATAGATACAAATTCTTCCTGGTTGGGGACAACTCTTCTTCCCTACAATATCCGAATCAGAAAAAAACTTACTGTGGGGGATAATCTAAATGATATCATTTCTGAAGCCCAAAATATATTGGATGATAAATATGATTATCTGTTTGTCACGGGTGGATTAGGGCCCACCCATGATGATATAACCAAAGAGGCTTTTCGTCAGCTTCTAAATGATGAATTAATATTTGACGAAAACTATTATAATCAACTAATACATCATTTTGAGAAACGAGCTATTAAGATTCCCAATAGCAACCGCAGTCAGGCAATGCTCCTTAAAACAGCAGATGTTTTGCCCAATAAAAACGGTACGGCACTAGGCATGCACTTATTATTTAAAGACACGCATATATTTATCATGCCGGGAGTTCCGGGAGAAATGCGTGAAATGGTGAAAAATCATATTCTCCCCAATTATATTAATAAGACTCCCACAGAAAATATTATTACTATTAGAACAGCCGGAATAATGGAAAGTCATTTAGCAGAAAAAGTAACCGTTTTAATGGAAAAATATTCAAAGTCATTTCGATTCGCATTTCTGCCTCATTTTTCAGGCGTATCATTCAGAATAAACAGGATGGATAAAAATGAAAGTCTGCTAAAGATTAAAGATGAATTTTCTCAAGCTATGAAGCCCTATGCTTATGGAATAAATAATGACACTTTAGAAGAAGTCCTCGGACTCAAATTAATTAATAATAATTTCACTATCGCTACAGCTGAATCCTGTACTGGTGGATTAATAGGCAAGCGTTTAACAGATATTGCTGGAAGCTCAGAATATTTTTTAGGGAGCGTTACTGCCTATAGCAATCAATTGAAAACCTCTCTCTTAGATGTACCCAACGATATTATTAATACTCACGGAGCAGTGAGTGAGGAGACTGCCCTGAAAATGGCAACGGGGGTTAGAGATAAAACCAGGGCTGATATTGGCATCAGTACAACTGGCATTTCAGGACCTGGAGGGGGGACAAAAACTAAGCCTATTGGATTGGTCTATATCGGAGTGGTAACGCCGGAAAATTCTATGGTAAAAAAATATAACTTTAGTTACGGCAGAAATATCCATCGGGAAATGACCACTACCGCCGCTTTAAATATAGCTCGATTGGCAATTGAACAAAATTGATGTTTTACCATTTTTGAGCATCGTATATTCCCCGATAGAATTAAGTGTTAATTCCATTTGTATGAAAATATATTGTTCCCGGAAGGGTCAAAATATAAAATAATAAACAAGTTCCCGTTAAACCGATAAAGAAAGGAAAATTCAATGGAAGTTCAACAGAAAGAGAAAACATTAGACCTAGCAATTTCACAAATTGAAAAGCAATTTGGGCAGGGCTCAATAATGCGAATGGGTGAAGATACCATCGTTAAAATTGAGGGTATTTCCACCGGTTCTATTTCACTGGATGCGGCATTAGGTATAGGGGGAATTCCCCGAGGTAGAATCACAGAAATTTATGGTCCTGAATCTTCAGGAAAAACAACGCTTACCCTACACATAATAGCAGAAGCTCAAAAGTCCGGTGGTCTTGCTGCTTTTATTGATGCTGAACATGCAATGGATCCTGAATATGCAAAAAAATTAGGTGTTGATACTGATAATTTGTTAATTTCTCAACCAGACACCGGTGAACAGGCTTTGGATATCACGGAAACTCTGGTTAGAAGTGGAGCTTTAGATGTGATTGTAATTGATTCTGTGGCTGCATTGGTTCCAAAAGCTGAATTAGATGGTGATATGGGTGATTCACATATGGGACTTCAGGCGAGGCTCATGTCACAAGCATTGCGAAAACTTACTGGTACGGTTTCAAAATCCA
>Ga0208411_1001998_pt1 | contig 12904 bp, 10 predicted proteins | sample ETN01SmetaG_4_FD_185793 | JGI IMG/M metagenome (GOLD analysis project Ga0208411, IMG submission 185793) | Marine microbial and viral communities from oxygen minimum zone, Eastern Pacific Ocean - ETNP2014F12-01SV261 (SPAdes) (version 2) | ecosystem: Environmental > Aquatic > Marine > Oceanic ...
ATATGAAGAAGCTCTTTTAAATAGTATTAACAATTTTTGGTCAAAAGAAAATCAGGAAAAACTAAAATTGCAATCAGAAATAATTAATATAACATATTCTTGGGATATAAGATCTCAAGAATGGAAAAAATTTTTTGATAAAGCAAGGAAATTAAAAAAGTAGAAATTATTTTAAAAAATTTAATGTCAAAAGTTGCATTAATATCTGGCATCACCGGTCAAGATGGTTCATATCTCGCCGAATTTCTTATCAAAAAGGGATATAAGGTTTACGGAATCGTTAGAAGAGCTGCTTTAGAGTTTGAATCTCACAGGCTATGGAGAATAAGAAAAATTAAAAAAAATTTAAACTTATGCTCTGGCTCTCTCGAAAGTTACGCTAGTATATTTAAAATTGTGGAAAAGGTTAATCCTGATGAAGTTTATCATCTAGCTGCCCAAAGCTATGTGGCTAATTCATTTGATGATGAATTTTCTACGTTTAATACTAATATAAATGGCACACACAATATTCTTGCGGCTGTAAAAGAATTAAATAATAAAACAAAATTTTATTTTGCTGCTTCTTCAGAAATGTTTGGTAAAGCTGAAAAAACTCCACAAAATGAAAACTTTCCTTTTCATCCTCGCTCGGCATACGGAATAACGAAAGTAGCTGGTTATCATTTAACAAGAAATTATAGAGAAGCTTACAAACTTCATGCGTCTAGCGGGATATTATTCAATCACGAATCTCCAAGAAGAGGTTTTGAATTTGTTACCAGAAAAATTTCTTATGGAGTAGCTAGAATTAAAAAAGGTTTGCAAAAAAAATTAGAATTAGGAAATATAAGTGCAATGAGAGACTGGGGTCACGCTGAAGACTATGTCAAAGCCATGTGGTTGATGTTGCAGCAACAAACGCCTGGAGATTATGTTATTGGAACAGGCATGCAACATTCAGTCGAAAATTTTGCTGAAAAAGCATTTAAACATGTGGGTTTGAATTATAAAGATTTTATAACAATAGATAAAAATTTAATAAGACCATCCGAGGTCAATACTCTTTTGGCGGATTATTCAAAAGCTAAAAAAAAATTAAAATGGAAACCAACTATAACTTTTGATCAATTGGTAGCTGGTATGGTTGAATCTGATTTAGAGCAAGTAAAAAAATATGATTACTAAAAAGTTAAGTTTTTTGTTTTTTCTTTCATATATTTAAAGCTCTCCTTGGCTATTTGATCTCTCTTTTTAACAGACTCAATTAAATTTTCACCATAAGTTGATATGAGACCTTTAGCTATAATATGAGTTTTATAAATTAAGGAAGATTTTCCATCTTTGTCTCTTTTTAGGTATTCTTGTAAAGATAATATTTTATTTTCTCTAAAAAAAAATAAAAAATAGGAAATCCATAAATCGTCATATAAAAATAATTCTTTGTAATCTTTTACCACCTTATCATAAAAAACCTTAATACCTTTGAGTGAATTAGTATTTATAGCAAAACCATCAGCTCCTTGACCTATCGGAAAATTATCAAGCGGATGAACATAAAAACTATAGGCATTTTCTGGAGCTGTCTTGTAAAAATAATAAAATTTTTCAATCATGTAATTTTCGTAAAAATTGTCATCGTCTGCCAACACAAGTAAAGAGTCTTTTTCCATTTTATGTAATGAACCTAATAATTTAGTTCCGGGTCCACAATCTTCGCATCTTGTAATCTCAACCCTACTATCTTTAAAATTTGGAATCTGATCATCTTTAATAATTTCTTCAAAGCGTCTATATTTCAAAGGTATATTTATAAAAACCTTATCAGGTTTTAAAGTTTGATTTAGTATAGATTTGACTGATTTTTCTAAGTTTTTAATTCGTGAAGGAATTGTGCTTATAGAAACATAAATCATTTTAATATGCTCAATATATTCTTAGCAATGCTAGTTTTATTAAATTGTTCTTTATATTTTTCGCCAAGTTTAAGAACCATTTCTTGTTTAATTTTATAGTTGGTATCAAGCTTTTTAATATAATTAAGTATAGAATCTGATTTAGGTTCGCACATAAAATCAATTGGTAAAAACTCTTTTGCAGTTTCATTGTCATTGCAAGTTATTGGAAGAGTTCCGCATATCATTCCTTCTATCATTGGTAATCCTATACCTTCATACTTTGACGGAAGTAATAAATATTTTGTTGAATTATATAACTCATTTAATTTTTTATTGGATACGTATCCTAAGTAATTTCCAAAACCAGGGTCCTCTGGGCCGCAGACTGTTATTTTTTTTTCTCCATCTTGTATTTTCGATAAACTTTCTTTAATTAAACTAAATCTTTTATTTGGGTCGTTTGCTCTTCCAACAAAAAGAAATTGGTTTTCTTTTTTTATATTTTCATCATAATTAACATCTCTTGCTGGATTATAAATTACGTGAATTTCCCTGTCTGTAAATTGAGATAAATCTTTTTTTACTTTTTGACTAATGACAGTAACAGCATCTGCTTGGTTCAAATAAATACTTACCAGCATTTTTGTTTGATTCAATATATTGGGCATAAACCACGGAATATCTAATAAATTAAATATCATATTAATTGTTGGATATTTTTTTTTTAAAGAAATTGCTTCTTTATAACCTCTTGGGTCATTTGCATAAATCAAATCTGGATTTTCATTGGATATTTTATGTCCTAAAATTTGGAAACCTTCTTTGATGAGTTCACTGAACGGCAGGATTCCAAAAATTGCAATTTTCATTTTTTTAATGGTGGGCCCGCCAGGATTCGAACCTGGGACCAATACATTATGAGTGTACTGCTCTAACCAGCTGAGCTACAGGCCCTTATATTTAATTTGATATTTACAAGGATTTTTAAGTTGAATCAATTTAATTTTCAGTCACTTTTTCTATAAATTCCAGTTAGTTCATCTTTAAGCAAATTGATAGTTTCAAACCTTAAATTGGAATTTGAAATCTTTTTTGCTAATTCTTTGTTTCCCAGAACATTATAAATTTTAGAAATTAAATTATAAATCTTATCATTTTTTTCAAATTCTAGAGCAATCAACAATGTATCGATCGCTAGATAGTATAGTTTATTTAAATAAAATACTTTTGCCCTTAAATAAAGATATTTTGGATTTTGATGAAATTCTTGACCTAAATTTGATAAATTAAATTGAGCTTCCTCAATCTTTTTTTCACTGATCAAACTATCTATTTTATCTAATATATCATTATTCATTATACAATTTTATTTTTTATAAATTCTTGCATTTCATTTTTATATTTATTCCACCAGTTAACACATTCATTCCGTTTGCTGCTAATTTGTTCATTGCTCCACCCTTTTATTGTTGGCACTGCTTCTATCCATTTATCAACTTTTATAAAAGGATTTCCTGGGAATAAGCGTTCGTAATACTTATAAGCATTTTCTACAATTGGAATGCAACCACATTCAAGAGCCTCGTACAATCTATAAGTTTCTGGATGAACAAAACCATTTGGACACGGAAGAAATTCAGTTAAAGATAATATTTTACTCATCTCTTCAACTGGAATTAATTTTGAATTAAATTTTTCAGTTTTGTATGAATAGAATTCTTTAATATGTGAAAAATGATATAGCAAATCATGCCTGCTTGATTTGTGAGGTGTTCCAATAAAAGCCCATTTATACTTTCTGTTTTGTAAAGATTTGCTTGAAATTCCAGATTTGTAACCTATTGGAATGCATTTAACTTGCTCGTTGCTAAAGTATTTGTTTGAACAAAAAGTTCTCCAAACATAATCGCAATTTTTATAGACGGGAGAATAATCTAAAATTCCTGTTTCATCTCCTAAATGAAATAAAAATATTTTAGAACAAATTATTTTTAGTTCATTATATTTTTTAATTTTATTTTCAATGCTAGAATCAACTATTATCAAAATATCATCGGTTTCCAAATCTTGCTCATTATCAATTACGCTGTATTTTACTTTTTTTAAAATTTCATAGATCCATTCATCAGAATTTTTCTTATGATAGGCGCCCCATATATAGTTCGTGGAATCTTTATTGTTTTCGGAAAGTTTGGGTTGATTATGAGTGTTCCAAAATAATTTAATCATTTAAGATTAAAATTTTATTTTTCTAAGAAGCTTTTTAAATGTTTAGACCTGCTTGGATGCTTAAGTTTTCTTAAAGCTTTTGCTTCGATTTGTCTTATTCTTTCTCTTGTTACTGAAAATTGCAAACCAACTTCCTCAAGTGTGTGATCGGTATTCATTCCTATGCCAAAGCGCATTCTCAAAACTCTTTCTTCTCTTGGTGTCAAAGTAGCTAAAATTTTTGTTGTAGACTCGCTTAGGTTTGCGCGAATCGAAGAATCTAAAGGCTGCAAAGCATTTTGATCTTCTATGAAGTCACCAAGGCTACTATCTTCTTCGTCACCAACTGGAGTTTCTAAAGAAACAGGTTCTTTTGAAATTTTTAAAACTTTTCTTACCTTGTCCAAAGGCATAGCTAATTTTTTAGCAAGCTCTTCGGGTGTAGGTTCTCTTCCTTGTTCACTTAAAATTTGTCTTGATGTTCTAACTATTTTATTTATCGTTTCTATCATATGCACTGGTATTCTGATTGTTCTTGCTTGATCAGCTATAGATCTTGTTATTGCTTGTCTTATCCACCAAGTTGCGTAAGTGGAAAACTTATAACCTCTTTGATACTCAAATTTGTCAACTGCTTTCATTAATCCAATATTTCCTTCTTGAATTAAGTCTAAAAACTGTAAACCTCTATTTGTGTATTTTTTAGCAATAGATATTACCAAACGTAAATTCGCTTCTACCATTTCTTTTTTTGCTACTCTAGATTCCCTTTCGCCTTTTTGAATTTTATTAACTAATCTTTTAAATTCATTAACTGGCAATCCAATTTTTTCGCTAAATTCAACAAGTCTCTGTCTAACTTCATCGAATTCTTTCTTTTTCTTTTTAAAAAAATTTTTCCAGCTTGGATTTTCATTAAGAAATGAATAAAAATTTGGATTAATTTCATTTCCCAAATAATATTTAAGAAATTCTTCTCGCGAAATTTTGTTTTCCATTGCAGATCTCATTAAATGACCCTCTAATGAAATTATCTTTTTATTTTGAACATAATGATCTTGAACTAAATCTTCCAGCACAGATTGATTAAGTTGAAGTTTTTTTGCTAATACAATTATTTCATTTTTAATTTTTTTAAAACCTGTTTCTTTAGCGCGGGAAATTTTCTTTGCGTTTAATGCACAAAGTAGTTGTTCTTTTTGATATTTAAATAATTTCGAATAGTTTTTACATAATTTTTCTATTGTTGAAATAACGTGAGGTTTAATTTCTTCTTCCATCGCTGCCAAGGGAACATTAAATTCATCCTCTTCTACATATTCTTCTTCCTTGCTTTCATTTTCATCTTCTTTGATTTCTTTTTCTTTCTTTTTACTTTGTTTTTCTATTTTATCTTTTTCGTTTTTTTCTAGATCTGATTCTTTCTTTTCTAAGGAGGTAGAGGCGTTTTCATTCTCTGATTCCATGTATGTTGAATCAATATCTATAATCTCTCTGACTAAAATTTCATTCTTTTCTAACTTTTCGCTCCAGTCAAAAATTTTTCTTCCTGTTATTGGACTTTGGAATAATGATTCCGTCATTACGCTTTTGCCAGCTTCAATTCTCTTTGCTATAGCAATTTCGCCTTCTCTTGAAAGCAATTCTACTCCACCCATTTCTCTTAAATACATTCGAATTGGGTCGTCGCTTTTTTCAGTTTCTAAACTTTTTTCATTGTCTGATGAGGAAGATTCTTTTTTCTTAACAGAATGATAGTCTGATTTTTTCTCAACAAGTGAAACTTTATTATCAAATATATATAAGAAAGCTTTTTCTATATTTTCTTGACTGAAGTGTCTCTTTCCAAGAGATTTTGTTAATTCTTCATAGGTAATAAAACCTCTATGAATTCCTTTATCAAGCAGTCTCTTGAATGATTTTGTAATTAATTTTTCCACTATTTTCCTTATAAAAATAAAATACGGGTTTATATATAATTATTAAATTAATAAAATCTATAGCTTATTTATCCACCTTTTAACTGGTTTCTAAGTGATAAAAGTTCAGAATATAGTTTTTCATCAAGGTTTATAGAAACCTTATCTTCCAAAAATTTTATTTTTTCTCTCAGATGAAGAATTTTAAGTTCGCTAACAATCTCATTGAATATTGCAATAATTCCATTTTCATTTTTGTTATTAGCAATAATTTTAACTGCTGCATTTAATTGTATTAGTTTAATAGTTTCTTTATATTTAATATCAAAATCCTCTGATTGTATTTCTTTTCTATCAAAAAACTTTTCTGACATTAGATACTCATTAAGTTTTTCTTTAAAATCAATCAAAATATTAGTGGTAAAATCAACTTCAGAAATCAACTCTATATTTTTTCTAAAGACATCAAGATTATTAATAATCAAAAATAGTAAAGAAAATTCCTTTAATTGTTTTTCGCTAAACTTATTTCTTTGTTTATAAACTTCTTTTGTTTGTTGAAGAGGGTTAGCGGGTTTTTGAAATTTCGAAAAAATTTTTTTTTTATAATTTATATTTGGTGTAAGTTCATTTATTTTTTGTGTATAATTGTCTAAAAAATATTTACCCAAAGTTTTATCTTTTACTTCATTGCAAAGTGCTTTAATTTTTTTTTCGAACAATGCTAGAGAGCTAGGATTATTTTTTTCAGTACTTTGATAATAAGAATTGTAAATAAATTCTTGAATCTCTATTTTACTTTCAGAAAATTTGATAAATGATTCTCTTCCATTCTGATTTACGTAACTGTCCGGATCAGTATCTTCAGGCAATGTTAAAAAGTAAATATTAAAATCTGGCCTCATCAATGGAAATAATCTTTCTGCTGCTCGTAAAGCAGCCTTTCTACCGCTTGCATCTCCATCCAAACAAATAATTGGATTTTTAAAAAATCTCCAAATTAAATCTAACTGTCTTTCCGTCATTGCAGTTCCTAAATTAGCAACGACATTTTTAATTTCGAATTTGTGTAAATTTACTACATCCATATATCCCTCAACTACAAAAACTTCTTCTTTTTTATCTCTTAATTGATTTGCTGAATCTACGTTGTATAGGTTGTTCCCTTTTTTATAAAATTCAGTCTCTGGTGAATTAATATATTTTGCAAAATTTGTTTTGGAAAGAGTTCTTCCTCCTAAAGCAATAATAGATCCGCTTAGGTTTCTAACTGGAAAAATGATTCTGCCTCTAAACCGATCTATATATTTTTTTTTATTTTCATCAAAAAAATAAATTCCTGAAAGCTTTATTTCTTTTTCACTAAATTCTTTTTTTAATTCCTCGTGAAAATTATTATTTGATGAAGCGTATCCAATTTTAAAGAAATTTATTTCTTTTTCTCCCACTTGTCTTTTTTTTAAATATTCGTTAACTTCTGAATATTTCTTTAACAATAATTCGCTATTGCAAAAATTTGTATATTTTTCTAAAATTTTTTTATAAGTTTTCCATCTGTTTTCTTTTTCTTCATCTTGTTTGGAAAATCTGTATGGTTGCATCCCAGCATCCATAGCTAAAGTTTTTACAGCTTCTCCAAATTTATAATTTTTAGTTTTCATTAAAAAATCAAAAATATTTCCATGCTCACTTGTACTGAAACAATGATAAAAACCTTTTTCATCATTAATAGTAAATGATGGGGTTTTCTCATTTGAAAAAGGAGACAATCCTATAAATTCTTTTCCTCTTCTTTTTAATTTTACAGATTTTCCAACAACTTGAGATACTTTTAGTCTTAGTTTTATTTCATCAAGATATTCTTTTGGGTATTTCACTGGCTTAACAATCCTTTTAATATTACGCTCACTTTTGAGAAATCAATCGAATCAGAATATTTTTGTTTTAAAGTTCCCATAATTTTTCCCATATCTTTAAGAGTTGATGCTCCCAATAATTCTATAACCTCTTTACAAATTTTCTTTGTTTCCTCTTCGCTAAGTTGTTTTGGCAAAAATGTATCGATTATTTTAATTTCCGATTCCTCAATTTCTAATAATTCTTTTCTGTCTCCTTTTTTATATAAGTCTGCCGAATCCTGCCTTTGCTTCTTCATTTTTCTCAAAACTTTTATAATTTCAGGATCTTTAACTTCTTCTTTTTTTCCTTGTGTTCTATTTGCAATATCCCTCTCCTTTATAGCAGCCAAAATTAACCTAAAAGTAGAAATTAAACTTTTATTTTTATTTTTTAAGGCAATATTAAATTGTTCATTTATTTTTTTTCGTAATGACATGAATATAAAAATATCAATTTACTGCACTAAATAAATTTCTTCAAAAGAAAAAAATTCTATCCTCACGAGATAAAAACTTTTTCATCTCTTGCACAAAATCATGTTTTATAGTAAAAGCCTTTAACTCATGAGTTGTATTTGGTAGTAAAAACAAATTTAACCCATACATCAAAAGATAATCTTAAAAAGATTAATCCCACAGGCATTTTAGTTTTAGAAAATGGAAGCTTTTTTAAAGGCTATGGATTTGGTTATGAAAGCACGACAACGGGAGAAGTGTGCTTTAATACTTCTATAACAGGCTATCAGGAAATAATTTCGGACCCTTCTTATGCTGGACAAATAATCAATTTTACATTCCCTCATATTGGAAACGTTGGAACAAACATTGATGATCATGAATCTGATAAAATTTGGACTAGAGGAGTAATTTTTAATTCTGAAATTTCAAATCCTTCAAACTATAGGGCTTTAAAGCATTTAGATAATTGGTTAAAAAAAAATAAAATCGTAGGTATTACTAGTCTCGATACAAGAAGTTTAACAAACTTCATAAGAGATAAAGGCGCGCCTAAAGGTACTATTTCTTATTCTAAAAAAGGAAAATTTAATATTAATAAATTAAAAAATTTATCAAATAAATGGAATGGTTTAAAAAATTTAGATTTAGCTGAAAAAGTTACAACTAAAAAAAATTATAAATGGTCTGGATTTAAAACCTGGAAAAAAGAAAGTCGATTCTTAAAAAATAAAACTAAATCATTTAAAATTGTAGCAATTGATTATGGTATAAAAAAAAATATTCTAAGATATTTTTCTGATTTTAAATGTGAAGTTAATATAGTTTCGTGTAAGACAAGCGCAGAAAAAATATTAAGGATAAGGCCCGATGGTGTATTTTTATCTAACGGGCCTGGCGACCCAGCCGCTACAGGAAAATATGCTATTGGAATTATTAAAAATTTAATTAAAAAAGGAATGCCTATTTTTGGTATTTGCCTCGGTCATCAAATACTTGCGTTGGCTCTTGGTGCAAAAACAAAAAAAATGAAACTTGGACATAGAGGAGCTAATCATCCCGTTAAAAATATAATCAATAACAATGTAGAAATTACATCTCAAAATCATGGTTTTGAAATTGTTAAACAAAGTCTCCCCAAAAACGTTGAGGTAACTCATAAATCTTTATTTGATAACTGTATTGAAGGAATTAGATTGAAAAATAAACCAGTTTTTTCAGTTCAATACCATCCTGAATCAAATCCTGGTCCGCAAGATAGTGTTTATTTATTTCAAGAATTTATTAACAATATTAAAAAAAATGCCAAAAAGAAAAGATCTTAAAAAAATTTTAGTGGTGGGAGCGGGCCCAATAATAATAGGTCAAGCTTGCGAGTTTGATTATTCTGGTACTCAGGCATGCAAAGCATTGAGGGACGAAGGTTATAAAGTAGTTTTAATAAATTCAAACCCCGCAACTATAATGACGGACCCAGGAATTGCGGATAAAACCTACATCGAACCAATTACAAAAGAAATTTTAGAAAAAATATTAATAAAAGAAAAACCTGACGCAATTTTACCAACTATGGGAGGTCAAACCGCATTAAATTTAGCAATGGAAGCTGAAAAAAGTGGACTCTTAAATAAATATAAAATTGAATTAATTGGAGCAAATTCTAATGCAATTTCAAATGCAGAAGATAGAAAAAAATTTAGAAAAAATATGTCTGATATTGGTTTAGATCTTCCAAAATCAGATATACTTAAAAACTTAAAACAAGCAAAAAAATGTTTAAAAAAAATAGGATTGCCAGCAATCATTAGACCAGCTTTTACACTTGGAGGTCTTGGAAGCGGCATTGCTAAAAGTAAAAATGAATTTTTCAAAATTATAAAAGAAGGTTTAGCAGCGTCACCTGTAACTCAAGTTTTAGTCGAAGAATGTCTAGAAGGTTGGAAAGAATTTGAAATGGAGGTTGTAAGAGACAAAAATGACAACTGCATTATTATATGCTCAATTGAAAACGTAGACCCTATGGGAATTCATACTGGAGATTCTATTACAATAGCACCCGCCTTAACGTTAACGGATAAAGAGTATCAAGTTATGAGAAATGCTTCGATAGCATGTCTTAGAAAAATTGGAGTTGAAACTGGTGGTTCCAATGTTCAGTTTGCCATAAATCCAAAAAATGGAAGAATGGTAATAATAGAAATGAATCCTAGAGTATCTAGATCTTCCGCGCTTGCGTCAAAAGCAACTGGTTTTCCAATAGCAAAAGTTGCTGCAAAACTAGCTATAGGTTACACGCTAGATGAGTTAAAAAATGAAATTACAAAGGTAACTCCAGCTTCTTTTGAGCCAACAATCGATTATGTAGTTACTAAAATTCCAAGATTTACTTTTGAGAAATTTTCTACTACTCCAGCGATATTGGGAACTTCGATGAAGTCTGTTGGAGAAGCTATGGCAATTGGGAGAAACTTCAAAGAATCTCTCCAAAAAGCCTTGGTGTCACTTGAAATTGGTTTTTCAGGATTAGATAGAATTTTTTCTTTAAGTAAGAAAGAAATCGAAAAAAAATTAAAGATAAATATTCCAAATAAGATTTTACTCGTTGCTGAAGCAATACGTAAAAAAATTAAAATTAGTAAAATTTACAAATTATCAAATATAGATCCTTGGTTTTTAGAACAAATTAAAGAAATTGTAGATGCTGAAAATGATATCTTAAAAAGAGGTTTACCTAAAAACTTTAATGAATTTAACAGAATTAAGTCAATAGGATTTTCTGATAAAAAGTTATCTCAATTATCTGGTTTAAATGAAAAAATTATTAGAAAAAAAAGATTAGCTTTAAATATTTTTCCAGTGTTTAAAAAAGTAGATACTTGTGCTGCTGAGTTTAAATCTTTCACACCTTACATGTATTCAACGTATCAAAGAAACCTTATGCAGAATGCTGAGTGTGAAGCAAATCCATCATCTAAAAAGAAAGTAATTATTTTGGGTGGTGGTCCTAATAGAATTGGTCAAGGTATAGAGTTTGATTACTGTTGTTGCCAAGCAAGTTACGCTTTGAAGGAATCGGGATATGAAACGATAATGATAAATTGTAATCCTGAAACTGTTTCTACTGATTATGATACTAGTGATAGATTATACTTTGAGCCTTTAATTGAAGAGTATGTGCACAACATAATTTTAAAAGAAAAGTCTAAAGGTAATTTGCTAGGTATAATAGCTCAATTCGGTGGACAAACTCCTATTAAATTAGCAAAATTTCTTTATGAAAATTCATTACCTATTTTAGGAACTCAATACGCTTCGATTGATCTTGCTGAAGATAGAGACAGATTTAGAAAACTTTTGATTAAATTAAAATTAAAACAAGCAGATAGTGGAATTGCAAAAAACTATAATGAAGCAATCAAAGTTGCTAAAAAAATCGGTTTACCTTTGGTTGTTAGACCTTCTTATGTTTTAGGTGGAAGAGCAATGGAAATTGTTCATGAAAAAAATCAATTAAAAAATTTTGTAGAAGAAGCTTTTAAAGCTTCAGAAAATAATCCTATATTAATAGATAAGTTTATTAATAATGCAATGGAGGTAGATGTTGATGCTATTTCAGATGGCAATGAAGTATTTGTTGCTGGAATAATGCAACATATAGAAGAAGCAGGTATACACTCTGGTGACTCGGCTTGCTGCTTGCCTCCAGTTGCTATTAAAGAAGAATTAATAGCAGAAATTAAAAATCAAACAAAAAAATTGGCATTATCATTAAAAGTAAAAGGTTTTATGAATGTGCAATATGCAATCAAAAATGATGAGATTTATATAATTGAGGTAAATCCTAGAGCAAGTAGAACCGTTCCGTTTGTTTCTAAAGCCAAAGGAATTCCTTTAGCAAAGATTGCTTCAAGAATAATGGCCGGCGAAAAGTTATCAAAATTCAATTTAGTAAATAAAAATAAAAATATGTTTGCAGTAAAAGAAGCTGTTTTTCCATTTAATAAATTTCCAAATGTTGATGTTTTATTAGGTCCTGAAATGAAATCTACTGGAGAGGTAATGGGAATTGATAAAGATTTTGGTCTTGCATATGCAAAAAGTCAAATTTCTTCTGGCAATTCATTACCTACTAAAGGATTAGCATTTATTTCTTTAAAAGATAAACATAAAAATGAAGGAATAGAATTAGCAAAAAAATTAGTTAAATTAAATTTCGCTTTATGCGGCACCGAAGGTACGGCAAATGCAATAATAAAAAATGGCATCAAGTGCAAAAAAATAAATAAAGTAAGCGGAGGATCTCCTCACATTGTTGATGTGCTAAATGCAAAAAAAATCGCACTAGTAATCAATACTGGGGGCGGAAAACGCGCTTATCGCGTTCAAGATTCCACCTCACTAAGAAGAGCAAGTTTAATTAATAAAGTTCCGTATTGTACAAATATGTCTACTGCTTATGCTTGCTTGGAAGGTATTAAGTCTCTTAAATCAAAAAAAATTACCGTCACTTCTCTCCAAGACATTAAATAAATAATATTAACCTTAT
>Ga0208411_1002002_pt1 | contig 12885 bp, 14 predicted proteins | sample ETN01SmetaG_4_FD_185793 | JGI IMG/M metagenome (GOLD analysis project Ga0208411, IMG submission 185793) | Marine microbial and viral communities from oxygen minimum zone, Eastern Pacific Ocean - ETNP2014F12-01SV261 (SPAdes) (version 2) | ecosystem: Environmental > Aquatic > Marine > Oceanic ...
GCAGCTGGATTTATTTCTGATTATAAATATTCGAAAGCGCTTAGCTCATACGGCAAAAATTGGTCATTTGAAGAATTAAATGGTTTTTTATTAAATCCTTCTAAGTGGATAAAAGGTAATAAAATGGGTTTTGCAGGATTAAAAAATGACAAAGATAGAGCTTCAATAATTTTATATTTAAATCAAAATGGCGAGAATCCTCAGCCGTTACCACAATAATCTACAATCTATCTAAACAATATAATAAAATACTTTTTTGAAGGTGGACTCTATTTAGTGCTTGCAACCAAACTTTTGAATGTTTTCCTAAAAAAACCTCATTAGAAACTTCAGAACCTCTTGGTAAACAATGAAGGAAAATTACATCTTTTTTTGCACATTCTATAATTTTTTTGGTAACTTTAAAATTTTTAAAATCTTTAATCTTTTTATTTTTATTAACTTTGTCGTTCATTGATATAACTTTATCTGTAAAAATTACATCGCTATTTTTGGCTGCTTTTTTTGCATCATTAAATATGTATATTTTTCCTCTATTCTTTTTTGCCCAACTTAATAAAGGTTTTTTTGGTTGATATTTTATTGGACACCCAATATTTAAATTAAATGCAAACTTAACTGACGCTGCAATTAAACTATTAATAACATTATTATTAGCATCTCCAATCCAACATATGTTTAATTTTGAAATAGGTTTTTTTTTAATTTCTTCAATAGTAAATATATCTGAAAGAACTTGAGTAGGATGTGAAGATGGGCTTAAGCCATTAATAATTGGAATATTTATATGTTTTTTAAATTCTTTTAATTTTTTATCACTATCTGTTCTCAACATAAATACATTTCCATAAGTTGACAAAATTTTAGCTGTATCAGCCAAACTTTCTCCACCTTTGGTTAGATGTAATTCATCAGGTCTTAGAGTTAATACATCGCCTCCAAGCTGTTTAATTGCAAGATAAAAGCTTAATCTTGTTCTTAAACTAGACTTTTCAAACATTTGTATAAGAAGTTTTCCTTTTAACGGGCTATCCTTGTCCACATCTAAAGTATTAAGATTTTTTCTTTTTTTTTTTCTTTTATTTGCATCAAAAATTATTTTTCTAAGATCAGAAACTGATATATCTTTGATATTTACAAAATGTTTCATTAACTATTATATTCTTTGCAAACTTTTTTGATAATCTTAATCGCTAAATCAATTTCTTTTTTTTTCACATTTAAAGGTGGTAAAATTCTTATTACATTTTCGCCAGCTCTAATTGTCAGTAACTTATTATCCATTAATTTTTTGATAAATTTTGTTTGATCGTGAAAGAGCTGCAACCCAATTAATAATCCAATCCCTCTAACCTCTTTAATAATTTTGGGATATTGATTTTTTAATTTGTTAAGCTCAGAATGAAAATATTTAGAAGTTTTTTGAACATTTTGTAGAAATCCTTTTTTAAATATTTGGTCTAATACCGCATTTCCAATTGACATGGCCAGTGGGTTTCCTCCAAAAGTAGACCCGTGAGTTCCAGGAATCATTCCAGAAGCTACTTTTTTTGTCATTAAAACAGCCCCTATAGGAAAACCACCACCAATCCCTTTTGCGATTGGGACGATATCGGGCTTGACATTTGAATATTCAAATGCAAAAAATTTTCCCGATCTTCCTATTCCACATTGCACCTCATCTAAAATTAATAAAATCTTTTTTTTATTACAAATTTTTTTTAATTCTCTTAAACACCAATCCGGAATAACTTTTATACCACCTTCACCCATTACAGTTTCAACCATAATAGCAGCTGTTTTTTTTGTTATAGATTTTTTTAATGATTGATGATTACCAAATTCAAAATGGTCAAAACTATCTATTTTTGGTCCAAAACCTTCTGTCATTTTTTTTGATCCACTAGCATAAATTGTAGCTAGTGTTCTCCCATGAAAAGAATTTTTTATACAAAGAATTCTATTTTTTTTAGGCTGACCAATTGAATAGAAATATCTTTTTGCAACTTTTATTGCTGCCTCAGTAGCTTCGACTCCACTATTTTGAAATATAATAGAATCTGCAAATGTTTTTTGCGTTAATCTTTTTGCTAGCTTTTCACCTTCTGGAATTTGAAAAGCATTTGAAACATGCCAAAGTCTTTTTGATTGTTTATTTATTGCTTTTATTAAATATGGATTTGCATGACCAAGTGAGCAAACAGCAATCCCCATGCAAAAATCTAAATACTTTTTTCCATTTGTCGCATATAGAAAGCTTCCCTTGCCTTTTTTAAATGCAATTTTTCTTCTGTTGTAATTATTAGCAAGAGCGCTCATTTTTAAGATTTAATTTTATACCCCTTTTTATACAATAAGTATGCAATAAGCCAAATTATAATAGAAATTAGAATTAAATAAATTAATCCAAATTTTAATGATCCATCCATATTATTTATAAAAGCATATCTAAATCCATCAATCATATGAAAAAAAGGATTATAATGACTTAATGTACTTAATAAATCAGGCAATCTATCTACTGAATAAAATGTTCCCGATAGAAAAGACAACGGAACAATAATAAAGTTTGTTGCCGTTGCCATATGATCAAATTTATCGGCCCAAAGTCCCGCTATGAAACCTGCCGCACCCATTATAAATGAGCTTAAAAATAAATATATAAAAAAAATTAAATAATTTTTGATTTCAATTTCAATCATTATTGAAAAAATAATTATTGATATAACTGAAATAAATAATGCTCTTGTTACTGACGCAAAAATTATAGATAAACTTACCTCGCTTGCAGAAAGAGGTGCTCCAACTAGATCAACGATATTGCCCATCACTTTACCCATCAGCAAAGAAGATGAAGAATGAGAAAATGCTTGTTGAATTATTTGCATTGCAATTAGCCCGGGTGCTAAAAATTCTATAAATGGAACCCCTAAAACATTAGGTCTATCGTTACCTATTGCTAAAGAAATAACTGATAAAAACAAAATAGAAGTTACAATGGGACCAATTATTGTTTGTCCAAATACTGATAAAAATCTAAGTGTTTCTTTTAAGTATAAAGTATAAGCTCCAACCCAATTAATGCTGAATCTTCTAACTCCAACTTGATACTTGCGATGTAATTCAACCATAAGTTATTACTCTTAAACTGTTTTTTTGATTATTGTTAAAAAAACCAAAAAAATACTTGTTTTATTATTGTTTGTATGTGTATCTGCATCTTGTTATAACAACAATAATACATACTAAATATAGAAAATGAACTGGACAGAAGAAAAAGTAGAAAAACTTAAAGAATTATGGGGCAAAGGAAATACTGCTAGCCAAATAGCAGAAATTATTGGTGGTATAAGTAGAAATGCTGTTATTGGCAAAGCTCACAGACTAAACCTATCAGCCAAAATTAGACAAAGATCATCAGTATCTAATCAAATAAGTAATGCAAAATTTAATAGTGCTAAAATTAAAAAACAAATAAGAAAAGGTAAATTTAAATCATTGCTTTTAGATAAAGATTTTGAATCTGCAAAAAATTTAAATCTTGAAGAATTAAATGATCAAACATGTAAATATATGGAAGGGCACCCAAATGAACATGATGCGTCATTTTGTGGAAGAAAGACAGTAGAAAAATTTTCTTATTGCCCATTACATTTAATGATTGTGTTCCAACCTAAAGGTAAAAAAGAAGATTTAACTGATAAAGAAGATGATGTTCCTCAATTTATAGCAAAAAAAATAAAGTCAGCTTAAAAAACAAAATATTTTACATAATATCCCTAATAGAAGTTTAAATTCTATTTTTTTATTTTGTAGAAAATGCTCATTTAATAGACTTAAAAATTGCCAAGTCTAAAAAATAAATAAGATAACTAATTAAGATATTATTTTTTTAAGATAAATTTATATTATATTTAAATTTCTTTAGAATACTCACCACCATCTTTCCACATATAACAATATTTTGCTACTTCTTCTTCAAATTTAAGTTTTGACTCTAACCCAATATCAAAGTTAGATTTATATCTTCCAGATAATATATTGTTATAATTTAAAAGTTTTAATTGATCTAAAGTCAATAAAGGTTTTGGAAACATTTCTAAAAATCTTGCCATTATTTTTCCAATCATCAATGGTAATGGGATTAAAATTTTATTTTTATTGATTAATTGTAAAAGTTTTTGAAGAATTTCTTTAAAAGAATATTCCTGTGAACCAACACATTCGATAATTTCTGAAGATATATTTTTTTCAATTATATGTAAAATAATATCTGAAACTTCAGATACGTGTATTGGAATAAATTTTGTTTTACCATTATAGTAAAGAGGAAAAAAAGGTAGCAGGTTTAACATTGTCATAAAACTTGTCGTAAAATTATCATCAACCGAATAAACGACTGACGGTCTAAGAATTGTAGCTTGTTCAAAATTTTCCTTAATTTTTTGTTCTCCATCTAATTTACTTTTTGCATATTTGCTGTCTTTAGCCTGATCTATTCCAAGTGCAGAAATATGAATGAATTGATCTAGGTTATTTTCGCTACAAATCTTTGATATTATTGATGGAAAATTTACGTGAATATTTTGAAATGTGTTATTATGCTTTTCAAATAATATTCCTATTAAGTTTATACATATATCTTTTCCTTTTATTAAGTTTCTTAAACTTTCTTGATCAAAAATATTTTCTTCAACAACCTCTAAATATCCTGGATTTCCTTGAGTCTTTAATACATAACCCTTTTGATGAATGTTCCTAGTTACTGCAGTAACCATATGATTAATTTTAGTCAATCTTCTTATTAAATGACGACCGATTTGCCCTGATCCACCGAATACTAGAATATTTTTTCCTATCATATATATATAATTTAAATGAATTTAGATATTAAGTTACACAAGCAGGATTTACCAGATGATTTAAAACTAGGCAATAGCGTTAGTTTGGACTGCGAGATGGGAGGTTTAAATGTCAACCGAGATCTTTTACACCTAGTGCAAATATCAACAGGAAATTCTGATGCGCACATTATTCAATTAAATAGATCTAACTACAAAGCTCCAAACCTTGTTAAACTATTACAAGATAAATCGATAAAAAAAATTTTCCACTTTGCAAGAGCAGATCTTGCTTTTATTTCTCGATATTTAAAAACAGAAGTTCAAAACATAGATTGCACTAAAATTAAATCCAAACTTTGTAGAACATATACTGATAAACATGGCCTAAAAGAATTAATTAAAGAATTTATTGGTATAGATATTAGCAAACAATATCAGAGTTCTGACTTTGGAGGGGAATTAAGTCAAGCTCAATTAAAATACTGTGCCAATGATGTCGTACATCTTCACAAAATAAATAATTCTTTAAACCAAATATTGTTGAGAGAAAATAGAATGAAGCTGTATGAAAATACAATAAATTTTATTCAAACAAGAGTTGAGCTTGATCTTAAATCTTTCAAAGATGATATTTGGGCACATTAATGAAAAAAATAAATTTTCAATCAATAGCCAAAGATGTCATTCAAACAGAAATTAAATCTTTAAAGAAATTAAAATCTAGTATTGATAATTCATTCAATAAAGCTGTTGAAGCAATAATTAATTGTAAAAATGGTAAAATAATAATTTCTGGAATAGGAAAGAGTGCAATCATTGGTAAAAAAATATCATCTACTCTTGCTTCTGTTGGAATCCCATCTTTTTTTATAGATGCCGCTTCATGTTCTCACGGAGATTTAGGTCAAATAAGTTCTAACGATGTTTTAATTCTTATTAGTTTTAGCGGAGAAAGTGGTGAATTAAAAAATATTATTCAATTTACAAAAAGAAACCGAAAAATTATTTTGATAGGAATTGTTTCAAAAAAAAATTCTATTCTATACAAATCATCAAATATAAAATTGCTTATTCCTCAAGTAACAGAGGCTGGACCTGGAAATATTGTTCCAACTTCTTCTACAATTGTTCAATTAAGCTTAGGTGATGCACTGGCAGTTGCAACTATGAAATATAGAAATTTTGGGAAATTTGATTTTAAAAAATTTCATCCAGGTGGAACTTTGGGAACAAAATTAAAAACTGTTGAAGATTTAATGATAAAAGGTAAAAAAATTCCTTTTATTGAAGAAAATGTTGTAATGAGAGATGCGCTAAAAGTAATAACCAAAAAAAATTTAGGAGTTTTAGTTGTAATTAACAAAAAAGGTTTAACGAAAGGAATTATAACTGATGGAGATTTAAAACGAGCAGCAAAAGAAAATGATAATTTTAAAAGCTTTTTAACAAAAAATGTTATGAAACTTAAACCTATTAGTGTTGAAAAAGATATGTTGGCCGCTGAAGCTTTATCGGTAATGACTTCAAAAAAAAAAATTACAAGTCTTTGTGTTCACAATAAAAAAAATAAAAATAAAACCATAGGACTAATACATATTCATAATATATTGGATGCAAATATTCAATAAATGCAAATAAAAACTATTGTTCAATTTTTTTTAATTATATCAATTGTAATCATTTCAATTTTATTTTTTAATAATTATCTTGGAGAAAAAAAAACAATTGAAGAATCAAATTATGAAAAAAAATTTGATATAGAATTAAAATCTACCGATAAATCTATAAATCTTTTAGAAAACTTAGAATATAAAACAATTGATAAAGATGGAAATGGATACTTGATTAGAGCTAAATATGGAGAAACACTAATTGATAGACAAAATATGTTATTATTAAAAGAAGTTGATGGACAAATTAACTTAATAGGTAAATCAACAATCTATATCACTTCAAAATATGCAAACTATAATAAAAATAATTTCGATACTAATTTTTTTACTAATGTTGTTGTTGTTTATGAAGATGGTATTGCAAAAAGTGATAACTTTGACATATTTTTTTCAAATAATAGTGCAACAATGTATAATAATGTTTATTATACTAATAGCTTTCTTAACTCAAAAGCAGATAAAATAGATGTTGATTTAATAAGTGGTGATATAGATATAAGCATGTATGATGAAAATGAAAAAATAAAAATAATTAGAAAATAAAATGGCTATTGTAAAGAAATTTAGAATAACAACTTTTAAGAAAGAAATACATAAAGTTTCACTAAAAAATATTTCTTTATCATTCAATAAAAGACTAATATTGGAAGATGTTTCTTTTTCAATTAGAGAGGGAGAAATTTGTGGTTTGCTCGGCCCTAATGGTGTTGGAAAATCTACTTTGTTTAATATTATTATTGGTCAACTAGCTCCTGACTTTGGAAAAGTTATAATTAATCAAAAAAATGTAACAAATATACCAATATATAAAAGAGCAATAGATTTTGGAGTAAGTATAGTTCCTCAGATGGGAGGAATATTTTCTGATTTATCATGTTTTGAAAATTTGTGTGCCATAAGTGAAATTATTTTAAAAAATAAAGATGAACAGTTATTTAATGTTGAAAAAATGATTTCAAAGTTTCAATTAGAATCTGTTAAAAATATAAAAGCCAAATACTTGTCTGGAGGACAAAAAAAAAGAGTCTGCATAGCTATGGCTTTATTAACAAATCCAAAAGTAATATTAATGGATGAGCCATTCCAAGGCTTAGACATAATGTCAACAAGAGATCTGCAAGAAACAATTGTAAACCTTCAAACTGAAGATAGTACTAGGTCATGCATCATATCTGATCATGCAGCACGTGATCTCCTTGCAATTAGCGATAGAGCTATAGTCCTAGCAAATACAAAAATTATAGCAGACGGAAAACCATCAGAATTACTTAATAATGAGAAAGCTAAATCTTTATATTTTGGAAGTAGTTTTCAAATTTATTAGTTCATAATGAAAAAGTATGTCCTGATTGGTGACCAAATCAAAAAATATAAAAAAATAATTAATGTTAGTGCTGATAAAAGTTTATCTATAAGATGGGTTTTAATGGCTGCTCAAGCTGTTGGAAAATCTATAGCTTATAATCTTCTAAATTCTGAAGATGTAAATAATTCATTAATTGCAGTAAAAAAACTTGGAGTAAAAGTAATTAAAAAAAAAAATCTTTGTCAAATAAATGGTGTGGGTCTTAATGGTTTTTCAATAAAAAATAATACAGTTATTGATGCCGGAAACTCAGGAACTTTAGCAAGATTAATTATTGGAGTACTAGCTAAATCAAATAAAACAATAGTATTAAAAGGAGATAAAAGTCTTTCAAAAAGAGATTTTTCAAGAGTTATTAAACCATTAAAAAAATTTGGTTTATCATTTAAATCAAACAAAAATAATTTGCCTATAAAATTCAAGGGAACAAATTATTTAAGTCCCATTCAATATAAAGAACTGAAAGGAAGTGCACAAGTCAAATCATCTATTCTTCTTGCGGCACTTAATACACCTGGAAAAACAAAAGTTAGATGTTTTCCATCCAGAGATCACACTGAAAGATTATTTAAATTTTTAAATCTACCAATAAAAATAAAAAAAAATAAAAAATATGAAATAATAGAATTAACAGGACAAAAGCAATTTAGTGGATTTAATTACAAAATTCCAGGAGATATAAGTTCAAGTGCTTTTTTTATTGTTCTCACATTATTATCAAAAAATTCAGAAATCAAAATAAAAAATATAAACATAAATAAATCAAGAACCGGGATAATTGAAATATTAAAAAAAATGAATGCTAAGATTAAATTAATAAATAAAAAAATATATAATGGAGAAGAAGTATCAGACATTGTGATTAAAAGTTCAAAAAACTTAAAATCAATTAATTGTCCAACAGAAATAAACAGTAGGGCTATTGATGAATTAATTATAATTTTTCTTGTTTGTGCCAAAGCAAAAGGGATATCTTATTTTAAAAATATTCAAGAGCTAAGACATAAAGAAAGTGACAGATTGAAATTATCAGCTAATTTTTTAAAAATGATTGGAGTAAAAGTTGAGAAAACTTCAAGTACTTTAAAAATACATGGAAATCCTAATTTAGAACTTAATAAAAATTATATAGTAAAAAATTTTATGAAAGATCACAGAATATTTATGATGGCCTGTATTGCTGCTTTAACGTTGGGTGGTAAATGGAAAATTCATGATCCTGATTCAATAAAAACATCTTTTCCAAAATTTTTATCTATACTGAAAAGCATTGGTGCTAAAATAAATTAATGAATAATATTTTTTTTACTATTGCAATTGACGGAGGAAGTGCCTCAGGAAAAACAACTGGTAGTAAATTAATTGCTAAAAATTTCGGTTTTAAAATACTTTCGTCAGGAAAGTTATATAGATATTTAGCATTGTGTATCTTAAAAAATAAAGGGAAATATAATTATAATTTTATTAATAAAGTTGCAAAAAATATTTCTCTAAAAAAACTTAGCTCTAATCATCTTTACAGTCCTAAAGTCACAAAACTAGCTTCAATTATAGCGAAAAAAAAATATGTTAGATTTTCACTTAAAAAGTTTCAGAAAAATTTTATTAAAAAAAATCGAAAAATTATTATTGAAGGTAGAGATATTGCCTCAAAAATAATGCCAAATGCTGACTTAAAAATATTTTTTAAATGTTCTACAAAAGAAAAAACAAAAAGAAGATTAAAAGAATTTAAAAAAACTAATAAAAATATTAAATTAAAAGAAGTAGAAAAATCTTTGAAATTAAGAGATTTTAACGATGAAAATAGAAAAGAAAGCCCTTTGCTTTTAGTTAAAGATGCTGTATTAGTTGACACCACTAATTTAAATATAAAACAAATGGAGGTTAAGCTTAGTAAATTAGTTGAAAAGTATATTCGTAAAAAAAATGGAAATTTATAAAGACCTATCATCTCCTTCAGCAAAAGAATTCGAAAATTTGTTAATTGCTCAATTGTCAAAAGTAAAAATAGAGGAAGGAACTATTATAGACGGTGTTGTTACTAAAATAACAGACAAGTTTGTATTTTTATTTATCGAAGGTCTCAAATCAGAACCAATTTTAGATATTAATGAGCTTAAAAGTATTAATTTATTAGAACAAACAAAAGTAGGTACAAAAATTCCTGTTCTCCTTGAAAAAATTGAAGACAGAAATGGAAATGTATTAATTTCTGCAATCAAGGCTTTCAGAATTAAAGGGTGGAAAGAATTAGAAAAAGCCTACGAAACAAACAAGCCTATAATGGGAAAAATAACTTCAAAATGTAAAGGTGGCGTGATTGTTGAACATATAGACACGGGTAGTCTTATGTTTTGCCCCGGATCTCAAATAAGTGACCGCCCAATAAAAGATATTTCTCATTTAATGAATGAACCGCAAAAATTTGCTTTGATAAAATTAGACAAAGTTAGAGGAAATGCATGTGTTTCTAGAAGACAGATAATATCTAGCAACAAAAAAGATGACAAAATAAAAATTATAGAAAAATATAAAGTTGGAGATATTATTAAAAATGCTGCTGTAAAAGGCTATAGTTCTTTTGGATGTTTTTTTGATGTAAACAATGGAGAGTTAGATGTTTTGGTTCATCTACAAGAAATTTCATATTCTAGAATCAATCATCCTGATGAAGTATTTAATATTGGTGAAAAACATGATCTATTAGTAATATCTGTAGATAAGGAAAAACTTCAAATTGGATGTTCAATAAAACAATTATTACCAGATCCATTTGATCATGTTTCTAATTATGAACTAAATAAAGTTTATAAAGTTAAAGTTGTTAAAATTACTGATTATGGTTGTTTTTGCGAATTGGAATCTGGATTAAGTACATTACTCCATTCAAGTGAATTAAGCTGGACCAAAAAAAATATTTCAGCAAAAAAACTTTTTGAAATTGGTGATGAAATTGAGTGTGTTATTACTGAAATAGATAAAGAAAAACGAAGAATTGCAATTTCTCATAGGTTAACAAAAGAAAATCCATATGAATTATTGAAAAAAAATCACCCCGTAGGATCTAATGTTAATGGAGTAATCAAGAATATGAACGAATATGCAATATATGTTTCAATAGACGGGTTTGATATAGATGGTTTTTTACATGCCAATGATCTGTCATATTTAGGAAATCCCGATGAAGAAATAAAAAAATATAAAAATGGAACTAAACTTAAAGTTAAAATTCTTGAAATTAAAAAAGATGAAAACAAAGTAAGAGTTGGTCTTAAACAGACAGGTAATGACCCTTTTGAATGGTTCAGGGATAAAAAAATAAATGAAAGAGTAACTGTAAAAGTTATATCATCTGATTCAAAAAGATTAATCGTAAAACCCGAAGGATGTGAACTAGATTTTATGATTAAAAAATCAAACATTGCAATAAATTCTTTAGATGCAAGACCAGCTAGATTTGTTGGTGGAGAAAGAATAGATGCCGCTATATCAGAATTAGATTTTAATAAAAGAAAAGTAAACTTTAGTATTAAATTACTGGAAGAATTACAAAATAAGGAAGCTGTATCCAAGTTCTCATCTACTCTTTCAGGTAAAAACCTTCCCTTTTCATCTCTTTCAGATAAATTAGATGATAAAAATAAAAAAAAGACAGAAGAATAAGCTAATTTGGCTGTAGTAAAATCAAAACTTCTAAAACAACTCGCTGATAATTATCCAAATTTTTTAAGAAAAGATCTATCAAAATTATTAGATATAACTTTAAATGAAATTGAAAATTCCTTAAAAAAAGGAGAAAGAGTTGAACTACGAGATATATTTACTTTTGAAACAAAAGTTCAGAAAGCCCGGATATCAAGAAACCCTAAAACCAATGAAAAAATACAAACTGAACAAAAAAGATCAATAAGATTTAAAATGTCTAAAGATTGGTTTAAAAGATTAAATCATGAATAATAAAATTTTTATCGCATGTGATACAAATAAAATTTCTACTGTTAAAAAAATTATTAACTCAACAAGAACAAATAAAATAAATATTGGTTATAAATTTGGCTTGGAATTTTGGAACTCAAAAAATGGCAGATCTTTTATATCAAAACTTAAAAATAAAGTTATTTTTGCAGACTTAAAATTATTAGATATTCCAAATACATGCAGATCAGCAATTAAATCAATAAAAGATATAAAAAATATAAATTATTTAACTGTTCATGTGAGCGGTGGCTTACAGATGTTAAAAACTATTAAAAGTGTATCAGGTAAAATTAAAATACTAGGTGTTACAACTTTAACTAGCTTAGACAACAAAGCTTTAAAACAAATAGGATATAAAAAAAATGTTAAACAATTAGCCTTACATCAAGCAAAGTTAGCAAAGTTAGCAAAGTTAAACGGCATAATTTGTTCTCCACATGAAGCAAAATTTTTAAAAAAAATTTGTAAAGGCATGGAAATTATTACTCCTGGAATTAGGCTAAAAGGAGATAAAACGCAAGATCAAAAGAGGTTTACAACTCCAAAAGAAGCTTTCAAAAATGGAGCAACATCAATTGTAATTGGTAGAAGTATTACTAAAGGTTTTATAAAAAAAAATATACAAAAATTGATTAATTCTTTAAATTAACTTCATGGAAGCAAAAATTTGTGGAGTAAAAGATGAATTAACTTTAAGATATATTTTAAATCATTCAAACTCTCCACATTTTATTGGATTTATAATTAATTACAAGAAGTCAAAAAGATTTATAGAATTAAAAAAACTCAATAAATTATTATCAATTAATAAAAGAAATTCTAAATATGTTGCTGTTCTTGTGAAGCCATCTAATGATTTTCTTGAAAAAATTAAAGATTTAAATTTTGACTATTATCAAATTTATGATGTTGAGCCTAAAGAAATTTCTAACATCAAAACAAAATATAATAAAAAAATAATTACAGCACTTACAATTAATAATAAAAATGATGTAAAAAAATATACCTTATATGAAAAATT
>Ga0208411_1002003_pt1 | contig 12883 bp, 8 predicted proteins | sample ETN01SmetaG_4_FD_185793 | JGI IMG/M metagenome (GOLD analysis project Ga0208411, IMG submission 185793) | Marine microbial and viral communities from oxygen minimum zone, Eastern Pacific Ocean - ETNP2014F12-01SV261 (SPAdes) (version 2) | ecosystem: Environmental > Aquatic > Marine > Oceanic ...
CAGACAGGGAATTGCAATCAAATCCGGGAGGTAATCGTTATACTTGGACAGTGGAGTCTCGGAGAACGACTGGGCAGATCCGAATGGGTTATTTTTCTTGGTCACATCATCGAGGGAAAACAGGCTAACCGAGGAAAAAAGAATGAAGAAAATAGATAAAACCATCAGTAAGATCAAAATGGCGTGCCTTGTTGCGGGGCTGATATTGGCCCCGTTGGTAGTTTTCGTCGGGTGCGAAAGCCATAAGGGGCACAATCATAGTCACGGGAATGCAGACGGAGTCTTTGAGCTGTGCCATAAGTGCGGCGAGGTCGTGGGCACTGAGAAGTGCTGCAAGAAAGAGGGGCGCACAAAATGCGAAAAGTGCGGTCTGTTTGAAGGTTCGCCCGGTTGTTGCAAGATTCCCAAGGGAACAACCCAGAACGTGGCACTCTGCAAGAAGTGCGGAGAGATCAAGGGATCGGACAAGTGTTGCAAGGAAGAAGGACGAAAAAAATGTGAGAAGTGCGGTCTGTTCGAGGGCTCGCCCGGGTGCTGCAAACTTCCCGCATGCTGCAAGCCGCCTAAGGCTAAAAAGAAGTCATCCTCCAGCAACACCATACGCGCGGCTAAGGTTCTTAGTTTGATCCGGTGGTGACTGGAACTTGGGTAGATCCGAATGGGTTTCCGGGCAATTAATCTCACAAAAACCAGTAAAAACAGCCGATTATAGGCTAATCTTATAAGACAAATGAAGAAGATCGATAAAACCATCAGTACAATCAAAATGGCGTGCATTGTCGCGGGACTGATATTGGCCCCGTTGGCAGTTTTCGTTGGGTGCACCGAAAGCCAAGTGGCCAGTAATGAGCACAACCACGAAGGGCACAATCATAGTCACGGGAATGCAGACGGAGTCTTTGCGCTCTGCCATAAGTGCGGCGAGGTCGTGGGCACCGAGAAGTGCTGCAAGAAAGAAGGGCGCACAAAATGCGAAAAGTGCGGTCTGTTCGAAGGCTCGCCCGGTTGTTGCAAAATCCCCAAAGGGACCACGGAAAACGTGGCGCTCTGCAAGAAATGCGGAGAGATAAAAGGCACGGACAAGTGTTGCAAGGAAGAAGGACGTGAAAAGTGTTCGGACTGCGGCATGTTTAAGGGTTCACCCGGATGTTGCAAACTTCCCAAGGCCAAAAAAGAAGAGTAATCCTAGGTTAAATGTTATAACGGGGTGGTTTGTCCTGACATATACCAGAACCTCCACGCCAACCGTTACTCGGCGTACCCAGAAAACTTCAGCCTTCCAAGGCGGGCCAACCCTGGCCCTCTTGGAGGTTGGACTTGGGCTTGTTGTAATAAACTAACATTGTTTGGCTACGGACTGCCCCACTAACTTTACCCAAAGTGTGTTGTGACTAAGCTGAGATTTTCAGCTTTTTTCGGCTTAAACTTCGAGTGCATACAAGGCCTTTCTCCAGATAATCCGATTTATGAATAAAAAATGCGAATATATGGTTGCGTCTTGCAGTCGAATAGACTAGTTTGAGATAGACAAATTAACATATAGATATACTGATGATAGCCAATCTGAATATTCCTCGTTCGTTTTCATTAATTTTGAGCAAATCTTTGCCGGTTCTGCTTGTGGTCGGTTTGTTGGGTCCTGCGGTTGCCTCTGCGGCCCCTAACCCAGGGAAAAAGCTGGCCATTGAAGAAGAGATTGCCAAGGGCAAAACCCTGTTCCAGACCAAAATCTGTTTCACCTGCCACCAAACCGATCCCAAGGTGCCATCACCGGCGGGTGCGGCGATGAAGGCACCCGCTTTCATAGGCGTCTTCTGGGGACAGGAACGTGAGGTTCATGTTGGCATCGGGGGTCCTCTGAAAAAGGTGAAGATGGACGAGGAGTACTTCATAGAGTCGGTGGAAAAACCCTTCGACAAAATCCTGAAAGGCGCTCTACCGGGCATGGCGCCTTTGCCCACCACTCCCGAGGAGCGACAGGCTCTAATGGAATACGTGAAATCGCTCAGCAAATAGCACCGGTCTACTCAATACAAAAAGATTGGAGAAAACGGTTGCAAGGTGTTCCGGTATGCCGTTTCTTGTCCCGAAGGATGTCGTCAATCAGGCAAGGCATGAATGGAGCAATGGTTGAGTTTAGATATCCCACGAGATACTGCATGTGAAAAAAACCATTGAGACACTGGCGATCAGCATTTCCAAGGGGCACAATTTCCGAGGGCACCACGGCAAACCTCCCGGCACGAATCCGATTATCGAGCAGGAAAGCGTCGAGTGTGTGGCCGGCAAGGGAATAGTGGGTGACCGCTATTTCGGGTTTGAGGAGGACTATAAGGCGCAGGTTACTTTCTTTGACCAGACCGTCCATGAAAAGGTGCTCGAGGAATTTGGCACGGGGCATTCAGCTGATGAATATCGTCGCAACGTACTGCTTTCAGGGGTGGATCTGAACACGTTAATCGGCAAACGATTTGCCATTGGCGAAGTTGTCTTTGAGGGCACTGAGGAATGTGCCCCCTGTCACTGGTTGAATGGTGCAATTGCCCCCGGAGTGGAGGATTTCCTGAAGGGGCGCGGTGGTCTCCGAGCCAAGGTCCTTGAGAGTGGCACTCTAAAGGTTGGATCTGGTGAGTTGGCCCTGTGCGAAGACGCGGCTTAACCAAGTGTATCAGGTGGGTAAGCAGTCGAAATCACTCCTGCTATTCGGAGTCGGAGGGTGCTGCCAAGCCAAAGAAACGTTGACCGTCAGACCAGAGCTTTACCTTTACCTCCTTGACCGTGCGGGTGGTTGGCTTCAGTTGACGTAACGAGTCGGTTAACTTGGTTATGTAGAGTGTGCAGGGCGCACCGGTGTCGTTGTTGCTCAGGCGTAATTGGGCGGCCAGCTCGGTTTGGATGGAGCAGTAACGGCCGCCAACCAGGGTAAATTTGCTGCGTATCGTCTTCTCCGGGAGTTTTAGGGAGAATGGGATTCGATCAAGTTCAGTCTGCAGTTCGCGGTAGTCGCCGGACTTGATCTCCATGGCAAGCTGCTTGTTGTGGTTCTTGGCAATCTCAGCTGCCACTGCATCAGTCAAGTTGGTGGGTTTCCAAAATAAAGAGAGGGCTACCAGTAGCGCAGCTATTACCGCGGCTAGGGGAATCAGGCGCTGCAGCCAGGCGCGGGAATGCAGCGGCTCCTCACCGTATAGAATCGACTGAAGGCTCTCCTCGGCCAGCGATTGCTGTAGGTAATGTTCCCTGATTTGTTTGTCCAGTTGACTCATGAGAATGCCTTTTCTTCCCCGGATTCAGACGGAGGTGAGGCTTCTTTGGCGGCCAGTTTTCTCAGTTTCGCCTTTGCCCGACTGATGGAGCTAAGAATGGTGCCTCTTGGGCGTTCGGTTAGTTTGGCAATTTCCTCAGCCGTGTAGCCTTCTGCGCAGTGGAGAAAAAGCAGCTCGCGTTCTGTGGCTTTCAATCGTCCCAGCATAAAATCCAAATCCCCCGCAATGCCGGGCTCCTCGGAGGATTTGTCCACCAGCACTTCTTCATCAGGCAATACTTCAAATTCCACTATCTTCTTTCTGCGTATCGAGTCGATAAATAGGTTGCGGATGGTTGTGAAAAATCGGCCACGAATTATCGACTCATCTCCGTTACGCTGAAGCTTATACCAAGCCTGTTGAGCAAGATCTTCAGCATCATGATGGTTGTGTGTCAGGGAAACGGCGTAACGATAACCAGACTGTACCATCTCTTTGCAACAGGCATCGTCGTTACTGCTACTCGATTGTTTAAACCAACTCACAACATTTCAAAGGTGGGCCACCAGACTCACCCTCGCCCAAAAGTTATAACGCCTCAGCTTGTGGTTTGATTGCATTTTATTGCGAAATATTATCCGATTATTGTTCTTTTGAATCGATAATCGGGGACTACCGCCTTCGCATGATCTTCTCTAATACTACAATTACCGGCGCAAAATCGTTGGTTTTTGCTTAATATAGCGTATATTCATTTGACAGAATAAGCTCGGTCGATTTATCTACTTAAAGATAAATTAATAGACCCATATGCTTTCTTCCACCAGTGAATACGCGATTCGGGCTGCGACCTATATTGCCCAGCAGGGTGACAGGGAACCGGTATCGGCCAAGGACATAGCCGAGGCGGCGGATGTGCCCGTCAAGTATCTCCAGCAGATTCTCAAGACCATGGTAAAGAGCGGAATTCTCTCCAGTTCACGCGGTGTGGGTGGTGGGTTTAACCTCAAGCGTCCGGCCAAGAAAGTGCTTTTGAAAGACATAGTAACTCTTTTTGATGATGTTGCCAGGCAGATGGTATGCCCTTTTGGCGACGAGGAGGATTGTGGAACCATTAGTTCGTGTGCAATCCATGATCACTGGGTTACCATCGTGAATCCCTACAAAAAAATGCTGGAAGAAACCACACTGGAAAGTTTGGCAACCACTTGTCCTGATCCCGCTCCATCTAAAAAGAAGTCTGGCAAAAAGTGTGCGCGCAAGCACTCACGTTCCTAGTTCTTCTGCTACCCCAAATGAACGCTCTTGATCATTGGAGTTTCTGAAGGGCTACCTCTCAGTGGTAGATTTTTATTTTTACTGAGGTGTAATGCAATCAAACTACCACCTTTCTCGTAGTAGTAACTGAAGCGATTACTAGTAACGCGGCACTAGGTGCGACCATTAAATCTAGTAGAAGATAGATAAATATACTTTAGAAGGCGGTCGGCCTAAAAGATTATGTGTACAACCGATGAATCAGCAAGAATGAGAGCTTAATTACCAATATGCACATAGATAACTCTATTAAATATCGTATAGGTCTAGACATGGCTACGGCGATCCAAAAACCCTCGATGGCGGATTGCAGGGTTCTCTATTGTGAAAATTTTCACAAGGCTGAGGTAAGAATGGAACCAGGCAGGTGAATATAATTAATCCAGACATAGAAAAACGGAGCAATCCAAACATGAAGACAAATAACCGATGCAGGGAAAAACAAACAATGAAACGAGATAGCGAACAGATGAAATGGCAATCTGGACTGGCTGCTGCTGGTCTGGTGATTCTGCTGGGCGGTTGCGTGGCACCACAAACAACCGGCACGCAGGCAACACTGTCGCCGGGTGTCTCCGGGCGGCTGGAGCAGATCGAAAAGACTCTGGTGCTTCTGGAGAACGAGACGGAGGCACCGGTTGCCGCTGACGTCGCATCTGAATTTTCCACACAGGGCGCCCAATTGGATGTTCTTCAACGGTTGGAGCAGACCGAGGCGGCGCTGCAACAGATGTATCTTCTTAGCAGATTGGACCGCATTGAATTGGCACTGCAGCAACCCGCTGCGGTAGTAGCACCCACGGCAGTTGCATCTGCTCCGGCAGCCCCAACAGCTCCCGTTGCCGCGACAGCCGCCGCTCCGGCAGCCGCAACAGCTCCTGCCGCGACTGCTCCGGCGCCAGTAGCCGAGGGTGCTGCCGGCAAGAATGGCTATAAGGTAGTGACGGTAACCGATGGAGGTACGATCACGGGTACCCTCACCGTGAATGGAAAGATTCGTCCGCCCAAGACTTTCAAGGTGGAAAAGACTCCCGAGGTGTGTGGCAAGGAGGATCGATTACTGCATGAGGTGTTGGTCACCAATGGCAGCCTGCAGGATGCGGTGGTATTGCTGGAGGAAGTGAAGGAAGGCAAGCCCTATGACAGCCATGTCATCCTTGGGCCGCCTCCGGGTACGCGCGAGGGTGGGCCGGCCAATGTCGCTGATTATCCGGGAACGGACATCCGCCCGCTCAAGTGCACCTTTGGTTCCTTCACCGGTGTGATTGCCGAGGATTCGGTGTTTCGTTTCGACAACCTGGATCCGGTGAAGCACAGCCCGCACACCTACGCGATTAAGGGCCGCGTACGCAAGAGCATGCACAACCAGGATTTGGAGGGCAACGGCAAGCTGGATTTAACGATCGGCAAGCTTAAGAAGGGCTACGAGGTCGTCAAGCTGGAGTGCGATCAGCACCCTCACATGCAGAACTGGTTTCGCGTGGTGAGAAATCCCTACTACGCCTTTTCCGGGGAGGACGGCGCCTTCAAGATCGATCAGGTTCCGCCCGGAAAATACAACCTGATCGCTTGGCACCCCATTTTGGGAGAGAACGAAAAAGAGGTTACGGTTGCGGCCAATGGCCAGGTCAACGTCTCCTTTGAGTTTAAGGGAAAATAAATGTGAATTAAATCCGACCATGGCAAACGGTTATCCAAAGAATTAAGGAAAAATAATGAAGAAAATAATGCGCAAAGGAATGAAGATGGGCAGGAAGCCCGTCTTTCAGCAAATCGCGGTAGTAGCTCTGGTGGTATTCGCCGGTTGGATCGCGTGGGGTAAGCCGGGCGAGGGAAAAGTCCCGGATCCGGTGGTGGCTAATACCAGTATTGAGCAGGCTTCTGCGAGTGCCCCGGTGATCGATGCGAAGCAGACTGTATTGGGGTTGGTTTGCCAGACGTATCTCGCCGCCGGCGATGCGTTGGTACGCAACGACCTGACTGAGGCGCATCAGTCGCTAAAGCAATTGCAGGGTGCCATTGGGCAGGTTGATGTCACCAAGCTGGATGCGGCCGGTCAGGAGCAGTGGCAGGAAATGGCCGGTGCGCTTGGAGCAGCCACCCAAAAAGCCCGGTTGGCAAAGGATTTGGCAGGTGTCAGGATTCATTTCCGCAAGGTATCCACCGACATGGTTTCGCTGGCCCAGGCGCAGGGTCCCGAGATGGGCATCAAGCTTTACAAGGTGCATTGCCCAATGGCCTTTGAGGACACGGGCGCAGACTGGCTGCAATCCAGCCTCAAGATTGCCAACCCCTATTACGGACCGGAGATGCTTCGTTGTGGCACCATCAAGCCGGTCAAGCAGGTGGCAAAAAAGCAGACAGAAGTTGTGCCGGTGGCCAGTAAGCCCGTAGCCAAGGAGGAAGCGGTCAGTGTGGTCGCAACGATTCCCGCGCAACCGGAAGTCACCCAGCCTGAAGCTGCAAAGCCCGAGGTGCAGCAGCCGCTAAGTCGCGAGCAGCAACTCTCGCAGATGAAGAAGATTGATGAGCGGATTGCCCGTGCGCGCACAAGGCTACTGGAGGCCGATACCAAGGAACTGGCGGTGGCCCGGCAGGCCTATGTGGATTTGCGCGATGCCAAGGAGCGTTTGCAAACGGCGATCGAAACCGGCGGTCAGGCGATCGTGAATCTCGAGCAGGAGCCCACGCAAAATGAAACACCCGTGGCCCAGGAAAGTTTGTTTGAACAGCACCAGAAACATCACGGTAACCATCACCATGCTTCGGCCGGCGGCACAGCTGAGCCACACACCGACCACGCACCTCACCATCGGGGTGTGTTGATGATGAAGGAAAATCTTCACTTTGAGACGGTCGTTGAGCAGTCCGGCCGTGTCTCGGTGTATTTCTCCGATGCCTACCGCCGGCCGCTCTCGGCATCGGTGGTGCCGGAACTGGAAGTGATCCTGAACCCCGACGTGGAGGGCGAGAACCTCGTTACGCTCAAGCCCGCTGACGCGGGCACGCACTGGACAGGGCAGGGCAAGCCGGTCAACAAGTCCGGGCTTACCGTGCAGGTGGCCTTCACCCACAAGAAGGAGCCCTATGCCGTAGAGTTTGATGTGGCTCATCCTGTTGATACCAAGGAAGTGGCCGATAAAAAGTCCGGCTATGATGGTTCCAAGGGTGCCCAGACTCCCGGTGCGATCAATCTGGGTCTGACCGGAGGCCGAAATTCCGGCTCCTACTCGGCGGGATACCTCGAGAAAAAGCTGGGTGATAAGATTAAAGGCGGCACCTACCAGCAGTCTGGCAAGGCGCATTTTCGTAATGAGCCGCACGTGGATATTCCACTCACCGTGGCCGCCGCGGCCGAGTCGGTGACCCAGGGTATTCGTGGCCCCAAGGATGCGCCGGTGCGCACCTTTAATGTCAGTGCCATCAACGCGGAAATCACCCTGAACCAGTACCATGATTTCTTCCCGGGCTACATGTTTGCCCTTACCGAGGACGTGGCCAAGGTGCGTGCGGAGGAAAAACGCAATGAGGAGGCCCGTGGCAAGGAATCTGATCCCGGCGCGATCTCCAATGGCTTGTCGGGCGACGCGATTCAGCCCCTGTCAATCCGCGCCAACCAGGGCGAACGCCTGGTGATTGTTCTCAAGAACGAGGTGGAGGATGAAAAGGTGAGCCTGCACCTTCACGGGTCAGGCCTGATCGTCCAGTCCACCGGAGAAGCGGCCACCTCGACCAATGCCGATGCCTACGTGGAATCGGGCAAGACCCAGACCTTTGAGTGGTATATCCCGCCCGATCATCAGGAGGGGGTTCACCACATGCACAGTCATTTCCGTGACCAGGCAAGCCAGGGCCTTTTTGGCTCGCTCGTTGTGGAACCGCGCGGTTCCCGGTTCCTTGATCCCTACACGGGAAGGGAACTCAAGAGCGGCTGGTTGGCGATGATTGAAGACCCCAGCGGGCCCGATTTCCGCGAGTTTGTGGTCATCTACCACGAGGTGGGTGATGAGGAGTTCCGTCCGCTAGACATCAATGAGGACATGATTCCCCTGCGCGACCAGGCCGCTGATGATTACCGGCCCAGCACGCGTGCCATCAATTATCGCAGCGAATCCTTCGCCAACAACCTGCTCCTGCAGAACAAGAAGTTTGGCATGATGGACGAGTCAATGGGCTACAGTTCCTACACCTTTGGCGATCCCTCCACACCGATCCCAAGGTCCTACCTCGGTGACCCGGCCAAGTGGCGTCTGGTACACGGTGGTTCTGAAGTCTTCCACTCCCACCATCTGCATGGTGGGGCGATCCGCTGGCGTCGCCAGCCGAAATTAACCCAGGACCTCAATCTCTTCGGCGTCAACAACTTTGCCCTGGCCAGTGGTGGCCCGGTCAAGTTTCCGCCAGTGCGCAGTACCTCCGACCGGGTTGACGTGCAGACCATTGGTCCTTCTGAGACACACGACCTGACTATTGAGTGTTGCTCAGGCGGTTGCCAGTTCACCGCCGGTGACTTCCTCTACCACTGTCACATTCCCCACCACTACGTGGCTGGTATGTGGGCTTTTTGGAGGACCTACAACACCCTGCAAACCACGGAGATCAGCAACGACGTCATGCCTCAGCTGGCCGAGTTGCCTGACCGCAGAGGAACGATGCTCCCGGGCGTTGATTCCTCCAGGTTGGTTGGCCGGACCATGAAATGGTTTGGAAAGGATTTTCAGGTTGTGGCAACGGCTGCCGAAGCCAAGGGCAAAAAGGACACCTACTCACTTGAGGATTGGGTTGAAATGCAGCTTCCGCCCCAGGGCAAGCCCGGCAAGAAGAATGATGAAACCGGCCAGACCAAGGCTTATGACGCCAGTGTCTGGGATTGGGCCAAGCAAAAGGGTAAGGGCGGCCACATGGTATATCTGGGTGAGCCAGAAACGGCAATCAAGTGGCCCAAGTACCTGCCGAAGAAGCCCGGCGAGCGTCCCGCGATTCTCTTTGACCTGAAGACCGGTAAAATTGCCTGGCCGCTGATGAAGCCCCATTTTGGTAAACGACCGCCTTTCAGTCCGGACCATAACCCGGCCCCCTTCCTGGAGCCGATCCGCCGCAATGCGGACGGAACCAAGAGCACCAAGGTGGCCAAGCCTGGTGAGAATGGTCCCTGGAGCCTGAGTCCTCAGCAGACTGATGAGAGTCAGATGAAGAACTTCAACGTCCACGCGATCAAGTTGCCGATTACCCTTTCCAAGAAAGAAGGCAACGGCGAGGGGCCTCTGGCACCGATCGTGGATCAGGACGGACAAATCTACGTGCACCACGATGAGGAGGAACAGATTCGGGCCAATGATGACCTGAAGGTTCCGCTGGTGTTGCGCATGAACGTGGGCGATACCGCCGATGTCATCCTTACCAATGAGATTCCCGATTTCGATGAGAACCTCTATTCGAGTAAGGTCAACATGCACATTCACTTTGTGCAGTTCGACACGCAGGCATCTGATGGGGTTATCACCGGCATGTCCTATGAACAGTCTGTGCGCCCCTTCACCATGCTCGACGCGGGCAATGGCAAGGGTTTCGGTAAACCACAGAATGAACCCTTGACGGCTGACGCGGCTGCCGGTGCCACCAAGATTGGCCTGCGCAGTGCCCAGCCCTTCCATGTTGGTACCTTGATCGGGATCGGCATGGATCAGGTGGGCAAGCTGGAGATTCGGCGGATCAAGGGAGTTGAAGGCAACAACCTGATCCTTGATGAACCTCTGGAGCACGCGCACAAGAAGGGCGAGATCGCCAGTGTCGAGTTTGTTCGTTACCGCTGGTACGCCGACGCGGACTTCGGGATCACCTATTGGCATGACCATGCCTACGGCCTGACTTCATGGGGTCACGGGCTCTTTGGCTGCACGGTGATTGAGCCGAAGGGGTCGACCTATCACGATCCCAAGAGTGGTAAGGAGGTCAAGAGCGGCAGTGTGGTGGATATCCACACCAACCAGCCTGTCTCATCCAGCGTGCGCGGCAGTTTCCGCGAGTACGTGATGCAGATTCAGGACTCCAACCCGCGCACCGAGAACCGCATCATGAGCGGCACTGTGCCCGAGAAACCCAAACCGGGCCAAACCAAGCCGGAGAAGATCAGTAAGATCGGCAGCATGGACTCCTGGAGTCTCATGCCCACCGCCTTCAAGTATCTTAACGGCGGGGAACGCACCTCGGGCAGTTCCTTCGGTCTGCGCGTTGAGCCATTGAACCGGCGGTTGGCCGTCAACCCGGATCCCTCAGTAGTATTCAGCAGTCGGGTGCATGGAGATCCGGATACCCCGACCCTGAATGCTTACCTGAATGATCCCATCGTGATTCGGGCACTCGATCATGCGGGCAATGAGATGCATACAGTGCATGTTAATGGCCACTATTTCCCATTGGAACGTTACGCGGCCAAATCGCGGCCCAAGAGCTCGGTGCATTTGGGAATTGCCGAGCGTTATGACCTGGTTATTCCCGCCGCTGGCGGACCCCAGCAGCAGGCCGGTGATTATATGTATCACAGTGGCCGCATCTCCCACTTCGGTGAGGGTATGTGGGGCATTATCCGTGTGCTTGATGAGCGCAACAAGGACCTGCAGCCTCTGCCTGGACGGGAGGACATTCCCAAGTCAGCCAAGCAGTTCTGGCCGGATGACGCGCCGATCAAGACCTTCAATGTCTCGGCCATCGACCTGCCCATCGACCTGAACCCGTTGGCTCCGGCCACCATCAAGACCAAGGCCACCAACCGGGAGATCATCGCTGAGAATCCCGATGGCAAGTGCTACGTGCTCGATGAGGAGATGGCGGCGGCCAAGTCGGGCAAGAAGATGCCCGATCCATTCGTCATCCGCGCCAATGTCGGAGATGTCATCAAGATCAAGTTCACCAACCGGCTCAAGAGCGGTCGGGCTTCGATCCACGCTGACATGCTTGCCTATAACCCCAACGATTCGTTGGGGATCAATCTGGGCAACAACAAGGGCGACCAGACCGTGGCCCCGGGCGAGTCCCGCACCTACACGTTCTACGCCCATCCCGAGTATGGCGAGGCGGCGGCCATGATCACCGACTGGGGTGACGTGACCAAGAATGTGCGCGATGGGCTTTACGGCGCCATCATCGTTGGTCCCCGTGGTTCCAGGTACTACGATCCGGCCACTGGCAGGGATATCACCCTGAAGAACAGCTGGCGCGCGGACGTGGTGGTCGACACCTCCATTCCCGAGAACAAGGGTAAGACCAACTACCGAGACGCCTCCCTCTTCTTCCAGGATGAGGATAACGTCATCGGCACCGCCTTCATGCCTTACGCCAAACAGAGCGCGGGGCTGGCGGCTATCAACTACCGCATTGAACCCTTGGCTTGGCGGGCTGAGAAATACGAGGTTGATTTTGAGGATGCCTACCTCACCGCAGGCAAGGCCGATCCGGTGACCCCGATCATTGAGGCCCATGTGGGAGACAAGGTAAGGATTCACGTGTTCGGTGCGCACAGCGAGCAGAACACCATCTTCAGTCTGGAAGGCCACCAATGGGCGCTTGAGCCGGACATGGAGGGGGCTGAAATGCTCGAGGCCGAGCAGCTTGGCGGACACGAGTCCCTGGAGGTGAATATCACCGCTGGCGGCCCCAACCTCATCCCTGCAGACTATGTCTACATGAGTCACCGCCTGGCCTACGCCGAGGCGGGGCAATGGGGACTGCTTCGGGTGCTGCCCAATGGCAACGGAAAGGTTGCCTCCCTGGATAGCAAGAGAAAGAAAGGGACCAATACTGCGGACGCCGGCAAGGCCTCACAGAAGCGGACCGAAAACACCACCAAGCCTAAAGGAAAAAAGGTTAGCTCCAATCAGGACGCCAGAACATTTCCTTGGACCGGTTCGGCCATGATGCTCGCCGTCTTTGGGTTTGGAGTGTTGATCATTCGCGGCGGCGGACGTGGCACCCGGATTTTGGGTGTGATCCTGGCGGTAATCGCTCTGGGCTATTCGGCGGCCAACGCCATGGCCGCTGAGGAGAGCAAAGGCAAGATTCGTTCACTGGATTCTTACAGCCTCAGCAAGCGGGCTCCGAAGGTCTCGGCGCCATACCTCGTTCCCTTGAAATCCCGGAACAAGCTGGGGCCTTTGCCGGTATTATCGGCGCCCAACCCGGCGGCGGTGGAGTTGGGGAAGATGTTGTTTTTTGACAACCGAATATCGGGGGATGTGGATATCTCCTGCGCCCAGTGTCACCAACCGGGCAAGGGTTGGACCGATGGCGAGGCGCTTTCCACCGGTTACCCCGGTACGCGCTAT